>Ga0181612_140419_pt1 | contig 10740 bp, 19 predicted proteins | sample HoacroProtozoa21_FD_119630 | JGI IMG/M metagenome (GOLD analysis project Ga0181612, IMG submission 119630) | Hoatzin crop microbial communities from Cojedes, Venezuel. Combined Assembly of Gp0051906, Gp0051904, Gp0051908 | reverse complement strand
GGAGGTGGAGGAGGAGGAGGCTGAAGAAACGAAGGAAGAAGGTGAGTGGTGGCTTCGCCAGGGAGCTCTCATGGCTTGGCTGGAGCCTTGATCTTCCTCAGCGGGCTGCCGAGCAGGGTCTGGGATGTCCCAGCGTGGCCTGTGACAGCAGGCCAGCAGCACAGAGGGGCAGCTCTCCCCCATATCTGTGGCTTCCAGTAACGGGGTGTCAAAAATGAGCTGCCCTTTGCTGATCTGCTGAGTGTCTTGGCCTCGCGAGCATGAGGATAAAGGTGTTGTCTGATGGTTGCTGATCACAGAGTTTGTGTCCAACACTCTGAAATAATGTCAAAAATGAGTTAAGCCTGTTCCACTAAGAGGTCCCTGTAGCCTTAGAGGGGGGAATTTCCAGAGCTGGGGTCATGCTGTGATGTGTCTCACCATCCAAAGAGCACTGGACTTCATGAGACCTCTTTGGAGCAGAAGGGGTTGCCTGACGTGTGTCCCTGTGCTGTCACGGATGGTGGGGCAGGCTCAGATCCCAACCGTGCTCCCCAGGTTAGGGTGCCGGGACCCCTCTGTGCTGGGGGGATGTGGCTGCCCTCACCCACAGATGCTCATATTCTCCCCATTGCTTTTGAAACAGAAGAAGAAGATGAAACGGGAGGACAAGGAGAAGGTAAAGCAGAAGTGAAGGAGAGATGGTTTTGGCCATTTCAGTCCTGATCCCTGTTCCCCAAGACACTTGGCCCTTGTAACAGGGTTTTTGGTGTTGAATGTATTTGCTGCTGAAGAGAGAGAATCTGCAGTAAATGGTGGAGCTGCCCTGGCCCCATCCTTCCACCATGGCTGAGGCAGCAGGAGGCCTACAGGAGGGATGGGTTTGTGCTGCCTAGGTAAGAAATTCACCCAAAACATGGAAGGAGACGTAGTACTGCTGCTTTACCAGCCTGAGCTCTTGCAAAGCTTGTCTGGGTTTCTCCTGGAGAGAATCCGCGTCTCTTCTCGTCTGTCTGTGAGCGAGGGACATCTCTTGAGGGACCTGCTATCTCCCCGTTCATCCTGGATGGAGCTGGGGTTTGCAGTGGGGATAAGCATGGCGCAGAGGGGAGCAGCCTGGCTGAACCACCCCACTGTGTCCGTGGGCAGGGTGCACAGCAGGGCTGGTCTCCGGGAGCCAAAGCATTGTGTTTTCCACAGGTGGAGAGGGGGACCGAGAGCAGGAGCCTGGGGAAGGTGAAGTATCCATCCTTGTTCCCCTCTGGGGTGGGAGGGACTGTCCCTTCGCCTGGGTAAGGAGGTACCAAAAGCCTTTCTGCTCAGCCAAGAGCATCGACATGTGTCTCAGGTTTTGGCACGCAGACGGACACCTCATTGCGTGCCTCTTTGCTGGAGGACGATCCACACTGCAGCCTGTGCTGCTGGGAGAGGGGGTAGCTTGGCTCAGTGTCGCGGGCTTTGGGTCAAGGCGTGAAAGCAAACTCCTCTGTGACACTAATGTTGTCTTTCTCTCCTGCGCCTGGGGACCTGCAGGTGAATCGAAGCCAAGACCCAAGTAAGTGTCATTGCATTTTCTCTAGTGCAAGGTCTGACCTAGGAGCTGTGCCAGGGCAGAGGCTCCATGTGATGGGCATAGCACCATGATCCAGAAAGCGTCAGTGCGGCCTCAAAAGCACAAAAGCAGGGTGGGACTGAGACATGGTCAGAAAAAAGGAGAGAAATACGGAATATGAAGAAGATACTGAGAATGAGGTGTTTTGGCAGTTTTGAAGCATTTTGTGTGATCCTTGGGGGAAGCCCAGCTGCCCCGTGGGCCTGCAGCTGGACAAAATCTGTGTGCACCCCAGCCTGGGGTACATAGTCCATGGCACAGTCAGGGTCTTGCTGCTGCAGTATGCTCCTGGCCATGGCTGGCATGAGGCATGCATCTGCATGAGTGTCAGCATCTCAGGGACAGGAGCACCTGCCTGAAGGAGCAGGGCCATGAACCACTGCTAGGAACCTGCGGATCCTAATGGACCCTTGGGATGCTGTGGTGTGGGAGGCAGATCTGTTCTCAGCTGTTCTCTTCATCCCTTTGCGTCTTTATGTGTGCCTACCGAGCATCTCCTGCCCTCCCTCAAGCTCACAGAGGATGAGAGGGCGGTTTCCGGTTCCCTAAGCCAGATCACACTGGACCAAGTTGCTCTCTGCTCTTTTGGGTGAGCAGTGGGGTGGCTGCCAGCCCCAGGGTGCCTGGCAAAGGGTTGTGGCCAAGTTGCCTGCAGCTTGCAGAGTTATCCCAGCCATGCGGGCACCTTGGAGTGCTTCCTGGGAATGCCGGAGGTCTTCCTCTGAGGCTGTCCAGCTGGCAACCTCCAGCGAGCAGCGTTACACCTCCCTGTCCTCAAAATGCTCTCACTCTGCATCCCTGGGGACTGGGAGGCTCAGAGAGGAGGGCTGGGTGCATGGATGAAAGGCACTCTCCTGTCCCAGGTATCTGCTGCAGGCTCAGCATCCTGCTCACCTTCGATTGCAGGGTCTTCATGCCAAACCTGGTGCCTCCCAAAATCCCAGATGGTGAGAGACTGGATTTTGACGTAAGTAGTGCACTCAGTGTCAACCCCCATGAGGTGATCCCTTTGGATCGCTCCTCAGCACTGTGCTCAGCAGCTCTGCAGCTCCTGGATGGCTTCACTTGTGAGAGTGTAGCCATCACTGCTGTTTCTATCCGATGTAGGACATCCATCGCAAGCGCATGGAGAAGGACCTGAATGAACTGCAAGCCCTCATTGAAGCCCACTTTGAGAGCAGGAAGAAGGAAGAAGAGGAGCTCATCTCCCTCAAGGACAGGATTGTATGTCTGCAGCCTTCCCCCTCTATTGCTATTGCCCCCCTCTCCCCTGTGGGCACACGGCCACGATCCTTTCCCCACAGTCCTGACAGGAAGACCTGAGACATCTCGTGTCCCTGCAAGACAGAGACTGAGATCTAAGCCAGATTTTGTACCCTGTGCCTGGGAAGTCCCTGGTCTGGCTGCTGCGATGCTGCGGTGCCTAACAGAGATCCACCTTCCCCCAATGGTCACTGGTCCCCATGCTCCCTTGGGAGACGTGGGAGCAGCAGATCTGCCCGTGGGGCTATCAAGGCTTTTGGGGGTCAGGGATGTGTCCCTATGGACAGAGAGGATGCAGATTTCCCAGGGTGTCCAAGCTGACGTCCTCTCCTTTTGCAGGAGCAGCGGCGAGCAGAGAGGGCAGAGCAGCAGCGGATTCGCAGCGAGAGGGAGAAGGAGCGCCAAGCCCGCATGGCCGTGAGTCTCTCTCCAGGGATGGGGCTGGTCTTGGGTAGCACAAACCTGGCCGTGGAGCACACGGGAGCACGAGCTGTGCGATGCATGCAAGCCGGTCTGTGAGGTCTCTGTCTGTTTGCTCCTGACCCATTGCTGACCCTGGCAGGAAGAAAGAGCTCGCAAAGAGGAAGAGGAGGCTCGGAAGAGGGCTGAGGAAGAAGCGCGGAAGAAGAAAGCTTTGTCCAACATGCTGCATTTTGGAGGCTACATGCAGAAGGTGTGATCCTACTCCAGGTGGCTGCAATGAAGCCACTTGTGCTCCTGGGAAGGGCTCAGCCATGGGCTGGCCTCACAGTACCATACACATTCTCAGCGTTGTTCTACAAGCAGAAGACAGGCCACCGCTGCTGGGTCACAGCAGTGGTTGGAGGGCCAAAGTGAGCTGAGAGCTCTGCTTTGCAGATGCTGGCCAGAGCGGGTCCAGCCTCACCTCAGTGACAGGGATGGGAGTAGGGGGTGTCTTGTCCGCTATTGCCAAAATTTCCTTGAGGACCCCATGTGCTTCTGGAGTTCCAAAAGCTGAGGGGGTTGAGGGCAGAACTGGGGATAGGGGTAGACAAAGGCTGAGCATATTTCCTTCCCTCCAATGAGCTGATGGTTTCCTCAGTCAGAGAAAAAGGGTGGGAAGAAGCAAACAGAGCGGGAAAAGAAGAAGAAGATCCTCAGTGAACGTCGGAAGCCCCTGAACATCGACCACCTCAACGAAGACAAGCTGAGGTCAGCATGGGCTGCAGGAGGGGTGTCCAGGATTGGGTCTCTGCTTTGGGTCCCACCTCCCGGGGCAGGATCCTGGGCTGGGGTGGGCTGCCTGGAGCTTGCAGTCCAGACAAGAGGGTGATGGCATAGCTGGGAGATGGGCTGTGACAACCCACTGGGGACAAGGGCTCCGTGGCTGTGCCAGGCCACCACTGCCAGGCTGCTGCTGAGAGCTCTGGCCATCAGAGGGAGCCACGCTCACACGCGTGGGACACGCGTGTCCCCGTACCTCCCGACCTCACCCATGGCTCTGGTCCACGCGTGGGACTGGCATCGCCGCCTGGCTAACGCCTCCCCATCCGGGCGTGGAGCCTGCAGAGACCCATCCTGGGGGAGCAGGCAAGGTGGTGGCATCACTGCCCTGTCCCCCGCAGGGAGCTCCCCATGAGCCACATTGCTTTTCTGCACTGACACCAGCCGGCTCTTCCCACAGGGACAAGGCCAAGGAGCTATGGCAAACCATCCGTGATCTGGAGGCTGAGAAATTTGACCTGCAGGAGAAGTTCAAGCGCCAGAAATACGAGGTGAGCCGCAAGGTCCTCCATGAGCTTTCTCACCCTCCGTGTGCCTGGCTGCTTCTTCTGCTCCCCGTGTGGGAGACGGGGTGGGTTGTCTGACTGATGGTGCTGTCCCAGGAAAGCTGGCTGCATCAGAAAAGGATGCCGCTTGTGCAGGGGGTGACAGACACCCAAAAGGCTCTGCACCACCGAAAGCAAAGCCACATCTACCTCCCTTTTGGAGATGAGGCATGATCAAACCAACCCTTCCAGTGGTTGCCAGCCGCTCTGACAAGGCTGAGCACACAGCTGGGAAAAGCTGGAGGCTGTGGCAGCTGGTGAAAGTGGCTGCGTGGTGGACCTGTGACCTCCCAGCTCCTGGGGACATGTGCTTTGCACCGCAACAGGCTTCCCACTGTGCTGAACATCACAGCCCCGTGCTAAACCCCACACAAGAATTGGTGGGGAGGAAAGAGCAGTGATGCATGTTCACCCTGACCCATGTCCCTGGACGGGCATGAGGTATCTTGTCAAGCCACAACGTCCACCTGTGTTTCTTTTGCAGATCAACGTCCTCCGAAACCGTGTCAGTGACCACCAGAAAGTGTAAGTCCCCAGGCAGGCTGAGCATCCTTCCTCAACACCTCCTGCCCTTCCAGCTCCCTGCTCCACTGGCCCCAGTTTCTCCCTGTGCATCTCCTGGCTCTCTTGCACCCTTGCAGAGCCACCTCCTGTCCTTCCCAGTTCGGCCTCTGGTCCCACTGGTACCCAGTGTTCATGGACCAGGAACCTTGCTCCATGCTGGTCTCCTCCCACTGACAGACCCCATGGCCTCCCACCTCTACCAGATTCTCCCTACCCCAGAGACCCTGGCTGGGGATGGACCCTGGGGAGACCCCACCTCTGCATGTGGAGTCTTGTGTCCTGCAGGGTCCTGCCAGCCTCCAGCCACCTCCATCCCTGCAGTGGCTCTGCCCAACATCTCAGGGAAGGGGCTGGAGATCCCAGCTTGTGTAGGAGGGGAAATCCCATGGGCTGTGGGAGTTGAGCAGCCCCACAAGGTCAGGGAAGCCTTTCCCCATGCCCATGTTCCCTGCACAGGACTGGGGAACACTTCATAGGAGGGTAGAGGTGGGTGTTTGACCCTCACTCTAGGGAGCACCATGCTGCTCTCGCATCCGCACCCCACCCTGCTGTCTCACGTGAGAGGTGCTCAGCTTGACCCGTGTGTCAGGCAGCAGCATCTCCTGCTCGCTTACACCAAATCTTTCTTCTCTTCTGCCCCAACATGGCCCGTTACTGCAGCAAAGGGTGAGTACAGGCATTTCCCGAGTGCTGTGTGTGTCCCACTGCACGTGTGCTGCATGGACCAGGGCTGACATCAGGCTAGCTGTAGGGCTGAGGGAGGGAGGCAATGCCATGGACTGGCAGCCAAAGCTGCGCTGGTGAGTCTCAGGATGACGTGCCAGAAATGCCCTTTGCTGTCCACCCGAGCCTCCTCCACCTCCTCTCTGCTGACCCATGCCCAGAGCAGTGCCTGTTCCCCTGATGTTGTTTAAGAAGAGTGGCCTGGTGGGTCCTGGCTAACAGCTTCACAGCTTCTGGTTCTTGGGAGAAGGATCCTGCAGCCATTGTTATCCCTCTGCAACTGGAGATCCAACTCATCAGTTCTTCTCTGAAGGACCCTTGGGAGGGAGAAGCACAGGAAGGGAATTGAGGGTCCTTACAAACACCTGGCAAAATGCATGAGCTTGTTCCCATGGAGTGTCAAAACACACAGACTGACTCACGTCCCAGGGTTTTACCTGGGGTCACTGAAGACCTTCTTCCTCACAGGGCAGTGAGCATCAACTGGAGACGGCTCGGTCGTCTTTGCAGAACCACTGGTGGCACTCCTCTTGTCCCTCCTTTCACGGTTGCAAATGCTTTTTTGCATGTGCGTTTCTGCCTCCCTTCCAGGTCAAAGGCTGCCCGTGGGAAGACCATGGTGGGTGGCCGGTGGAAATAGATGACTCAGAAGGCAAAGGAGGCTCAGCCATGGAGAGGTGTGTTGCCTTTTGGTCAACCAGCTGGCTTCCCCACGTCGTGGAGCCTGCACTGTGCGCCTACCCACCCTCCCTCAGCACAGAGCTTGCAAAGACCTTGCTGCATGCACAGCACTGCCTGGGTGGGCAGGTGCTTCACAAGGTGCCGTTTCTCATCTCCACACCCCCAGCTGATGTTGTGTCTGTAAATAAAGAGAACGGTGAGGGGGTGCGGGTGTTGTCTCCATCCTGAAGATCTGAGCCCAGAGGAAACAGGCACAGGACAGTCCCAGCAGAGCTCGACTGAGCGAGTGCAGTTCCACACCCGCTCCCTGGGGTGCAAGAGGATGCAGCAACTGTCCAGGACCTCCTGACAGTCCCCTTGCCTCACAGCACCTCACATCTGCAGTCCTTGGGAGGTTTTGCAACAGACCTTAGTGGTCTGACCTGCTTTTCCAGCTGCAGTTTGGGGCAATCTAGTTATGGCCACTTTAGTCCCTGCTCTTGCTGTACCAAAGTCCCCTTGGCCCTTTCTGTGCCAGAGTTGGCCCTGTGGGACAGCGTGGATAGAGGCGTTGCTTCCAAGCCTCTTGGTCCATGGATTAGTCACAAACCCTGATTCCAGACCATTTTCATTCCTATCTCCACCTCTTCCTAAAGGGCCCAGACCAACTGTATTGACCTCCTCTGCGTGTTTCTGACAGCATGCAATGAGATTTGAAATAAGTCAGAGTGTGGAGACCATTTATCCGTCCTTTCAGGGGTGCAGATCTCTTTCATCTGGCTGTGGGCATCTCTGTAGCATGCTCCCACGTGCAATGCCCACGGGCGCACATCAGCTGCACAATCCTGAGTGCTCCTGGTGTATGCATCTGGACTGTCAGCCAGCAGAAGGCTTGTGTGACCATTTCCTGGGGCAAGTCGTCCCATGCTGTTGTTTAACTGCATCCGTGAGACATTTTCCAGAGTGGTGGGGAAGGGATGGATGCACAGGATGGTGGATCTTCAAAGGCTGCTTGTTCCTTGGCGAGACATTTTGTTTCCCCTCTTGCTGCAGCTGCCTGTCCTCCCCATCCCAGACCCCATGATGTGAGGGCATCCTGAAGGTTTCTCCCTTGTGTTACTTGTTGGATGACAACTTATTCTGCCTACTTCAACACATGCCATCAAGTTTTGGGGAACAAGGCTCTGGAAAGCCTCAGCTTCAGTGAGGCAGCAAGTGGAGGGCAACCAGCCCCCTGTCAACCACCTCCTCAAAAACGAGATGTGAAGGGATGGACGTGATCCCTTATTGGGACAAAAGGGGAGAGCTGGGGAGGGTGGGAGTGCTGGGATGTGAAATATCTGGAGGGTGGCTGAGTGAAGGTTCAGCCAGTGGCGTTTCCACCCTGCCTGATGTATAGCCCTGGGAGAGGGGAGCGCTCGGGGCAGAAAGTTACGTCTGACTTGGAAAAAAATGCCCCCTTTTCCCAGGGTTTGAAAAACCGTTCTGGCAGAAAGGCAAGACCCTGCCAGCGCCGGTGCCCAGTGCCGCAGAGGCCCCGCAGCCGCTCTGCCCGTCCCTGCGGGGCTGGCAGCGCCCAGGGTGGGGGTACAGTGGCACTCCCTGCTTCCCACAGCCCTGCCTGTCTCGGCAGCGCGCTGGCCTCCCGCCAGCCCAGCTCCCTGCGCGCCGGGGCCGAAACCTGCACCAACCCTCCCCGCCCAGCACCTCCCTCCCCGCGCCCGGTGCTCGGTGGCACAGCCATGCCGGAACAGCTGAGTCAGCTCCCAGCCCTGCCACCGACCTGTCCTGCTCCTGTCCCACCGGGGTCGGTGGCTTTCCACTGTCAGAGGGCTGCTGCCCTGCTCGGGCATGGCAGAGCGTGGTGCAGGATGAAGAAATCCTCTGGGACATGGCAGAGCGCCCTGGGGTCTCCTCCGGCGTCTCGCAGGGTGTTGCAGGGGTTGCGTGGTGGTTGTGATGGCACAGTACGCTGTGCCAAGGTCTGCTGGAACGTGGCGCAGGGCGCTGCGTGCTGGCCAGCAGCTCTGCCGTCCGGGCGTGCTGTCCCCGTCCTGCCACGCACAGCACCTGTTTGCGAGTGGGTGACTCTCAGGTTAGCGCAGCGGGTCAGGGTTTGGCTGTGGTGCTGTGCACTGCAGAGTGAAGCGTCCCTGGCAGCAGATTTTGGAAGGTCGTGTAGGGTGCTAACAACCTCACAGTGCCACGTCAGTGTGGAGATCTGCAGTGTAATAGTGCCCTGCAGTGCTGCCGTGTGGTTTCAGTGTCCCCATGGGCAGCAGGACCTCTGGATGCCAGATCAAAGCACCAGCATCCTCTGGAGCATGGAATGAGAGGTAAAGAGCTCTGCCCTTCCTGAGCAGGGCATCTTCCCAGGAGCCACAAGGTGTAGCATCCTCTAGCATGCTGCAGAGGGATGGCATCTTCTGCCATAACATGTAAACATCCTTCATGCTGTGGTCTTTTGAGGAGCCATCCCTCGTGCAGCAGCACTCTGGAGCAGGGTGCATGAAAACAGCGTCTGCTCAAGTGCAGTGACAGTGTCTCAGCCAAAGCAACGGACAGAGATCAGGTTGTGTCCCAGCAGTCTGTACAGTCCAGGATGCTGGGATAGTTCTGGCTGCTCTATGAAGACGTTGGCAGGTGCTGCAGCGAGGCATGTGTCCTGCTGGGACAGGCATGTGTCCTGCTGGCTGATGTCCTACACTGCAGTGTGGCACAGGACGCCTCTGCCCTCCCCAGAGTGATGCCAATGTCCTGGCCAGAGTTCAAAGCTCCAGAGGCTGCTGCCAGCCCGGGGTAAAAAGCGTCCTCCTCCAGTGTTCAGCACAAGTGTCCCAACACTACTGCATGAGCCCAGACTCCAGCAGACCTGTGCCCAGGTCTCACAAGCTTGTAGACCTCGTGGTCTGTCGATGCAAACCCATGCCAAGGTGCTCCCCAGGGTACTGGTGTCCCCACGTGGTGGAACGGATGCAAAAGAAGGTGCACTTGTTACCGAGAAGGCGCTGGTGAAATGTTGAGCTGATGTGTTGGGCTGTGATTGTGCTAAACCAGAGTTGTGTGTAAGGCACACTCAAACCCCAGGACTGCTCCCAGAGTCAAAGCCAGGCTGAAATACAGATATTGTAGAGCCTGGTCTTGCAACTACCACCACAGATAGAAACAGCCTACTCATGTCTTTAATCAGGTCAATGCTAGCCAGGGACCATCTAGACAGCACAAGAGATTCTGAAGTTGCTGTCCTGGGGCCACCTGACATGTCTCAAGGAGCCAGTGTCAGGCACGTGCCCAGGCTACCAGCATTATGGTCCATGATGTAGCTACAGTGGTCCACGAGGACCTGTAGGACAATGGAGTGGCAGCTTTTGAACCTGAAATGCTACGAGGGCTCAGTGTGTCTCACCAGGTGGGCATGTGGAGCCTCTCACTAGCCCCATCAGCTGGGGCACAGGGTGAAGGATCCCCTCACCCCCACCTTGCAGATGTTGGAACGTTTCTTCCCTCCTTCAGGAACAACACTAAGTTTGAGGTGACCCCACGGGCTACAGAGTGTGACCACAAGCAGTGCATGGAGGAGATACAGGCAGGGTCAGCGGAGGGGGTGTCAGGGTGTGCATCAGGAGGGCAGAGCCTGCCCAAGGAGCTGGACAAGCACGGGGAGCGTGGGCTCCTCTGCTCCTCCTGCTTTCCTTCCTGGGGGAGCCACTGCTGTGCTTCTGAATGCAGCACAGGGGACTTGAGTCTGCTGGGGCTGGAGGAGTGATACCAGCATCAGCAGGGTAACACACACAAACTCCCGTACTGACAGTGGATCCTGGCTTGCGCATGGGGTACGCTTTTCCAGTGATGTCCCAGGTGATCATGGAGAAGAAGGTACTGGATGCCATTGCGGTGGGGAGCAGGCATTGCGTGTCCTCCGGAGTATGGTGTGGGGTTCACCACTTTCACCATCCATGAACTTTAGACTCAGGTACAGGGTGGCCACATCACACTGATCTTCAGTGCCACTGTCCCCAGGCGAAGTACTGGGGTGCCCAGCCTTGAATCATAGAATCATAGAATAGTAGAATCATAGAATCACAGAATCATAGGTTGGAAAAGACCCCTAAGAACAGCAAGTCCTACCGTCAACCCAACATCGCCATG
>Ga0181612_130624_pt1 | contig 10740 bp, 5 predicted proteins | sample HoacroProtozoa21_FD_119630 | JGI IMG/M metagenome (GOLD analysis project Ga0181612, IMG submission 119630) | Hoatzin crop microbial communities from Cojedes, Venezuel. Combined Assembly of Gp0051906, Gp0051904, Gp0051908 | reverse complement strand
TTTTTGACTCAAAATTTATTTTTCATTTAGCGAGAGAATCTAATTGTTGATTTTTATGTTTCCTTTTTCGTTCCAGTCCAGTCTCTCCATACTTCTCTGTAGAGTGGCTGAATACTGGTAGGTTACACGTGGTGAGGCGGATGTACTGTTAATATCAGCTGTCAAAGGTCCGCTCCATTCAATCAGGCTATTATAATTTACAGTCCTGGAGGATATGGTCAAGTATCACTAGTCCCAGAAAAATGAATAATTTTCTAACCTCAAAAAATAACACTGAGAAGTTAGGTTAATCTGAAGCCTTTATCTCGTCTGTTGCTGCGCTTTGCTGCGGATCAGGTTCAGAAAGAGAACAGAGGAAGGAAAAAAAGTGCAGTTTCCCTTGCGTTATAATGGCCCAGATCGAAAGCCTTGATTAAAAGATTGCTCATGGTTTGTTGGCGAGGTGAGCAGCAAATGTTGCAGCTAGTGGTTATCTCGCTTTTTAAAACAAAGCAAATTTAATAACGGACAAGATGGTAGCGAGATCACTGCAATTGCTACAAATAGCTGACCACACCGCAGACTTTTGAAAGAGTAATGTAAATTAAAGTTTGTTTGCAAAACATACCAACTGGCAAAGCATTCTTAGTTTAATTTTAAAATATATTTACTTGGTCTACCTAGCTGTTACTAGTTGCCAGCTCTCTTTCAGCTGTATGACAACATTCCACCTCATCCCAGCAGGTATGATGCTGTGCTGTCAGAGCTGCCATGGAAATTGCCGGCGCCTAGGGGGACAGATAAATAAATGCTGCTTTTTTAGTATATAACAGTTTTCCCAAGTGGTGTATCCCAGGAAAGTGGGAGACCATAAGCCATAATGCTGAGGGGATCTGAAGTGTGTACACTCAGAAAATCAAGGTTTTCATCACTTTATGTTTTGTACACCTTCCTCAATATGGAAGAAGAATGGGGTCTCATATATCTTTTCCAATTAATATTCCTTCTCCAATACTAAGTTATTAAGTATCATATTCCTTATATATAACAGGCAGCAACACCCCAAAAACTGAAACAATAATGATGTGCATGCAGTATCTGAAAAATCTGGAATGCAGTTTCCAAGTATTGCATTTCCACCGTAGCACTTTCAGTTACCTTAGCAAGAATCAGTAGTATTGGTGTAGCCGTGATGTTACAAAGAGGAGAGGGAAGATTATGGGGAAAAGTAAAATATTTAATAAACATAGCTGGAAAAAAAAGCTTTGAGGTGGAGAAGAATCTGAAGAGTGGCTTGTGCAGCTGAAGGTTCATTTGCTTTCTATGGCAATATTCAGTGAATCTGGTAGAAGAAATTACCTCTCCCTATAAGTTATGCCTCATTAGATTTGAAACTCTTCAGCAGCTTTTGGCTGCCTTTATATGCACAATGTTATGTTGTCCTAAAAATATTGTCTCTTAAACATGTCCTAACAATTTTGTGTTTTGGATTGTGACAGCAAAGAAAGATCAGTAAAGCAAATATTTAATCAAGAGTGAATGGTGAGTTTAGGTAAATGAGTAGAGACTGTGAGGGGAAAAAAGCACAAAGAAATTCTTCAAATTTAGAATAAATGGGGAAGTATTTCTCATATTTTAATCTCTTCAATATTAAGGAATCTTTACTTTCCTTAAAATATTTTATGTTTACGAAAAACTGTATTCATTTGTTAAAAAACAAAAGTTTTCGCCTGCCTTTGCTGGTGTGTTGAACCTGACCGACACTAAGAAGGTAGGATTGCTCTTGTTTTTGTAAGTTTGTGGAGACAGTTTGGAATACATAGAAAATACAAGTGATCCAACTATACCAGTTTGAAAAAGAAGTGAAGCTTTGAAGTTTCTGAGGAATTTGATAAAGAGAAACTGTAACTGAAGAGAAGGATTGATGAAGGAGGAGCTGGAATGGAGTGATTTGGACATATAGCTGGTTGTAAGGTACATGTCTATATGCAAGTCTCCCCCATGAAAAATGCTTGATGATATTATACCTTTGGTTGCATTTAACTCTATGTATTCCCTCCTCTAAAAGAAATAGACGTGAATGTAAGATGGGTCTTAAGAACTTTACTAATCAAATCCTGCACGGCACATGCACCCTGTTATGTTTTGCTTAGCCGTACCAATAGATGTTATGATAAGGATTAAAATTTTGCCAGTGTTGTCCACTATTTCTTCGTGTGGTCAGGAAGGAGATAAAAGAGAAAAATGAGCGGGATTGCCATTGTAAGGCAAGAAACAGTTGCATCCGGCTCAGAAATGTGAAAAGATGAAATAGAGAAAATTTTTGTATGTGTAAAAGGAAAAAAAAAATCAACTCAGCTATTTAAAGAACTAATTAAAAACAGTTTAGAAGTATGTTAATATTACTCTTAATTTGGGAGTTGACACTGTTGCTGAAAGGGGAAACAAGCTGTAGTCCTGGAGGCCTAGGCCAAGAGGAACTGCCTCAGGTTTGTGCTGATAGACCTTCTTAACAGACAGGTAAAACCTGACAGGTTTTGTTACAAGTGTGGCCTTTGAGAGTTGCACATAACCATAACACATACAACCTGTCTACTTCTTGGAAAATATCAAATGGTGGTAATTTCCTATCTGAGAAATGGAACAGAGCAGGTACAAATTGTTGCCAAAGGCTGGAAGGTGTGATCCCAAGGTCCTGCTGTAGGGCAAGGGCTCTGCCTGTCCCTCACCAACAGCCTGTGCTTGGGCTCCCTCTGCTGAAACCCCCTCCAGATGCCCTGCCAGTGTGGGAGGTAAAGCCATCCTGATGAAGCGTGCTGCTATTCTGAATTTGACAGCAGCACCGTGTTGTCTCTTCTGTATGAGCAGCCGGCAGCGAGTTGGGAGAGCAGGCGTGCTGCTCCCCATCACAACAGGCAGCAGTGCTGGTCCGGGGAACCAGCTTGCCACAGCAGACCCTGCCTTGATCCCTGCCACAGCTGCAGGACCGGGAAAATGTAGAACTAGGCTCAATATTTCAGTAGCGTATTTGAGTCACTTGGAAGGGCAGATTTAAGCTGACTACCACTATTCACAAGTTAGTGTAATTTTGTAAAATTCTAAAATTCTGAAAATTACAAAAAATAATAGTCCTTGTCTGGGAAAAAAAGTGGGAAAAAATCAAGGAGATTTGGTTTTTTATTTCTTAAAAAAATTACTTGAATATACTTTAAATGGGCTAGTCTTTATGGTGGGAAAGCAAAATGATTTGATTTTGAATTTGGCTGGTGTCTTCTGTTGTAGCACTGCTTACAAAACGCTGGTACTATGATTTTAATAGCTTGTAAGGCAATGCACTTTCTTTGGAAAATAACAGCAGAGGATCATCTGTGCTGCTTCTTGTCTCATATATTTAGACTAACATGTGCTACTAACGTGACCGGTACTGTAATACTCAGTGCTGCTCCACAGTATAGTTATTTTCTAATCTCTGCAAATACAGTTGGGCTTTATGAAAAGTTTATCGAGAATCAGCTCCTACAGTGAAGAACATGGCAAAAGCCACAACTCACTGAGCACACACAAAAGTAATTAATTTTAATTAGATTTAATACAGAACTGAGTTTTTGGAAAAGTCTCTGAAACTTAATTCTTGTTTACAGATTCTGTACTACGGATTTGAGCATGATAAACTGTATTTCCAGGCAAACAAAGAGGATGAATTCTCTCTGTTTGAAACTCTTATGTGTCCCTGTTCAAGCCCTGGATTTAGAGTGCCTGTGAAAATTTGACATCAGTTGCGATGGTTTATGAAGCAAGTGACCTTGCTGTTGGGCTATTTTCTTTCAGTACTGTTGGGCCTTTGGTATGTTTGAATTAGGCATTTAACTTAATAGAAGCTTATTGGGGAAACTGTAAGGCAGCACAATGCTAAATATAGCAGGAATTAGTAAAAATCTGTGCCCTAGCTTTTAGCTGCTAAGGTGCTATTTTGAGGATCGCATCAGCGTTACACAACTTCTTTCGTCAGTGCTAGACACCACAAGATCAAAATGAGCACGTACATGTTAGAAAGTCGTGCATTTGGGACTGGGAGGCTGTTGTCATGCAAAGCAGATGAACACAAATCAGTGCTGCCATAGGGACAGAAGAAACAAATCTGCTCTTAAAGCCACTTTTCTTAAACTCTGGTTTCTTTTATTGTGGTCTTTGTTAATATCACACAATATTTTGTGTTAAAAATCTATCTTGTTAGCTGTATTATCTTTTGGACATGAGCACCCCCAAAAAGACTTGGAAGTGCAAGACCTGGAAGTCGGACCCGGCATCTCAGCTGAGGGTGAGCTGGCTTGGCCCGTGGCGCAGACCAGATGGTTGCTTAGAGTAGAAGATGGCCCTGGCTCCTCGTTACTGGCGGAGGAGCTGTGCCCGCCTGTGCCCTGCACAGCATGGAGCAGCTCCCCAGGCACACTGCGGTGCTGATGTAGCCCTCCTTTGTGTTTTCTTCTGCAGCCTTTGGTTCCCAGGTACTGGGGACACTGGAGATGGCTTCACCAGCTGGGAGGGAAAGAGGGAGGCAAGGAGAGGATCTGAGATTCTTGTGTTCCCGATTACTCTCCCTTGCCTTGCATGGTTGTCTCAGTGGGCACATGCGTACCCATTTGTTAAGGGCTCTGCTCTAATGATTTGTTAAGGGCTCTAATAATTGTTAAGGGCATTGCTCTGACAGGTAGCAAAACTGTGTCACGTTCAATGTGCCAGCTTGTTGGTCTAAAAGTTTTTTTCAGTCCTCTGCATTGCACAGTTTCTTTTACTCTGAGTAAGAAACAATTCAAAAGGTATTGACTGAGTCCACCACCTAAGGTGACATGATAGGGAAAGTTGCCACCACTAGCTGATGCAGATTTTATAGCAAACCCCTGTTTCTCAAATGCCGTGTTGTTGTTTAAACTCTGGTGACAGTGACTGAAACTGGTGGATTGCCTTCTGGTAATATTTCTATTGGACAACATGACAAGTTGAATTACCGCTGTATAACAAATTCTAGATACTACCACAGCTTTTAGAAAATTGTTTTTGTCAGCTAAGAAATTATTGATTGAGTAAAAAGTATATTTAAAGTCAGGCAGTGAGACAACTGGTGAAAAGGTTAGGTATAGTGTACTTTCCCAGAAATCGCCTCTTAAATTCTTCAGTGATCAACACTAAAACCATCACACAACCTAAACTTCCAGGTAATCATCTCTAGCTACAGAATATATGCTTCAAGGACTCAATTTGGGTTGTACAGAAGAGAAATTGATAAATAAAACTTCCTACTGAATTAAAATGATGTAAGTGAAACTTGCTTATGTCCGTCTAAGCTAAAGGAAAATGAAAAGCCCCACGATAATTAATTTACAGGGAAAACACAAGAGTTATTTTATGTGGCAGGTCAGCAAAGTTAAAGGGAAAAAGTGTACATAGTAAAGGTAGTAAATACTGGGCTTACAGAGACAGAATTGTAACTTCATAAACACCCAGCACAATATTCCTAACAAAAGCCTTACACAAAACAAGACATGCTTTCTAAGCACAGGTCAGGGACCTGGTTGTACTTTGTAGGTGTGAGAAGTGTTAGGCTATGGAGCAGTGGTTTGAGGGTAAGTTGTATGGCTTAATGGGAACTTGCGCAGATGGGAAGAGACACAGAAGGAGCATGGGTGATGTGGGGGGAGAGGAGATGATTTGCAAAGCGCGGCGCAAGTGAGAGGTAGAGAGAGTCTGTTCAGACTCTCTGCACTGAATGCAGCAGCTCTCTCTCTGCTTAGTCAGAATGGAAGGATGGGAGCCGTGGAGAAGCCAGCAGGATAGTTTCAGTTAGGATGTCTCATTACTGCATTTTGTGTGCCATGCTACATGTAAAAAATACATCTGTGTTATATAATTACACTAATTTTTAGTTGTCCTACGAATACAGTTCCTTGAGAACTTGCAACTTAGGGCCTGCAGACTCTCCCCTGGTTCCTGAAAAAAGCGTCTTATTGTTTTCAAGAAAAGTTTGTAGATAATTCCAGCTGCCAGAAGCAGTCTGTTTTTAGAGGAATCCTTCATTGCTTAATTTGCTTGCTCTGTGTGGCCTGATAGTGCGTTTATGAAAAGCTTAAAACTTCTATTAACTTCCATGGGAGCAGCGGGTATGCAAGTACTGCTGGGCTGATGTTTTACTGCTGTTTAAAGCCTTGCTTGCGTCTTTGCCCCTCCTCTGGGATTCTCAGAGGTTTCTGAAATGGCGTGTGTACAGAACGTGTGGACTGTGTGAGCAGTCTGAGCATAATGTCTCTTCTAGCTTCACTTGCTTTCACCAGCTAGAAATTTATTTAGTTGCATATTCTAGCCCCAGATTTTTTCTTTCTTTAACAATATGATAATATCAGGCTATCGGTGTAAATACACATGCAATTGTCAGTTAACCTTATGCTATTATTTTCAGAGTGCCTGCGGCACTGTATCAGTACTGTCAGAGGAAAAATACCACAGAACAAGGTATTTCCACATTCTTTTCCATGAGCCAAGACACAAAATGGGCTCATTACCAACATGTGGTTGCCTGCAGTTCAATATTAATATGTCTGCAGCGATCCAAAAAGCGTAGTGTATTTGTGTAATTCAGCAAAATGTAAACATGTGTTCCTGGAGAGACCAGGTGCTGCCAGAAAAAGACATTTCATTTCTTTTTAATCAGGCATAAAGAGTTTTTGTGCAAAACTGTTCAGAAAGCCTTTGGACAAAGTTCAGTGTTGGTGTAAGCAGTTACAACTGTGCTGGATTTAGAAAAATTGCAGCTGCTGATGGCAGCTGAAGGTGTGGCCTGGAACTGCTTGAAGCATAGAATGATTTGGGTTGGAAGGGACCTTTAGAGGTCATCTAGCCCAGCCCCCAAGGTAGCACGGTGTTGTCCTAGGTCTGAGGACTGAAGAGAGGAAACCCCAGGTTCCAGTTCCAGCTCCGCTGTGAACATGCAGAAAGGACTTGTTTAAAATTCTTTATGACACTTAACTAATCTGGCTAAATGTATCCCTACTGTAGCTCATGTACGAAGTTGGCCTTCCGTGTCAGCTTCACCACCTGTAAATGGTGATGATTATAGACACTTACCTCACAGGGGTGTTGTCAGGATTCATTAGTTACTGTCTGTGTGGTGCCTTGAAAATGTTAAATGCCACATGCTGCAAAGCAAGGTATCATTAGAACGGTTTAAAAAGACCATTTTAGAGATCTTCTTTTCTCAATTTGTATACGTACCTCTGTTGATAATAGGGACTTCTCATGTGCCCTTGGAGGGGAATAATACGTAGGGGCCTGAATTCTGTGGGACCAATTCTCTTGTCATGGAAGAATGACCTAAAAATTTAGTCACAGGACGGCTGGAGTCTTGCTATTTAAAGTTCTTGTGAAAAATTTTGAAGTTTAGGTGGACAAGATAGGATACAGATGACTATTATCATATCATATCAATTACCATACCTAATGCCAGTTTAAAATGTCATTATGAATCAGTAGTAACTTTTTTTCATTGCTGCATGTTCTCACACTATGGGTGGAGTTTTTGACCCCTCAATGTCATACATGGTGTAATCACCTCTGATAAAAGGTACTCCTGTTTTTTAGACATTGACGGAATCTCATTGTTATGAGACGCATACGTTTTCATGCTGACTAATGGTGGTCAGGTTAATTCTTAGCAATTACACAGTAATGTAAGCCTCATTATATTTTATGAAGACAAATCCCCATTATATTTGTGAGGTAGATGAGAGAAAAGAGGTCAGAAGTTCTACCTAAAATGAAAATAGATCTTCTGAGTGTGTCTAGTACTGTAGTCATTGAGCACTGCTCAATGCAGTCAGTAAAGTTATACCAAGACAGGGTTTTTTTTACAGTTGTACCATATAAAAGTCTGAATATTGTGTATTTTATGGAAGTCTATATATTTTTTTTTCAGATAAGAGTAACCAGTAAGTGCACTTAGATCTGGACTGCGAGGGAAACATTGTTACACATAAAAAGTAATACAGTCTTTTCTGGGACAGGGTTGTTCTTGACAAAACTGTAATTCCATAGTGGGATTCAGGTTATCGTGGTTAATCTCCTGCGCTGTTACCAGTATTGTTCATACAGTTCATGGGAAGAGATAGGCATCCAGTTGTTCTGCCAGACATGCCACGATGGCTTAATGAGTGAAGTTCTTCCTATTCTTTGCCATTGCTCTGCCCTCTGAAAACATTTCCAAGGTAGGGAAGTCTGTTTAATTCATTAATTGGCTCTCAAAGCATTGTAAGTTTTAGCTAAACAGATTAAGAAAGTCAGAACACAATAGTAACAGCAAGAACTTTTTCATCAGTCCAGCTTTAATTTGTCACTTCTTACCTGTTGAGGCCTCACACAAGTGCACATAGAAGCTAATGAACTGAATGAGGATCCACCCTGCTAAGGAGCAAGATACACTGAAGAAGACAGAGCATGGTACTTAACAGGTGTCTGAGTGCCTGAGCTAGGTCTTCTGTTTCTCCTTTTAAAAAGGGCGAGGAAGAAAATCCGATAACCGCTCACACACAATTCCCACACATCTTGTTGCGGTTGGTAATCCTGTTTAAGAGGGAAGGGACTTCAGATCTGAGGATGCAGAAGAACAATTTGAAAACATTTCACATGTCTGGGAATGTCAGACCATCACATAAATTTCTAGTTGTTTTCTCTAAGTCCTTTCTATTGAACTGTTTGACTTCAATAAATTAATGTTATTTGGAATAAGAACCTGACTCTGAGGTTCGTGTAGGCAGTAGAGCCAATATTTCTCTTCTCTCTTTTTGGACAATGTAGTCATGTCAAAGATATAGAGAGCAATACAGCTGTCTTTGTGATACGGCTTCTCACTTAGCTAAGTTTTTAGTGCTAAAGATCTGGCCTTCAAAAGCAGACAACAAAAGCTTGACAGGCGTGATACTGCCACTCTTGCACCTCAACGTTGGACTTGGATGCCTAACATGACAGCACAGTACTTGTAATTTACCTATAGCTGTTGACTGCCGGCTGGCTAAGTGTAGCGCTGAGGCCGTGTTCTTAAAGGAAAGCATGTACCCTTTATGCTTACAAATAGAGGACTCTCATTTTAATGGTCAGAGTGCAATTTGTTCTCTGCTGTTTAAAAATAAAGCTTCTCGTGATCAGGATGAGAAAACTCTCATGCCTCTGAGACAACGTAACTTTGACTCTGTGAGCGCACTCAACTATGAATAGAAATACCCACCTGTCAGTCAGTCAAGGTAGTTTAAAATACCTGTGCTGCAAAAGCCTATGTGTCATTATAGATTTAGCAGTACGAGCAATGTTCTCTTTGTCAAACAATGAGGCAATATGACTAATTAACACTCACTAGGGAACCTGAAATAATGATCTCTCTCTCTCTTCCTAGAGCCAATTACCCCAAATATTCAGATTAGCTACCTACTATTTCTCTGAAAGAAATGTCTTGCTTTCTTTTTCCTTTTAATTTAAGGCATTATGTACCATGTAGCATCATGTTATAGGATGTTATGTCACATCCTGACAGCTTACAGCGAGGGATATGCTGAATTTATTGGATAGTTAATACCTTCCAGAATTAACAAGATAACCAACTTTTCAGGAAAAGGAAATCTGGGAAATATTTGCAGTACCTCCTTCTACATCTGTAGGGAGAATTTACCTGGTTGACTTAATCAGCTGTAGTATTTCAGTATGGCTTCCCACTAAGATAATGTTTAAGTACATATGTTTATGCAGACATTTAATTCACATAAGTGTACTATCCGATTTTCCAAATGCCTACAATACCTACATACATGATGGTCCAGCATTGTAACATAAAATTATGATGTTTGAAAATTTCTTGATCAAGAAGATATTTCCAAGAATATTATTTTTTTCAAAGTTACCAACTTCATAAATGGTAAGACCACTTATGGAAGTCAATCATCTCTCTGTTATATGTTAATTGTAAAGCATTACATCAGAAACTGTTTTGTTCTGCATGGAGAAGAGAAAGGTTTTTGCTGTGTATCTTCTCCCAGGTAAAGTGAGAAACCAGAGAAGTAGTTAGGCATGGCCATTCTCAGTTTGCAACAGCTAAACCTTGGGCACCTGGATCTCCTGTAAAAAGCAGAACAGTGTTACATGTGAAGCCTACCAGAGATAATGCAACTGATACAGAGCTAAGTAATACAATTAATACAGAAAGTTATATTTCACGAAGTAGGATCTGAAATACATGGAATAAAGCCCTAAAACCAGAAAATATTTTAAATATTCCATCTTTCCAGGGCTTAATCAAGCCTGAAGAAAGACACTTTTGTGCACCAACAGCTGAAGATCCTTTCCTGAAGGTAGAATTGTGTGCTGTGTTTTACAGAAATGGAATGGGCTTTTTTTTTTCCCTGGAGATAAGAAATTGGATGGAGGTGTTGCCTGTGAAGCCTGGTAATACTAGTTAGGGGTTACCGGTTGGGTTGAAAGCAAATTGTATCAAGGAATTCAAAACCTTTTTCAGCTGTCCTGAGTTTTCTCTGACTACAAGGGTGTTTTGAGATGTCTATGTTGTCACTCCTTTTCTATAGAAGGTTTTCCACTGGGATGAAAAAAAGATCAGGAATCACTGAGCTGAAAGGAGTGATAAGCATGATGAAATTGTTTGGAACTTATGAGGGAAGAAAGGCCCAGAACTTGTCCAGGTTCCATTCTTCGCTGTTTTACGTATTTTATCTA
>Ga0181612_163463_pt1 | contig 10741 bp, 8 predicted proteins | sample HoacroProtozoa21_FD_119630 | JGI IMG/M metagenome (GOLD analysis project Ga0181612, IMG submission 119630) | Hoatzin crop microbial communities from Cojedes, Venezuel. Combined Assembly of Gp0051906, Gp0051904, Gp0051908 | reverse complement strand
CCATAACCCACCTAGCAGCTTTCCCTGTCTTAAAAAAAAAAAAAAAAAAAAAAAAAAAAAAAAAAAAAAAAAATCCTCTCTAGACCGAGAATCTTTTTGCTAGTTTACTGCCTAACCCGTTTTCAACCTGACAATACTAAACCCTCAAAACAGTTTTTAATTGGCACACTTGTTGTGCTCTGGGTAAAATGAAGTTGAATTGTTATGATTTCATTATATGAGAACATGTTCATAAAGATGTTTTTAATCTCTAACAATGCTTCATGAAAGGCTAACTATGTAAGGATTTTATAATCCAAAAATCCGCTAACCAGAACAAAGATAATACTACCAGAACAAAGATAATACTAATCTTTCTTGGTGAGATATGAGCTGGGCTGTTTCAGATACTAATGCTGCTGCTGTTTTCAAATAGAGCATTATCATGCGGAAATCTCAGCTTATAATTTTTTATTCAGTAAGTAATGTGAAGTTAGGCCAGGAATTTTATATATCCCGTGCAAAAAATTGCAGTATAAAACTTCTACCAAGGGTCTACGTGTGCTTTGTGGATAAAGTAAATACAAAATTTTCAAGTGTCTTCTGCATGTGTATTAAGCGTATGTTGCTCCGGGGAGGAGTAACTAGTTCACAGAATGGCTGAGATTGGAAGATCCCTTCCAATCTGGAAGGGAATGGAAATGGTCTAGTCAACCTATCTACTCTCAATGTCACTGTTTGTACATGCACTGAGACTGAAAGATAATGAAGAAAGGTCATGAGCCATATTAGGATAGGGCTACTGGGTGTCTAGTAGTACATATTTACACTTGTCATTAGTTCTTTTCAACACTGGCTTAAGAAAATAATCTTGAAGCTAATAGTAATAGGCTTATCTGAACAGATTAAGCTCAGGTGTGTTTTATAGAGCATGACAGTTCAGGTGAGTGTTTCCAAAGGCTCCTCAAGTAAGGGACCTGTTTTAAAAATGTTGCATCTTCAAACTGATAGATATACATCATGTGGCTTAAGAAAAGATGTATGTGAACAGGATTTAACCCTTTTAACTTACAGTGGAGGAGGTGAAAAGTAACCTCTATTTGCATTAATCCACTCAAAGTAAACAGGAACTCCATCTTTCTCAGAAATGCGTTTCAGATGTGTTAGTCAAGAGATGGAATAATACTGTGTAATTGAATAAACACTATTCCCAATATGGTCATTATGCTGAAGATTTTACAATTGAAGTACATGAACCAAAACAGGGAGAAAAGTGCTATAGCTAGAAACTGAGGCCAAGATAGGTAAAAGGACTTGATAAGGACCACGCAGAAATGATGTGGAGCTGGGTGACAATACAGATCATCTTTTTAAAGCTAGACAATAGACAAACATACCTTGTTTATGCTGGTTTTGATTTGCATCACAGTAAGCATTTTCAGATAAATACTTTGGACCAAGCTGAAGTTTAAATTTAGCATGGGTCACTAGGTAAACACTGATTAGACTCTTAACATAAGCTCTCGTAGGTGTATCGAGAGTGCTTTATCTGAAGCTGAGATTTTTATGATAGCAATTATTTTGCTACATGTCTGTTTTTCTAATTAGTTAACTTGATTGTTTCCAATTAAAACATCTTCAAATGTCACATGTTCAGCTAGGTCTAATGCTGTCTTTCTATGCCAAAATTTTAGTACTAAAAAAAAGTGGGGGGGTGAAGAGTTATTAATAAACAATAAATTTGTGTGCACTTAAAGTTGCAAGTCTTCTACCAAGAAATCAGGCTGTGGCCCTGCAAATATTTTTAAAATGTTCAAATGTATGAGACAGACTGCCTTGGACTCTGAATCATACTGTAGCTTCATACTGTACATGTGTCAATGTATCCTTGAATGCTATGAAAAATAGCTACTGTAGTAAATACTCTGTGCCTTATTTGGCTATGTGATTCAAAGTTTGAAAATACTGTGTTTACAACCTGTCTTATGTTGAGCACTAGCACATGATGTGCACAATTGCACATATTTCTGGAACTGTTTATATAAAATGAAGAAAAAATCATAAATTTTAGTTCGGGAAAACTAAAGTGGAAAAATCATTAGTCAGAAACAGCTTGCTATAAGCTAATTGCTAAGCTCTTTACTGATTTCTGGTGGTTAATTTTCTTATGTTGTTTTGCTTTGGGAATCTAGAAACCTAATGTACCAGAACATTTACAATGTGTTTTCTTTTTGATTCCCACTTCTTAGTTTAAACGCATAAATGTAGATAGTTTTCTTCTTGAAAACCAATCATTCAATTCACAGGTGGTTTTTCTGTTGTAATCATTTAAAGCTTAATTCTGAGGACACTGTAATGCTTGATGTCTGACTGATTATATTCTTGGTGAGTTTCCTCTTGATGGAAGCTGGTAGCCTCTTTGCATGTAATATTATCATCAAAGCTTATTGTATGCAATAGATCTGCATTTATTCTCTATTAAAATAACCAGGCTCACTATGTTTGCAAACAAATTATCTGGCCTTTTAAAACTTATCCTGAGTGGCGTTTTAAAACTGGGGGTGTGTGCATATGTACATGAAGTGAAATTGTTCTCTTTGGTTTTGCCTCCCTCCCTTATTTTTTCTTCCCAGAACAAATACTCAGTAATGCCATGTTACAGTTTCATTCATTCAACGGGTACATTGTTTAATTTCTTAACTGTTTTAAGCTCTGATAACAGAGCTTACCTGAGAGTTTACAGCAAATAATAGGGGCAAAAAATATGTAATGTAAGATACACAGGATGTATTTTGGGGGACCTCAATCTATGTCTGTAAAGTTTTGTTTGATTTTTATTACTTTTAGTATTCACAGATTCGTTATCTCTAACGAAAAATGCTCAGTGTGACACAATCTCCCACTACCTCCATTCCTCCACTGGCTCCTGCACAGTGTTCAATACCACAGGGAGTTGCTGCTCATGAGATGAAACCAGAGTTGCTCAGATCAGCTGCATCTGCTGCTGCTGACATTGGTCTACTTCTGCCAGTGCCACTTTTCTTGCTCATAGCTTACCTCAAAAAGAATTAAATAATGAGTAGAGATCTTTAGAGAAAAAGAAATAGCAATTTTAACTTATGTTTTTCCTAATCTTTCTACAAGAACCCATCACCTGTGCTATCTGCTTAGCAGTTTTACTTTTAAAATTGCCATTATGAAGTGTCTCAAAAGCTATTCCTTTTGAAATTTTTAATTACATACTGATATAATTATATACACTGGAGGGTACTAATATATTTTATGGGAATAAATAATATAGGTGAGAAGTAAATTGGTTCTACCCCAAACAGCATTTTGTTGAGAAAGCATGAATGTGAAAATGGGTTCAGAAAGCACTCTTAACACTGAGTGGTCATCTTCTGTTGCTTGAAACAGTATTCTTGCCTTTATTCTGAAAATGAACAGAATTTTCTGTCTGAAAACTCATGTTTGAAGTGCTAAAAAACAGAGGAATGGTCCCACCTGCTCTGCATATTCAGAAGAATAACTAGTTGGCATAAATCTAATTTAAAAGTTTTCTATTTAAGTGATGCTTTTAAATTAATATATATTGATTTTTTCTGTAGTAATTTTTAATAATTAAAGGTATTTTAGTGCTTAATTATGTTGTTTATAATGGTTTATCATCTGCTTTACTAAATAGTTCCAATAAACACTTACTACATTTTGAAAGACCCATTTGAAAAGCAGGATAAATTCACAGCTTTTTTTATTAGAAGCACGTTTCTTAGAGATTTGCAAATGCAAGTTAGCTTGTTTGGAACATGAAGTGCTTTTGTTTTGCTTAAATTTTTCAGAGGAGGAAGTCACTGGAAGGAGTGTTTCCTTAACTTACTGTTTCATGTGACTAACACCAAAAATGCATGACAAGTACCAACCTAATGAGTTTGCAGTTAACTTGTACTCACATCTATATTGTAAAAGCTGAATTGCAGTAGGTAGGCAGTAGATGTAGTCCATTTTCTCTACTAATGCCAACTTGACAAACAAATCTGAATTCCAAATGATAGAGGGTTTCTCTACCTGAATGAAAAAATGATGAAGCACAAAACTTGTCAAGTTTGGTGTTCCGTTTCCATGCAGTAAAGCAATAAAACTGGCTATATCTAACTTTTTTGTAGAAAATTAGGTTTGTGCATATTAAAAGTATTGAACAAAGTAAGTTGTGTAAGTACAATTAAAAAAATTGTGAATAACATTTTTAATTTTTTTTAAATGCCTTTTTTTCCTATTGGTGGATCAAACTGTAATGTAAACAGAGGAAAATTTGTAATGTAAATATAGGAATGTTATCTTTTACTTGTCATTAGGTATTATGGCATTTAATGATTTTAATACGTTTGTCACCTTACCCATTCTGTCAACACACTGCAAAGCAGATGTTTAGGTCAGCACATTATTTGCATACACCAGTACATACAAGCAGACATGTTCATATCCACAAGTAACTTCTGGATGAAGAATACACAGACACACACCTGTTCTTCCACACAAATGAAAAATTTTTTAGGTATGTTTGGAGTGTACACTTCTGTGTTCTAATTGGATAATACCCTGTGTGTTTTGCTAGTGTTTAAAAACGGGGGCTTTTATTCCTTGGTTAACTTAAACTTCTGAAGTAAATGTGAAATCAAGCTGTAACTTAAGAATGTTGCTTGTGCCCTGGTGGCCTCTGAAGACAGCCGTAGATGCTGAGAGTTTTCATTCTGGAATAAAGCCCTCTGACATTCAACAGAAAGGTCAAATCAGTCATTAGTGAAATGAATGCTACATCTATAAATAGTTCTGTTTTTATAACACTCAAAAGTGAAGGAAATAACAAGGATAATCAGAAGTGAACTTGGAGCAGACTCTGCATAGTTATATTTTATTGCAATTTCCTAGTAGTCCTAATAAGAAAAAGCAATGTTTGGAAGTGGGCTTTATAATACTCTCTGCTTTATTTAATAGGATTGTCTGCAGTTTTCCAGTTGGGCTGAAGTCTTCTAAGCTCTCTGCCTACCTCCGCGTTGAACTTTTACTAACCTTCAGTTATACTTTCGCAACTGAGGCTGTGGTGGAGCTGGTTTGGGATTTGATAACTTAGGGCAATTTTTTCCTTAGTGACCTAGCACTTGCTTTTGAAACATCCTTCCTGAAAGATAGCAAGGTCTCTCTTCTTTTGCTCTTCTAATTACGAGATCTATCCAAATGTAGCCAGTTTGAAGCAGGTTTTAGAAATATCAGCTGGGGGTTGTCTGTTGCTTTCCTTAACTGCTATTACTGCCTCTCTAAAACAGCCATCAGTAGTGGACGTACCATAGGCAGGGATTATGGAAGCCTTCCCTTCCATTGCGGCTCTGGGTATTGCCAGCGTTTGGATGCATAACTGAGAGCAGGGGGCAAAAGGCAGAGAGGACGTGCAGGAAGTGGGAACAGAAGTTGGTAAGTGGGTAAGAAATCCAGGCTGGAGGTAAGGAATTTAGATGGAAATGATGAGGAGCAAACACTGGATGAATTTCTGAAACAGGAGGATGTTAACGGATGGACTTGAAGTTACTGCAGGAGGACTGACCTAGTGGTGCGTGGAATAATAGAAGCGTAGTTGCCTAAGAAAGGGTTGAGAGAAGACTAGGATTGTCTGTGTGAAGAATGCTGTGGGCTAAGGATTGGACGTGGACCTGCTGTTGGACGTACAGCTGTTTGTTTGGAAACTGCCTATATGATTATTTCTGTATCTGCAGCAAAAATTGTAAGATGCGTGGTGTAAGGAGCTAGAGATTACAGGAAGAGTAGAAATGCTTTCAGGTTCAAGGTGTCTGAATGCTGTCCTGCATTTTAATCATCTTTTCTGTGGAATTCCTTTGTCATGACAGATAACCTGTTGAAAGTACATGTTGAGCTCTCAGTAGGTGATAATCTCTTGGGCATCTTTATTGTGAGTGCCTGGTTTCTGAGTCCCTGTAGCAAGAATGCCATGCTTTTCTTGCCTGAGATGGGCCACCAGAAACATTAGTAGTTATATAATGCTCCATTAGCTGTATTACACAGAAATGGTCAGAAATGGGTCTAGCCAAGATATGGGTGCTCTGTGTTCAAATTATTATTTCAGTGTTTGTAGATGTATGTGGGATGACGTTGGCATTGATACAAGATCAATCTAAAGGCACTAGGCTCAATGCAGTCTAGCCGTACAAGTTTCACGTAGCTCTGGGGAGATTTTTCAGTCCTCACTGAGCCATATGTTGATACTGTATCAAAATTAGCTGATCCCATCAAGTAAAGATGGATGGAACTGCTGTAGTTCCTCTGTAATGAGCTTTAGGTTACTGGAACTTGCAATACAGTACTTCAATGTTCTTCCCTTTTTCAAGCTGAAACATAAATTCTAATAATCTCCGTTTCCTTTTTTTGTAAGAATGAATGCTGAATTCAGCGCTTTTCAGTATACTTATTTACTGTTCATAAGATGTAGTAGAAAATGGATAGCATCATTTTATTACTAAGCCAATTAATTCAAATTAAGAATAGCCAAATTTACTCACCAACTCACTTTTTAGGGAAAGTAAATTTACGAGTAAAATGCTAACATGCTGTGACACAAAACCACAGTGTGTGTTGGACATCTGTACGAAGTGTTTGGTATATATTTAGGTTATTTTTCAGTCTTGTGGATCTAAAATGCTGGGTAACCTCCTTAATTCTTGATCTTATTCCTAGGCTCTTGAATTTTGTTTATGAATTTTCCTATTGCTTATGTTGCTTTTATGTTAATTGCTGCCTGTTAAATCAAAAACAGGAAAACATACTTAAATGTGAACACGCTTCACTTTGCATTTGTTTAAGAGAAACATTTCCTCTCAGACAGTATTGCTTTTTTTTTATTTCTAGCCATTCTCTTAGGCTGTGGGTCTTTTCAGGAAATCTGCCCGAGTCTGACATGATGTTCCCCTCATCCCAGCTATCAAGGATTTTACTTGTCTTTACTACATAAAGTCACAAATTAAAAACGTAAGAAATGCCCTGCAGGCTTAGTCTAGTGGTCCATCCAGCTAATCCAATATTCTTTCTCTGGCAGTGGCATAGGAAAGTGGCCAGGCTGATTGTTCCTCCTCCCATTGCCTATTTCTATTGTATATCCAGAACCCGCAAGTGGCATAGCGTTGTTAAAGGTACATCCTTGCCTGTTGTTTTTAGTATCCCTTTATGTACCTATTGCCTAGTAAAAGCATCCAGAGTATCACCATTGTATTCTGTAAATAATTAGGATTGTTGTTAAGATTATTTGATTTTATAACCTCAGGTTGTAAATATCTTACATGGTGCTGTTAGGTTCATCGGTGTTTGAGCATAGCACTCTGTTCTTTTTCTTTTTTCTATCTGTGCTTTTTAAACTTGGAGATCTGTGTGCAAATGATTTTGTTTTCTACAGCTGAAATTGCAACCAGAACTGACTTCCAAAGGTGATGCGGCAGCATGTCTTTAGACAAGTGACTTTTCCTGAGCGTATGTAATACGATAGGCATTCCTTGTAGGAAAGAGGGGTTGAGTTTTCTTGATATAGCAAGAAGCAAAGCAAAAATGTGGCCATTTTCAAGATGTTTAGTGTATTAAAATACAAAAAGTGTGGAAATGAATTTATGTCTTCGTTGTTGTGTAATCCAAGTATTGAACGTATAGATCTTAATGCATTTTTGGCTCCATTGTTTTACCTGCAGTCCTTTTATATTAAAAAAATCTAGTAATAGTAGTCATGGAAAGCTATAGCAATAGTGGCATCTGCCATGAACACTGATCCTTTGGGAAGGAGGTGCTTGCAAGGAGTTTTTTCAGTAGCTGTATAGAAAATGATATTTATGAATTGCACAGATTCTTGACTGTTTCCTCTCTCATGCTTTTGGCTCGTAAGGACAAAAACTTAAATAATAAAGCCAGATAGAATCATAGAATAAGTTAGGTTGGAAGTAACCTTTGGAAATCATCTGATCTAAAACATTGTACGAGGCAGGGCTTGGCTTTCCTTACAGATTTCTTTCCTACAAACTTGAAGAAAACATTTGTAATTCTGAACTGTAGAGATTCATAAACAGTTACTTGGAGTGTCTAAATTACATTGTGTTTTTATGCTGCTGCTGCAAAGTTTGGGGGTTTTTTGTTTGCTTGCTTTGAAGTCTCTGACATTCCTGATTGAAATTGAAAATTACTTGTAAACATTAAGCATTCGATTTTATTTCAGTGCAAGAGGGCTTAACCACAAAAACACCCATGAGCACTTGAGGCATGTAGCTTCTAAGGTGGCTTAAGGATAAAAAGGGGGAAAAGTGGCAGTGAGGTAGCAGCTGAGTTGGTTCAGCTGGCTCTACAGCTCAAGATGGTGTTGCTGTACCTGTACGCAGCTATGGGAAATCACAGCTTGTTGCTTTAACTTCGGAGAAGCGGGGCACAAGCCTCTCCATGCTATTTCTGGAACAGTGTCTGCTGTGTTTGCCTGCCTCTGCATTTTACCAGTCCAGTGCAATATTACAGGCGCCTTGGAGCTGCTTTGGTGTGTCAGTTCCATTTATTGTATATAATGTTATGTGCCTTAAGTTAGGAAAAAAGGAGAGACAGAGGAGTACACGAAGAGGAACAAAAGGCAAAAGTGATTTACTAACTTTGAAGAGAAGCTGTTTTGGGTGTGGGAGGGAGTTCGGTGCAAAACAGGCACGTTGCTGAACTGAATCATCTTTGAGCTATTGTGGAGGGCCACGTTCAGCACTGATCTCTTGCAAACCAAAGACATGTGTGGTAGATTTTCTCCTCTGAAAACATGGCTCTCTTTTCCCACTCTCAAAATGTGGAACATGTGTTCACATTAAAATAACTGGTTTGTACAGTGGCTGAACAAAGACTTTAAATCTGTAAGCACCTCCCCATTTTTAACATAGTAAACATTTTTGGTGTTTTAATTTATCATCTTTCTACTAGCTCTTTGTAGTTTGACTTGCATTTAGTATCCTGATTTATTCCTCCTACGCTGCAGATAGCTAAATGTATTCTTTGATTTTATGAAGTTGTGTGACATCCCAGCCACCGTGGTTCTCTCATCACTCTTTTTCTCATGGAGCTTAATGTTTATTTTAGAACTACTTTTGATTCTGGTCCTAACATCTGGGATTTTATATGCCCATTGTTCCTTGCCTTCCTGTATGACTTCAGTTCCCTGTGTAGAAATATTCAGAAATATGACTATGTGCTTAATATGAAATCAGATTAAATGAGGAGGGAAAAACTACTATAATATGCTTCAGACTAAGAATGGGAAAAAAAATTTTTTTTTCAATGCATAAGAAAAATCCATTGCAAATCTGTTACATGCTTTTACAAAATAGGTGTATACGTGTAATATAGAGTACGCATACATACTCTGTTACAAATAATTCGCTAATACTTGAGTGAGTTGGTAATGGTTGTGTCTCAAAAGTAGGGTTGGTGTACTTTTGTGTTTTACTCTGCTGTCATTGTTGCCCAGTCATGTTGAGTGGCTGACTTTCTGTGGCCTGTTGTAACTCTGTCTGGGATGAACAGTGTGGAATGTCTTTTGAGTCAAACATGGCCATTATCTCTGAGGAGCTGTAACTGATGCATTTAGTCTATAAAGCTCAAATGAAAACAAGATATATTACTACTTACAGATAGTTCAATTCATAGTAGTGCTTATATGACTTCCCATTAAGACATTAAGGACATCAATTTCTCTTTATTTGAAAAGCTCTATTGTAAGGATACTATAGGTAGTACTACATTTTCCCACTGAAGAAAAGATATTTTAAAATTTTTTTTACTGAGAAGTTCTCATAGTATGCTGCATTAGTATAGGTTTTAAAATTAAGAATAATTGTTAAATGACATTCCATAGCATATTGAATTAGTCAAGACATAGTGCTGTTGTATTTTTTGCTGGTTTTGTTTTTAATCTTAAATGATTTGGAGCTAAGGATTTTGTAATACCCCCAGCCTTTTGTATTTGTTTCCCCATCCACCTCCAGAAGCATAACTGTGCTGCATAAAAACTTGATGCATTTACTTAACCTAGTAACAACCAACTATTCAGAGCTGAATTTCTAGCATAATAATACCGGGTGAATTATGTCTTATGTTGGCAGCTATACCATTTTGTCTAATTCTGGGACAGTCACAAAACATGTATAAACATAGCATTGCCGGAGAGAATGCTGAGTTCATGCTCCCCGGGATCAGTCCTTGCACGGAGGGCTGGGCAGAGGGAGGATTGCCTTAGCAGGTGAAGGTGAGAGCTCAGCTCTGCGGTGAGTGAAACTGAGTCGGAGACGGGGTGGGAAACCAGTTGGAGTGCCAGCCAGCATCTCTGCTGAAGGTTACACAACCTGTTATACTTGCTAATCAAATGCTAGTCGTTTGCTGTGTATTTAAATACAGCACTTAGAGATTATGCCACAGTAGGCTCTTTATGAGACATGGCACATAACTAGTTGCAAATTGCAGCACAAATTACAGGATGACTATACTACAACCCTACCTGAAATACTTATTTGAACCTCAGAAACTCTTTTCAAAGATTTAAATCATGGAATCATAGGTTGGAAAAGACCTTTAAGATCATCAAGTCCAACCGTCACCGCAACACCACCACTCCTGCTAAACCGTATCCTGAAGTGCCACATCTACATGTTTTTTGAGCACCTCCAGGGATGGGGACTCAACCACCTCCCTGGGCAGCCTG
>Ga0181612_156616_pt1 | contig 10741 bp, 2 predicted proteins | sample HoacroProtozoa21_FD_119630 | JGI IMG/M metagenome (GOLD analysis project Ga0181612, IMG submission 119630) | Hoatzin crop microbial communities from Cojedes, Venezuel. Combined Assembly of Gp0051906, Gp0051904, Gp0051908 | reverse complement strand
ATATTCCTGTTCATGGCAGGGGATTGGGCTAGATCTTTAGCGGTCTCTCCCAACCCAAACTATTCTATGATTCTATATTCAGCAGGCTGATACCTTTGAAAGAGGTTTTGTATACTGTTCTAGTTAGTTCAGGAGAAAAAGGAAAAGGCTTTGGCACTTTTAGTAAATCACACTAAAGCTGGTAAAGAAATAACAGTTATTGCTATTGCAAAAAACAATAAGGCGGTTCTTTCCCTCACTTCATGGGCTTCCTTTATCTAGTTTAAAAGTCTTTGAGGATTTTTAAGTGGAAGGGCTAGAAGGAAAGGAATATGAAGTCCTGATGTTTCAAATCAAACCCTAACTGATTGTTATCTGATTTAGACCGACATGACATAGAGGTATTTTTACTGAAAATTCTGAGAAGTTTACATCCTTAGGAGACGCGTTGTGTGTACCATCTAAATGCAAGAATGTAATGTAATGTACTACATCCAGTAGGTTCATCTCTGCATGCTTTAAAAAAGCAAAAACGAGTTTAAATTTGTGTATTACATTCAGTAGCTCACCTTGAAGTCTCTAGAGCCTGTCAGTTTAACCCCTAAGAAATTTAAGCTTTCTCTGGTGTTTCCAAATTAGAAGGAACAAGGTTTGTTAATAATGTAGGCTAAAAGGATGTTCAAAGGGATGCAAAGACAAAGAAATGCTTTATCCTTTTTAATATACCAAAATAAATCTGAAAAATTCCCTTCCCTGCTCTATCACTTCATGCTTTTCTACCATGTTTCCTCATGGATCTCAGGAAAACTGGTCAACTAACGAAAGAAATCATACCAGAAAAGTAAAATGTGAGCAGAGAGGGGAAGGCTTCCCTATTATATTATACAGCTATAGACTATGCAACTTTTTGCTCTGTATTTGTTAGAATGAAAAAAAAATAGCAGTAAGATGAAATTAATACCATAACCTTAGGATCTGTGCTTTTACCATATTGTGTGAATTTTGAACAATGACACAGGAAAGGCTTAGAAACATGATTGATGTTCTTGCTGTATTCCAGTTTATGGAATTAGGTGGTAAATTCTTCTTACTCAGCTTTTAGATGATGGATTTGTTACTAATTTCTGTTGATGTTTATCCCAGCAGTAGCTGCATTTTATATTGTCCTTAAAAACTCTTTGGAAAATATCTCAGGAGACTTTGGGACAGAACAGGAGATATAAATGGAATATCCTATTAATATTCCATTAAGTTAATATCTGTCCCACAGAATTACAGTTATATTTGCTACAAGCTTTTAAATACAGTTTATTTTGGTTTTTAAATTCCCATTGTGTAGAGCTGTGCTAGATTTTTTCTGTTTATCTCATGTTCTTCTAAATGTCTGATGGATAAATTATTGAGCTGGAGGCAGAGGTATAAGATACAGAAAAGTCTAAGGCAAAATAATGATTTTGACATTGTGTCCAAAGCATAATCACAAGTCTTGGTGAATTCCAGGCTCTGTCTGATTACACCTTCACACACTGCTGGATGGTTGTTTATCTGCTTTGACAGTGGGTCTAGAAGAGTGTTCAATGAGCCTTAATTGTGTTAATTTATATAGATTGGGTGGCTTTTCTGGCATTACATTTCTCATCAGGTTCCAGCCAGACCTCTTCACACTAGTCACTTCACATTTGTATGAAATATGTATCGCCTCATCAGATACTCCAGCAGGTTTGAAGAGGCAAATAATTACAAAGACTAATAAGAGTGGATCCAGTTGCTTCCACCTGTAAATAAAATAGAAATAACCATAGATGTGACAGAAACCTGGAGAAGGTTAAGTAATTAATGTTATCTCGTTTTTGTGAGGTTTTTAATTATTTTTTTCATTATTGTTATTAAATACAGACAACTTCACTCTAGGTTTTCAGTAGGGACTATTCCTTTTTTTACACACGTAGAAGAAAAAAATCTAGGCTAAAATTCCAGGGGTTTCTTCTGGAACTATTGGCTACATGTCTTTTGTTCTGATTCCCATGCAAGTCTGTAGGTATTTTTTGAAGTTAAAGTTGGAAGAAAAGCCAACTTGGTATCTTCATTTTGAATCAGTTTTACTAGTCTTCTTGCCATGATCTGAGTATTAACACTAGAATTCTCCTGATATCAATAAATGATTGTAACTAAGATCAAGATTAAATCTGAATAGATTAACAAATCAAATCCTAGAAAAGAAACAACAGAAATTATAAAAGTTCATTGTATGATGCACCACTGAAAGTAACGCTATAAGCTATTTTATGAAACAGCACAGCAGAAGAAATGTAAAATGAACATCCAGAAGCCCTGCACAAAGTGGAAAAGTAGGTATCAATTGCTTCAGAAAGAGAGAAAGATTCAAGAATATGGTAAGCAGGTAGACAAATTGGAAAAGCTGGAAGAACAGAAGTATCTAAGAAAAGTAGAGGTAGCTCTTCTTCCCCAAGTAGCTCATCAGTCCTTTTCCATGGTTGTTCTTATAAATTGGTAATGTATATACTATCCACGTATGTCACCACTTTTTCTTTTTTTACTTCAGTCAGTGATCTCCAGCTGGAAACTTGAATGTTAAAAATATGGGGTATTGTGTAGTTATGAGTCACTGAAAGCAGTAAAAGCAGATGGAGCTTCCAAAGGAAAACTAGTACTAACCTACAGATGGTAAGCACTGTGCAGACAGCAGGATTTCAGCTCCTGAGCAGTACTTCCCTGAGAAAGCACTTTGCTCTGGTGTCTCCGCTAAGTTTCCAGGGAAACTAATGGCTAAGCTGAGTGTGTACAGACTGTTCTCTGAGGTGGAGAAATTTTCATAGATGCACAGCTCCAGCTAAAATTTCCCAGAGGACAAGCGAGCCAGAACAAAGTACTTAGATGCTTACACTGGGTTTTCAGTGGCCCATGTTAGTGTAATTTCCAGCTTATCCAGCTCACCTGTCTCACAGTAGAATAATCTAAAGAATTTGATGCTATGCTCTATTATCTGGGGTGTCTAATATGAGAGATCTTAAAATATATTAAAAAAAAGGACAAAAGTTATGCGTGTGTTTAAAAGGGACTTTAGCATTGTAGAGGACGGGGGAAAGTGTTGAAAGATAGCGTTACTGCCACCTAGTCTTCAATTTTGATGTCAAGTAACATAAACTCCTAAGGCCCATATCTATGCAAAAATGAACAAGCATTACTCTGTTCTTCTTGAAATTAAGTCTTATTTTCATAACTGATACTTCAAAGAGGTCATGGAGATCTTGTTCAGGATCATTCATTGGTGTTCAAGAATATATAGATAATCTCAGTCAATAGATTCTCTCCAGTAAGAATGTTAGTCCTAAAGTGTCGTCTGAATCATACCAAAGATTTGAGAAGTCTATTTTACAACAATTCTTCCAATATATATTAGATAAAATAATTTAGAGGCCATTGGAATACAGTGCCTGCCTTCATCTTCCTTTCCAAGCTAGATATCTCAACCATTAGGCTACACTGTCGTGCTAATACTGTTTGCTTGATAACTTTAAGAAATTTCAACCATTCTGCACAAAATCAAAGTACTTCATTAAATGAAATTCAAAGATATTTACCTCCTGACACAAGGGAATAACTCATTTACTGATGATTAGAAGAAACCTGATGGTGGTAGGAGTTATGGTATCGAAATCCTTGGGCAGTCAAAAATCAATAAATCTACATCCTGCATGACATCTCATTCCTGGCACTAATGACAGGCATAACAAATCTCAGTTTGTGATTCTGAGAGCGATTAGGCATCTGACAGATGCAAAAGATCAGTTTTATCAAGAATAAGGTGGTTCTGGAAATAGTCCAGAGGAAATCTTCTACTCCTGGGGAACCTCTGTGTCATGAGTCAAACTGCCTGCAGATCTTCAGTTTAGGAAACACTGGAGAGGAACGTCATAGGGAGGTGTGGATAGCTCAGTTTGGGGTTTGTCTTGAATGCAAGAGTCTGACTTGACACTTTAATTTCCTTTATGGATTCAACCCTAAATAACTCCCTTTTATAATTAAGCTGTTCTGCTCACAGGAATCTTTGCAAACAGTGAATTTGACATAACTTGGAGGTAGTAATCTACTGATGGGACTATCTCTCCTTGTCAAAGATGCTGAATATATTAAAGAAAAGAGCGAAATAATGGTCACTTATAATGAAAAAAGCCAATTTAGCTTCCTGCCAGAAAGGCCATAACATATGACATGAAATTAATACCGGCAGTGAAGCAACTTCTGGCTAGTTTATTACTGGTTTAGAATTAACAATGTCATTCAGAATTATAAAAAAAAGCAAAACATAAAAAAAGACAAAAATAAAAACCCCAGTACATAAATAGATGCCTGAGCCAAAATTGTACCCATCTGTGCTTCTCCCACCCTCCAATCCTACATTTCAGATTTTTGGAGAGACTTGAATACTTTTGAGACCCGTGTTGTGCCATGCACTCTTTTTCTTGCAGCTGCATTTTACTCTAGTGATGTTCCAGTATCATTGACCTTGAGTTTGTAGGCCAGAATGTAGATCAGATCAGCAACTCTCTGTACAGAATAACAAAATTATTAAGCTGAAGAGCAGACATTTGTGCCACAGAAGCTAAACTAGAATCAGAACGTAAACTGCCATGGAATGTACCATACTTGCTTAAGAAAAAAATTAATACATTAACCTGCTTAGTTAAAAATATCATCAGCAATTGTCACTGCTAAAAAGCATTACACAGGAAATGGGAATTTAAACCAAAGTGACTGAAAGTTTAGTTTAAAAGCATGACGGAAAGAGAGAGGAGACGGATGTAATTTAATCACACTGTAAAGTCAGTATCTATCTGCAGGAACATCTGCTATTTATTGTAATTTCTACATGGCTCTTACTGACTTTTCATTTTTAAATGGAGATTTGCATAGGTTTTCTTATACATAAAGTATGCGAAATGTTTTAAAGCAGCAGAGAAGCTAACAGGATAGCTAAATATAATAATACACATATGGAGAACAACTATGAGAATTTATGCTGCCATGCCTAAAATTATGCAGGATAGCTAAGATTTTCAAATAGACACAAACTTTACCACAAGAGAAAACAATAAAATAGGAAGATAAGTTTTTGGACTTCCTACTTTCCAAATTTATGATCTGTGAAATGTATTAAAGAGTTCAAGCCATATCTTCAGGTGAATTAATTTGATAAAGTTCTAGAAAAAGGAAGAAATCTGTGCTGATTTCCACTGAGGATCTGCCTCACAGAGATGCCAAGTTTCCTTCTTCATATTGCTGTCGTAGGTCACAGAAGAGAGAGAAGCTGACTTTCCCGCAAAAATCAGATTATACATGAAGCTGATCTGAGTTAACAGGATTTGATTTTGGCTAGAAGATTAATCCAGACTTCAGCTGCCAGAGGCTTTTTAGATAAATAGCACTTAGCCCACTTACACTGAATGGATTTTTTGTTTTAAAGGAAGGATTATTAATTAGAACAGCAGTAACTGGAAGTGTAAGAAATTGTCAAAGACATAGGATTCATGTGACAAAGGCTATGAAATACTGCTGTCTTCATAGATTATCAATATTTGAAACGGGGTATGTGTTTCTGTGATCTGGTTAGTGACTGTACTTGTGGCTCATCTGATGAGAGAAAAGTGGTATCTAAAAGCACTGAGGAGAAAACAAAATGATCTGTCCTGCTTCAAAAGGACTACAAAGACAAAGGTTTGGAAACTATTTCAAATGTTGGTCCTGACCTGAGGCTGAGTGAAACCTTAATCCAAGATAGGACAAGCATTGTGACAACTTCACATTTCAGTGCACAGAATGGGTGCCACAAGTTTCATGTTGCTAGCAGTCAGATGTGTTCATTCTACGTATGTTTCCTTCTGATATATCCTCTCTGAAATTTTTGTCTTGAGTATGTCATTACACAAGTCTCTTGTCAGAGCTGATTGTTCCCTAGATAGCAGAATATTCTGCTAGGTTCCCCCTAATATAAAACTAGCAGATCAAAACAGGATAATGTATTGTAATTTGGAGAAGTCTGCAGTTTAACAGCCTTGGTTTGGAGGGGCGGGATGTAGGATTTTACTCCAAGAAAAATGACAAAGTAAAACTTCAATTTGGAGAAGTATTTCTCCAGATACCGGCCACAAAAAAGATCAGAGGGCTGGAATACCTTTCCTACGAAGAAAGGCTGAGAGAGCTGGGGTTGTTCAGCCTGGAGAAGAGAAGGCTCTGGGGAGACCTTACTGCAGCCTTTCAGTACTTAAAGGGGACCTATAGGAAAGATGGGGACAATCTTTTTAGCACAGTCTGTTGTGATTATTACTGAACTATACCGTGGTAAGACCGGTCATTATCGTTCCAATCTCTTATGTTTATCAAGAGATGAAAACAAAAAGTGCAAAACCCGAACTAGTTGCCAACAACTTCATTCGAGTACTTTGAGAGTTACCCTGTGGACTTTGTTAGTAATTATACTTTTAACTTGAGAAATTGTACGTTTTGTTGTTATGCCAACATGACTTTGCCAGAGTTTGGGAATTTCAGATATTCTTGGGACTATCAAACCATGTTTCATTTTTTTGGCTTCCCTGCAAGTTTTTCAGGTGTGGTGTAAGATTAAGCCTTGGTGCAGGCATAAGTGCTGTGGAATCACTTTAGCTTTTTTAAGGTATGCCGAGGCAACAACCTCCTCCCCCACCGCAGCTACTGCAGCCTCCGCGACCAGCGCTGCAATCATTGCTGCTCCTGCTACAGCCCCTGCAGCCACCCCGCCTGCAATGACAGATGGTGGTGACCAACCCGCAACCAGTCCTGGGGCAGAAATCTTCCTTATGCTGGCATGGATGTACCAATGGAACAACATTTAAAGCAGGACATCACCGTGAAGTGCCAAACTCAATTTCAGGACAGCTGGAAATCCAAAATTTCAACATGCTTAAGAGAGAGAAGTTAACCCCACACAACCTGGAAAAACGCACTCGTCTATTCTCCGCTGTTTGCCCGTAACCGAGAGGAAGTTCTGTTGCAAGAAAGCACGTTCAGTGCATTGAAACAGGAAAAACAGCACTTGAGCCTAGATTTAACGGAAGCCCTGCAGGCATAAACAGTGCTTTGCTTATCCTTCAGTAGTAAACCAGTGTGGTACAGAGAGTAAAAGCAAAGGTATCTGTGTTTGCTGGCATCTTGCAGTGCTGGGTACGTTCAAACAGAATGCTCCTTCAAGGCTGGGGATTTGTTCAAGCTCTGTTACTGTCCTAATTTCTACTGCTATACTACTATTTCTACAAGATCTATTATTTTGCTGAAGAATATGTTAATAATTACTGTATAATGTACTATCCGATAAAATTCTGAATTTTGTCCTGCATGAAGAGAGTGTCTGTGATGGAAAGCAGAAGAGCAGCTACTCATCGCTTCACAAGCTGAAACACACAGCGGGGAATGCCCTGTAAACCACTCGGAAGTGAAACGATGCAGACAGGTACCAGTGCACAGTTTGTAAATACCAATATGCTGGGCAATCGTCATGTCAGTGTAAACACTGAAGACACACCATATCATTTCCTCTGAAATTACTGCCAAAGCGAAAACATGATAGAGCTACACTGAAAATCTTTACCGTGAATTTCTTTCATTATTGATTTTCCACAGATAATTGAAGATGCACATCTGTTCCAATCAGTGAAAACCTGACTTTCCAACAATTGACGTGAACTATTCGACAGATTGGAAATAAACCAGAATAGCAGTAGATTTCTAAATTACAGGCATTATATGCTTGCTTTCATATCACAGAGTCCATCCCTTATCAGATATGGTCTGTAGGTCAGAAGATCTAAAGCTTTGCTCCCCACCTCCTTAAATTACCTTCATACTGCACATAAAAGAAGGTAAGAGAAGAAAAGCTGGCATCGGTGGACTAAAATGTTATTGCTAATAACAAGAGGATGAAACAGAGTAAGACCATTTCCTTGATAATTAATTTTCCTAATACTTGAGGCAATTTGGCTGTAGGATAATGCTAAAGCCCAACACTGAAAACAACAGATAGGGAAATGGCAAGAGAGTCCATAGCACAGGCAAGCAAGCACAGCACAAGACAGAGACCCAGATGATTTTCTCCTCAAATTTCCATTAATTTTCGCTTTGCTGTAGAGTGAGGACTGCGTAGCTCTAAACATATGGCTTTTCTGGGAATTAAATGTTTCATCCTGAACAGTTCATATGTTTTTAATATGAAAGCTGCTGACTTCTCATTGTCTTTTAAGCCCTTCAGAAGCATCTTAAATGGATTTAGGTCAAAAGTCTTAAAAGGTCAAAATTCAAATCAACTCAGGCTAAGGAAATGAATTACTTCTAAAGGAAATCACTAATGTGATCATTCATCTCCTTAAAACGCTTGTTAGAACAGACTTATTTTAAAAATACACTTTCTGCTTCAAGATAAACTTTAACATCAGTTGCTGGTGGTACAGAAAGATTTTAGACCTAATTCAGTTTCACTAATCCCCTATTTCTTTGTTCTAGCAAGAGTAAAACTACTTAAGGATGGCTCCTATGCCATACTTTTATGTCTGGGTTATCAAGATGATGATAATCTACAATTACCAATTTAGTCTCTAGTGTAACACACATATATTGGATTTTAAAAAAAACAACCTGCTTTAAAAATATTTTTAAAGTCTCCTGTGTAGAATGCTTTTATATGATGTCAATCAAACTGAAAAATAGACATTTATGCCAGGCCTACTGACTCATCTTTTCACCTGAAGTCTGGTCATGGAAAGGACAGATAACCAAACAGACACAGAGTAGTTGCTGTTTGGACTGAGTAAGATTTTTGTGGAAGATGCTTGGGAACGACTAAGATTATTTACCCACAAGCAATTACTTGTCCTGTGGAAGAATCTGGACCTTGACATTTGGTTTGGTTCTCACAACTTCAAGCTCCTCTTTTTCTCCTAAAGATATTTAGTTGTCTGAACAGACCCCTAACTATCCTTGAATTACTTAAAGGACAGAATTTAGCAAAGTACCAGATTAACCTTTTAATAATTTAGTGGTAGTCAGACGTGTAACAAACGAGAACTTTGGAAACCGCCTCTATCTTGTCCATCAAGCAGCCTCTCTAATCCACCCATAGACATTCAAAATAGTTACATTAGCACAAACCATAGAAACCAGTGAAATCATAAGATATAATTTCACTATCAATCAGTGTATTCTGATTCAAAGAAAAATCTCTCTTCCTTTCAGTGCTTACTTTTTACATATACATACGGTAAGATGCTATCTGAAGTATCGAGCAAAGCGTAACTCCTCCTGAAGGTGAACAGATTAATTTAAACCTGACTAATGTCTGAATCAATACTTGCTAAGCTTTCTCACCGTTCCCTAGCTACTGGCTTCTGTGCCTCAGGGAAGATGCACTGCAGCTCCACGCCTCTCTGGAGAGGTTTGCGTCTACAGCTTTGACTTTGTAGTTTACACGGAGAAATAACTCATCCATTAAACCAGATGTTGCTAAAAATATGCAGATGAAGCCTCTTACGCCAGATGATGGCAATTGAAAAAAACTGAAAAGAAGGAACAGATGCAGCCTTGAAAAAATGTACCCATAAAATTTCATGGTATTCAGCTAGACATTGCTTAACCTTCACTAAATAAAAATACCAGCAGTGTTTTGGGACACTCATTGAAGCCTTTTGCTATAACTGGCAGAAGAGTTTTTAAAATATTAGCATGCACTTCAAAAACTCAGAAAAATAGTTTAGCTCACAGCAAGAAAGGAAACTGCACCTCAGCAGACTGCCGATGCATTTGCACATGACTGAAAAACAGTCTTTATCGTGCTGAGCCCCCCTGCTATGGGATCTATCCATTACACCTATAGAGCTGTGGGTGATATCCTGCACAAAGAACAGAAACCAGGGCACTTCTATGGGTAAGAGCTATAGTAACCGCTGCTGTCCAAAAAATCTTCAACAAAAGTGACAAAGCCAGTTCCTTTCTCTATGCAATGCTTCCCATGCCAAGTAAGTTTAGTAGCAGCTACTAGGGCTGGAACAATATCAAAATTATTCTCCTCAAGCTGAATGACTGGCACTTCAGAGTCTGTGTACAGGAAACTGAAAGCAGGTATTCAAAAATAAATTAAAAAAAAACCCCAAACCCAGAAGCTTGGTTGCTTTGCCCATTACAGAGCCAAAGAGTTTAGAGATGCCTTCTTTACTGCATGCTGTAGGGTAAAAACTGAATTTCTAATAAGGTTTTATGTTTAAATCAGCATTTCTTACAGATCTGCTTGGAGGCAGTATGTAACATACATAGAAATAACTATCAATTATTCACACTGAGCATCTTTTCCCTTACTGGCTGTTATCTTCTGATCCCTCTTTTATCTTCTTTCTTACAAAAGAAACAGAGACTCTGTAGACTGCTAAAATCTCCTAAAATCAATCACAAGGTCTATTTTACTATAGCTCATACACGCTATTAAATTTAAAAATTACTTAATATTTCCTTTACCCAAGCAGAAGACCTTACTGAAGTAATTACTTCATAGAAATATCTATCACTAAGACGTTACTGGCTTCCATCATGCTTGGACAGGTGTACTCTTTGCTGGGTAAAAAAACGGCTGGATGGCCAGCCGAGAGTGTTGTGGTGACTGGAGTTAAATCCAGCTGGCGGGCAGTCACGAGTCATGTCCCCCAGGGCTCAGTTTTGGGTCCGGTCT
>Ga0181612_127503_pt1 | contig 10741 bp, 5 predicted proteins | sample HoacroProtozoa21_FD_119630 | JGI IMG/M metagenome (GOLD analysis project Ga0181612, IMG submission 119630) | Hoatzin crop microbial communities from Cojedes, Venezuel. Combined Assembly of Gp0051906, Gp0051904, Gp0051908 | reverse complement strand
CTGAGATAATCTGATGCCATTCCCAGAGCACTTGCAGTTCCCTTTAGTTCAAGAATAACAATTAAATACCACGTACCATTTCTGCTGGAGAGTTAATGTGTTTGTAATTTTCTTTTTCTCTACTGAAATACAAGAAGATAACTGTGTTCTTTCCTTCATGGTCTTGTATGATCTACTGCTCAGTAGGGACAGAGATCACTTGTGTGTGAGAAAGAGAGAGAGCAATTGCTTATTGATGTATTGGAAGCAAATGAAGGTAACGTAAAGGGCAGGTAAATGACAGCATTTTTCTGAAGATATGCAAAACCTCTCTTGCTTCTTCTGAGGTACTTGCAACTGTTGCCAGTTACTTGCCCTAAGGTGGGTCTGAAAATGCACTACTAGAGTGAAAGTTCAGAATATGAGTAATTAAGAAAGTGCTTATCACTATTCTCATTTTATCTCTCCTCTGTTTCAGTGGTTGTTTCCTTTCCTCAAAGACAGCAACAGTTCTGAATGCTGATAAAACAAAGCTTGGCAGAGTCCCAAGCAAGGTAACTCATTCTGGGACTACAGTCATACCTTGCAGATACGTGATGATTTTTCATAGTCTGGACGGGCCATCTCTGCTAATAAAGACAACTGGGATTTCTGATTGTGGTTATGACTGTGTTTGGATACCAATATAAAATGTCCTTGAGAGGGCTGTTGTGGGCAGACATGAGCTCATTCTGCCTGTGCTCCAAGCCAACTTACTGGTGTGCCACTGTAGAGGAAGAGTTTTTTAGCTCAGGCTGGTACCATGTTGACTGTGGCTACAAGGTCTTAACTTGGTGTGAAGTACAGAGCAGATAGTCACCTGCAGTGCAGGCATAACCTTCAGTGCGCAAAGTCACATCCTTCAGTATGGCAGAGGTATTCCTGTGGGGAGGGAGTGACTGTGGATCATAGAATCACAGAACGCTTCTCCACCTTTGTCTTGTCCTATTTCCAACCTGTAATACCTGTGTGCTACCAGTCCCTGAATGGTAGTACCTCCTGAAAAGAGATCTTCCCCCTCAGTCAGAGGACAGCCTTAGCCTGAGGTGCTCTTGAGTTCAGCCCAACACCCTCAAATACAGAAGATACTAGAGGCACTTTGAGACCAATTTCTGATTTTCTCAGGTTGACTCATTGTTTATAATGATTTGTCATATTAGTTTTGGTTAGCTATTTTTAATGGTTTATCGCACAGCTGAGCAAATTAATCTTTGTTCATATACAGGGCATTGCAGTGCTTATTTCATAGCACTAGAAATTTTCAAGGGAATAACAATAAGTAGCTAGTCGGTAGTGCCTTCTCACCCACTAGTATAATAAAATTTACCTAAGCCTCGACAGATGTAATATGTTATTTTATAGCATCTCCTTGTTCTACACTTAGAGGGGGAAAAAGAAAGAAAAAATTGTAAGAAACCCAAACCTAGTTCATATCTAAATAAACCAGGCACGTGTGGGTTGAGAAAGATTAGGCATCACAGAAAAGGATCTGGAAGACCTTGCAAGATTTTTGGTGGAGTAAGAAATTAAATTCAAGCATCCCATGTCTAGTACATTTTTGATAAGACGAATAGATATTAATTTTCTGTTGCTACAGTTTATATTGCACTATTTGCAATATGTTTCTGCGTATGACCTTACACAGGCTTTCCACTACAACTTGTATATAGATCACAGTGTTCAGATCCTAGATCCTTTCCACCTTTCAGATCCATCTTCAGATATTCAGCAGGACTGCTTGATAACTGTGTACTTTGACTTTTCTGCAAGTGTCGTTCAGGAAAGCACATGTCACACTGAGGCATCCTGACAATGGCTGAATCATGCTCTGTTTCACATTGCACTGAATCATTTGTAAACCACCTCACAAGTCATTGTTTATTTTTAAAAAGTTATTTAAAAAAAAAAAACCACAACAAAGCAGTTCTGCCAGTCAGAGGGTATATCCAATAATACAAAACTGAAGCACTGGCCAAACTGTTTGTATGTAATAACTGGGAGCTAAACCTACACATTTTTCTTTGCTTCTCATATATTTGTTATACACAGAGTCTCTGTCTAACAGATTGCTTTAGAATCAATCTTTGCAGTAAAAGCTCATTCATGTGTTGTTTTCTAGTCCTTGACAAGATGACAAAAACATTTAAAATAAAACAATAAGGAATGCAAAGTGTCAGGATGACTTTTTCAATCGATAAAATTTCTTGGTAAAATGCACTAATGCTTTGGGATATGCTATTTTTACAAATACCAAGCATGTGCCTGACATCCAGATAGTGTAACTCCACATGTGTTTACCAGAAAACTTGTGGAATATTCCTATTCACCAAAAATGTATTAAGAAAAGATAATTTCAACCAGCTTTGGACACCTGTAATTTGGGGTATTCAGTGCATTATATAGAACCTGAAAACTCAAGGCAGTATATTGCAGTATTTATTTTGACTGGTGGTTAAACAATGCCTAATATTGTCCCTTCTGATGGCTCTAGAAATATGCTAAGGTATCACAGAAAGCATGTGGTATAAGACCTGGAGCAGACCAGAGCAGAACACAGAGTTCCAGTACGACAGTCACAACTTGTCTCCAGAATGTAAGAATAACTTCAGAGAATCAATTAAGATTATCTCTGTGCATCCCACATGCAAAGTACAATGATTATAAACCTAACGAAACATAAATACTGAAGCCTTTCCTGTTGGATATTAAACTGGACTCTCACTACTTGAAAAATCTCAGTGCTCTAAATAGCACACCGTCTCCATGGCAATGTGCAGTTCAGTTTTTAACTTTTCAACACATAAAAATGGTAATTTATTTGTTTTGAGCACTCCTGCAGTTGTCATAGCTATGAAAGCCTCAGGATCCGGCACGTTCTAGGAGGAGTGGAGCCGTCAGGTTAAAAGACTGGGTTAACTGCCAGGAAGTGACCGACCTGAAGGTCATTATTGCCTAATTATATTATTGTTTCCTGTCAGCTCAGCTTGTGAAGTGGCACTCCAAGCATTAGGCAGTCAGCACACTCGGAGCATTCAAAGAAATTTCTTTTCTTTTGTTCTTGATGTTAAGGACTTCTTTGTAAATGAATGCAGCCTGTGATGGAGTAAAGGCATAATAAATCCCGTGCTCAGAGCGCCTGACTTTCACAGCTACCACGGTTACAACCTTTTTTTTTTTTTTAGATTTGTTATAAGGGTACACATTGTCATCTCCTTGACGAAGCAAGGCAGTAAGTTTATATTTTCAACATTCTTTCTGTATTGTTTAATCTTTCGACAGTTTGGCTTTCTGCTGTAAAAATCATTGGCCTTGAGACTCTCAGAGCCCTGCCTGGCGAAGTGCTAAGCATTTTGGTTTCAATTCAACAGAGTACTCAGGCAGATGTTCAGCTTCAAGTATGCAGGTAAGTTTTACTGGAGACTAGGAAAAAATTTCCTGTCCTAACCTCAGAGTGATTTTCTTGACTAGAACTGGAGCATTCAGTACCTATGGGATTTAACCTACAGATCAGCAATTCCTAAATTTTGAGCTCTGAAACAAGCTTGAAAGAAACTCAGCTTCGCTTGATATTTTTGCTAGTAATGGGTTTGTCACCCTTAACAGATAAATAATTTCATACAGCAGAAATAAGGGTACTGCCATGATGTTTTAGCAGCAAAGGAAGTGGGAACTTTTATTGCAAATTCAAACAAGCTTAGGACCAGTCTTTAAGATGTACACATTGTGGAGAAGAGGATTAGGTCATTTGCACTAAAATGATCCTCATCAACCATCTCCTCACCTGGAGTGGACTAATGTGCCTAGGCCACAATAAACTAAGTGCAAAAGAGTGCAAGAGCCTGAATCATGCTTAAATGTCTCCCTGAATCCCACATAAATCCTTGGACAAGGCAAGGACCATAGCTTGCATTCAAAATGTGATTGAAAGGTTCATAGATTATGTTACAAAGTACAGTTAAGGGGGGGTTTAAAATGAGACAGAAAAATTATTGTTTTGTCACCGGTTCCTACAACGGGGTTGGCTTTTCTATGTGGGGATTCTCTGACTGTGATTCACAGACCAGCACAGGTGGACAGGGATCTCTTCTCTGGTCTGCATAATTTGTTTGGAAAACTAGGACGTGAGACACTGGGGTTGGGAAAGTATTGGTAATAGTGTTGACTATTGGTACCAATAGCACTCACCGTCATGAAACAGATTACAGAGTAAGCACTGCAGAACAAGTCACGTCCATGGACTTCAGGATTTCTCATCCATTGCCATCACATTATGCAGGTTTCTTTTATTCTCCTTTAGGCATTCAGTCTTCAAAAGCCAGGAACATGCATCTTCAGGAGATTAAGTTACAACAGAATTTGGAACAAACTGAACCTGGAAATGCTTCTGGCTCATCAAACAGAATGACGTGGTGGCCTTGAAGAATGACACTCTCTGCAGGCTGGCAGTGGGGGAAATGGAGATGCAGAATTGAGAGTTCTGAACATGTGGGAAAATGATGGAGAAACAGCTTTGGAATGCTTACTCATCTCCTTAAAAACTTCGTGCTGGACAACAAGGATATATATGAGCTGTAAAGAAAGGTGCCTCCCAGTGACTGTTTACTTTTATTTTTATAATTAGCATCATTGGAGCACCAATCCAGAAACTTCTGGACTTGGAGAGAGGCTTTTCACCATAATTGATCAAAACAAGGATTCAGGTTTATTCTGATACTTATTCATAATGCAGAGCCCACTATGGGTAAAGACAGATCTTAATAGTAGGACTCATAGTTCAACCTTGAGTCTTGGTATTTGCATATGAGAAAAGAAACCCATTCCTTCTAAGCAGACATACACCAAAAAACCTTCTCATAACAGGGGCATTTGCAGTCCATTATCCTTCTCAACAGAGGAACAGCTGTCCAAAGCCACTACATTTCTCCAATCCTTTTTTACAGTATTCATAGAAAAAGGCCATAAAAATCCTAGAATAAAATAACTGGTCATGGATTCACTGGGAATGCTGGTATTTCTTCTGTACTACTTTGTTTGATTTTTTTAATCAAAATCATTTTTTTTGATGTTGTCACTAAGTTCTCTGACACCACTTGTCATGACTAATATTTTCATTATTTTTTCTGCTTGTTGTATTAGACAAATGACTTAGAGAAACTGAGGCCATCCCTTTTTCTTCCCAAAGAGTATCTTTTTCAATTTAGTTGCTACTACATTTGTTATAACGCTATGAAACAAGTCTGAAGAGCTTTACAAAGACATTAAAACTGGCAGAAGTCATTCTTTTGCCTATAATGAGAACAGAATCTGGCATTTAATCCATTGGAATAGCCAGAAACCATCAAGGAGCTTTCTGAAAACAAACTCTCTAATCCATGTCATTTACAAATAAATAAACAAGAGGTCAGGTCTGCTTTCTTGGATAGATACAGTGAAAGGACATATATGCAAACAGATAAAAACAGTATCAGAAAAGCCAGAAACAGGCTACGTCTTTTAAAGCTATTCACTGGATTTAAATGGTTGTGGATAGGTCATATTAGAAAATTGGCATGTGCAGAACAGAGATGGATACATATCAGCACACAGAGAAGTTTAAAACACTTTTTCATGGCAAGATACCATTCCTGTACCTCCACTCCTCACTTAGTTTCTAGTAGTTCTGAATAAAATTGCATTTCCGTAGACATGGCCATTGCTTACAATTATTTAAGAAATCTTGCAACGAAACATGCATCTCTGGGATGTTCACTGTGTTCCATACTGCTAAACTGGTGGCCTTGTGTTTTGTGTCCTGTGCTCACATGGATGATTGTGAAAACCTAATTCATAAGTAAATCTCATATGCAGAATGGCAGAGGTGTGAAACCTATTTTTTGGTTATCTGTCACTATTTCTCATAGCAAATGGGGGAGCATCTCCCTCTTCTCCCTCCCTTGCTCAGGTAACAATATGCATGCATATTCGCAGACCAGTGAAGCACTTCTGATGAGCCCATGCCAAGATGTCAGTCAAGGACCTAGGAAACTTGCCAGAAAACCTGTTCTGGTGTTGGGCTAATTAACTCTGGGCATATTTGTAATTGTCCCTATTAGTTAGGGGCACACGTTAGGAGCAGCACTAAAAAGATGATGGTAGGGAACCAGATAAAAGGGAACTTTAGGGACTGCCTATATTTGAAAATATAATCTAAAGTATTAACCAGAACTACAATGAACTTGGCAGGGCATTCAGCACAGTAAGACCTGTGGTGGTTAGTATCACTTCAAGTTAGTGCTATATGTAACCTTGACCAGCTGGCAAGATTGTGGATGTGGCCATCCCTCTTCTCACCCAGTGCTCTGTGTGGTGCCAGGTAGCATATGCTGTAACATCATGGGATTTCCCATGAAGACGTGCCCTCAAGTTCTGGGCAAATGTTAGCGACAGTTGTAAAAATGGCATCGCACGCAGTTTAGTGTCCTGACCTGGCGCAAATGCTAATGGCAGATGCTGGTGGCCGCTGGTAAGGAAATAGCTGTCTGCTCTGGACAAATTTTCAGGAAAAAAAGAAGCATCAAATTCATTTTCTACTGATGTGTGTGTGAATTAATTCCAATCCACACCAAGCAAAAGGAAATGGGCTATGAACATGGTAAATCAACATTTTAGTTTATAAGTCACCAAAACAATCACAGATAATTGTGATCACTCTTTGCCCTGTGTAACTGCAGTTGTGAGTTTGATTCAAACCTCAGTGAAGTCAAAGCAAGGCATACATAGATTTCAGTGTGCTTTGGATAGGAAGAAAGACAAAATAATATTGTGTTCCGTAAAGTGAAATGCATAATATGCCCCAAGGGCTTTCTCCTGAAACGTTCATGCACATGAGTAACTCTCCTTACATGGACAGGTCCGCTATATGAACATATGCAGCTGCATATTCTACCCACCCCTTACAGCAGCAGCCCAGATTTTGTTTCTTGACTGTCATCTTCAGTTATTTGTTTGTAGCTTGAAAATTAATATAAGTATTAATATAGAATATGAACAGAAGTGAGGCAATTTATAAACAACTCCTTTGTCAGAATGTTACCTAGAAATTTATAACCAAGGCACTACAACCACAGAAACGAAACTAACTGTCCGCTTGCATGATTCACTAAACATATTTCCACAAAAGCAAAACATACTCATCTTTTACTCATTACAAGCATATTTTCTCTGACCGTGTGAAAGTGTCCCTGCTTAGACCTTGCCCGGTGCTCAGCCCAGCTTTACAAGCATATTACACTCTCAGTACCTTACTGCTGACTCCCTGAAGGTGTGTTTCCATGGATGGGTTTTTTTCAAAGCCTGTCCAAAATGTTGCATGAGTGACTTTTGTTACAAGTTCAGCTGGGTCAGAATTCTAGCATGCGCAGCGCTGTCATCGGAAATATCAATACAAATGAAATATGAGGGTAAATATGCTTGTGGGAGAAGGAGTCAGCCCTAGCATTAAGGTGTGTTACATCTGTTCAGACAAAAAGGATAACCCACCACACAGACAGATATAACATGACTTTCATGAGCCGTGGAAACAGGAGTAACCACAGCGGGGTCTGTTATTGTCCTGCATGTAGATTAGGATCTAGCAGAACACTTACAATAAATGTTCTGCTGTCTTTGGTGGGTGGCATTTCTGTAAGAATCTCTACTTTCTTTCTCCTCTATTTCCTCCAAGATATGGCTGGTATTTTATAACTCAGGAATAGCAGGCTATGATTAAATTTGTATATGGTGATTTTTAAATCTTAGATATAAAAAAAAAGAACTGCAGACATACAGTGTTTCAAATGCCTTTTTTTCCTACTCCTGTGTCATGACTCAGATTTCTTATACTCAGTCATTTCCATTTCATCAGGGAAAGACTGACCGCTATGGCATAGGTGTATAAGAGATGTACTGTTGGCATGGTTATAGGTAGACAAGAGATGCTTTGTTGTCGTTACGTTTAAGATGTAAGGATGTTCAGGAGTCACAGAGATTAAATTTTACCCTTTCTATAGAGAGTAGTGGCTTGACTGCTACACAACTTGATGCTTAGACTATTTGCATATGCAGTAGACTCACACAAACCTTTAGCAACAAAACCAAGCTGTGCCAATTTTAATTCTGTGAGATCTACCTCACCCATTCAAATGCTGTATTAATTAGGCTAATTCGTCTCTCATGATTTGACAAGGCAATATGTTCACTGAAATCACTTTCCTCAAGTCAGTATTTCACCTCTTGTTGTCTCCAATTAGTACTTTAAAAAAGAGGTGAAGAAGAACACAACAAAAAAGGGAGCTTTACTGAATATGATTATTTTCCACTGAAATATGTATGTGTATGATAGAAAATTCCACATCCTTCAGACAGAAATGAAGTTCACTGTAAATCTTTCTGCATATAGATATATAGAACAGAATTGGAACTCTTTGTAGAAGGTACAGCCTGTACAAATACAAAATAACAACCTTATTTTGCTCACTGAAAATTGTTCCTCAGTTCTTGTATTTCCTTTGCCACCATCCTCGCCTGTGCTGTTCCAGTGGTGACTCCCATGGTCCTGCAAAAGCTGAAAGGAATGGGGAGAAGTAATGACAGAGTTGGCAACATCTTTGAGGCCTCTGAAGTGGATCCATAGCCCAGGTGGAGCATCCTGCCCTACAAAATCTTTTAGAAGCACTTCTGTCCTACATCTGCATCTTTAGGCTCAGCCCAGAAACCTTCAGTGAAATCTGGGAGGAGTGAGTTTCTACTGATTTTGAAGGAGTTCGCCTGTCAGGTATGGCCCCATAGGTCTCCTGGGTCATGACAAAATGACGCTGCCCAATGCTCCCTTCTGGGGGGAAAAGGGATGTGGGGTACTGCTGTTGGGGAAGCAGGATGTTGTGGTGCTGTGTTTCATGTAACTTGGTGAGATTCCTGCCACATGAGTCCTAGAAAAGTGATTGCAAAGTTCTGTGACTAAATCCTCCTGAAAAGGCTTCAAAACATAGTCTTTTTATGTCACCTTAATGAAGCCTGTTGTGGTTTAACTGGATGTTTATAGATGATGGGTGAAAGACTGCTTCATTAAGTCACCCAACCTTTATGAGGTGTTACAGCACAAGCAGAGCAGTCACAACTCTGCTGTGACAAATCAAAGCCTAATGAGTGAACAGAAGTATTGCAGGTATGTCCCAAACCAGGATAACTCATTACTGTAGCTGTCCAGTTTATACAGTAGTTAGGAGTGCTCTATCCCTCTTTCCCATACCTGTGGTTAAAATGACATATTATTCCATTTCCTTATAGATGACTCTGCACTTCAGCAGTAATGTCAATACCTAATCTGCTGGCAGAATGGGCTGCCTTATGTCTACATCTGTCTACACCTGCTCTGGCCAGATGGCACAGAAAGCAAACTGGAATTACGCTCTGCTGGTTTTCCCTCCCCAGACTGCAGTGGAGTTCAGGCTGAGCTGCCCCACAGCTGAATGAACTGCGCTGTGAGTGGTGAGTGAACCTGACACAAGCTGTCCTGGCTTGGATGCACATATGCTTTTTGTGACATTGCAGTCTCACTTTGTTTCTCTTCTTCCGTTCCTCTTAAGACCAGCTGGTTTGAAGATACATTAGTAAAAAGGACTGATCTTCCAATAGACCGTACCTATGTGTAAGAAATGCTACAATTCTCTTGTCAGAAGTTCAGATCCAGTTTTGTCCAAGTAATCAAATATGGAAGTAGTCTAACTTCACTTGATGTAAGTATTCAACAGGGAGCTGAGAGGGGAAGATGGGCTCATTGGCAAGAGAGGTGGGATGTGCATGAGGTGGGATTGGTAAGGGGCTGTACATGTTTGAGGTACCACACCTGCAATTTGTGTATGATGATGTGAGGGAAAGTTTTCCCTTTACAGAGCTGAGGGGTTGTTGGATAAACTCCTTCATATTGTCCAGAACTATGTGTCCAGAACTATCATCCGTCTACTCAGTCAAAATTTTTTGTCTGCTGATTTATAACAGCTAATTCACAGATTATACACTGTTGCCCCAGATCATAATTTGCTGTTTCTTAGTGCCTTGTGTAACAAGTAGAAACGAAATTCTTCCAAATCTTGATGTATCCTCTTTTGCAAGAAGTGGAGAACAACATTGGGTGCGAGTCCTCCTAGCTGGAGATGTTGTTCCATTTCAGCTGAGCCTGCATTTGGAAGTATTGGAGATTCAGCCACTCACCTGAAATTCAGAAACTCAGGGTTCCTGAATTTCCTTAATGAAAAAATGATTTGATTTTAAAGATGAAAGGTCAGACTGTGCCATCAGTTTAATTGGATTTGGCTGTGGCCACTTTAACTTTCATTTGTAACAGGAAAGGCAGATTTAGGATGATTTTAATCTTTCTTAAAACTCATAAGCAGAGGAGAAAATAGTTTCTGCTATAGGTCAGTGAAAATCAGTGACAACCATGGCCCAAGGCACAGATTAAGGAAGACTGCCCCAAAAGCTGCTCCTTCAAGAGGAAAAAGAAAACAAACTAAAAAAATTACACCTGATGTGTTTGATGTTCAAAACCTCACTGCTGTGGAAGATTTTAACTTTTTCTTTTGTTTCCAGATGCTAGCTAAGGCAGCCATAGCTATCAATTTCTTTGCATCCTATACAGTGGCATTAGATATGATTAGAGAAGAGTGGCAGTTAAGGGGTTTGTTTTCCCTTGGGACACTTCAATGGG
>Ga0181612_126339_pt1 | contig 10741 bp, 5 predicted proteins | sample HoacroProtozoa21_FD_119630 | JGI IMG/M metagenome (GOLD analysis project Ga0181612, IMG submission 119630) | Hoatzin crop microbial communities from Cojedes, Venezuel. Combined Assembly of Gp0051906, Gp0051904, Gp0051908 | reverse complement strand
GGAGGAGAAGGAGGACGAAGCTGCATTTCAGGCAATACCACTGTGGCAGCCTCCCCCCCCTCCCCCAGCAATCCAGGAATTTCACAAGGTTTGCCTACAGTGCACCACCCAGGTACACAGAGCCCTGCCTGGTTCCCTGCCAGCCGCACCCTGGCTGGGCAGACACGAATCAGCCTTTGGTTTGACCTCAGCGTGGCCCCCAAAAGGCAATCAGGTTACATCTTCCATCTTCTTGCTGCAGCCACGGCGTTAATACTCCTCAAAGCTCGTCCATTGTAGTGCTGTGGCTGCTGCTGCCCTGGCCACGTTCGTGCTCGTGGTAGTACACGGGGCTTTGGAAATGTCAAGTGTAAACACAGGCAAAGGGAGGTGATAGCACCAAGGCACTGGGCTGCGAGGCTGGTGACCCAGCAGAGCTCTCCAGAGACCTGGAAGTGCTGACTTACTAACTGTGAAACGCATCGGATCAGGGCATCCCTGTATGAGTAGGGATCTCACGGAGCTACACATGGTTTGAGAACTGGATACACCTTTACGTGTCTTTTCCCCTCTTCTCAACTAAACTGATTTTCAGTCGGAGCCTGTGGTCTTGCTTTGATTTTTTGCCTTCCTAGCAGAAGCAGAAGGTGCCCAAGTTGGGTTGCTCAGTTCAGGCTGCAAATATGCACTGAGGGTGGGGTTAAATTATCTAAACAGTGTCATTGCAGGGTGACTTCCTACCCACCCTATATGCACTGCCCCAAAAACGCACAGGCCTTCTACTACGCCTGTGTATGATCTGCCAAACTAATTTGTATGCTACAGGGGTTTAAATGACCACTAGAGATGCATGCAGCTGAGCCTCAGCCTGACTCTTGGAGCAAAACATCAGCCTGAATTGGTGCAAATATCTGAGAGGTGCAAGGATTTGGCCACTTCCACCCTCTGCAAAGAAGGGTGAGGCTGGGTCTGAGATGATGAAGCAGGAAATGTGATGGGGCAGGAGGAGGCACGGTGGCGTGTTTGGGACTCTCCTCAGCTTTGGAGAGGGGAGCGGCTTGCCAGGGATTTCTCAGCTCGCGGCAGCTCAGAGCTCTGCACTAGCTGGCTGCTTAGGCTCTGAGAGAAGCAAGGGATTGTGAAGACGGGCTTTGTAGCCATGTCAGGTACTTCTTCCTCCCACAGGGACAGCAAGCACAGCTTTTGGTGTGGAAGGACGTGGTGTTTGTGCCACAGAAGTCCCCTCCCCAGTCTTTGAAAAATACATCACACAACCTCCCTCTGCTGCAGTAAAAACTGTTTTGATTAGAAATATTTCCTCATTCGTAGGTGGCCAGGGGTGATGTCTCCGTGTATCCTATTTAAAAAAAAAATAAAAAATCTGTGAACCCGTTTATTAGAATTCTAATTCTGCTCCCTCCCAGCAGCATAACATCGCTGTTTCTAACCATCAGGGTGGGAAATCCTCTGCTCTTCAATATTCCCTAATGTTAAATACCATGGGTCTCCTAGATTTTCATACTGTACAAACACAAACTAATTAAAGTCGTACAAATACATCCCGGGCAGAGAATGAGAATCTGTTCACTTGAGGGAAGACCGCTGGCCTCCTGTCCTAGGGAAAGCTCCCTCGCAGTTTACATTGTTCTTTTTGCAAGGGGTAATTTACGGGAAAGCCGGTTTCCACTGAAACAGCAGACGTGCGCACAGAAAGTGGAAAAAAAAAACCCTGTAAACACAACAGCATCTTTGTGAATGCAGCAAGGTGCTGGTGCCTGCCTCTGCGTGCTCCATAATATATTAATACACACTGGCTGGCCAATCCCACTGGAGCATTCAATCATGCCATATTATAATAGAATTTAATGGAGTTGACAGCTAAGACCTAGTTGCTGGAGACATGCGAAAGACCTTTGCAATGAGGATCTACAATTAATAAAGGAAAGGGCCATAGATTTTTGGAGAACCTCATAAAAAAGTAAAATATCGACATTGATCACGGTGTGCGAGGATATTAGACACGTAAATCTAGCTATTGCCTTTATTTATTTATTTGCACATCTTTAATATTATAGGCACAGGTTTCCCCGAGGCCAAAATGCAATTTCTCTCTCCATTTCTCAGCAGGAGCTTTTCATCTCCCTATTCACCAGGTTTTGAATTGCACATTTAATAAGCGATAAAGAATTCCTGTCTCTTTTCCTTGGGCTTTTAGCCCACAGTTTTTCCCTCCCTTCTGTTTTGTGATGGAAACAACGATCTCTTTTACCTGGCAGTGGGTTCCTTAGGGATGAGAAGGCAGTGCAAGAGGGGATCTGGAGCCCACAGGGAGTGTCTGGACTTCGGTGTCTGCTGATGTGCTTTGTGTGCCAGGATGCACTGGGGAAGGACCGGCATAAAAAGGAGAAAGGGTCTGCAACACTGCAAACCAGCTTCCTCCAGTAACCCCCCCCAGAAGGTTTTGGCAGGAGGAACGTCTTACGGCTTCATTGCCTTCATCCCGCTGTCTGGGGAGGGAACTCTTCACCTTTTGTGGAATTTTTGTAGGGATTTTAAAGCATCAGTCCTGTGGGTACACTGCATCCACCTCCATCCTCTGCCCTGACTGCGGCAGCAAAAAATTTGTCTCCCTGCAGCTGGGAGCATTGCTGGACTCCAGCAGGCTCAAATCTCTCTGGATTTTCCTGGCTGTGTGCAGTTAGCACACTCCTGAATCAGGGGTGCTCTCTGGCTCCTGGCTTTGGAGGGGTTCAGAACCAGATTTCCAATAGTATTTCAGTGTCAATTAGTACCTGGCGGGATATTCAGAAACACCTAAGCTCCTCACTGCCCATGGGTGCTGCAGAGCTCAAGCACTCGATGCTTACATCCCCACATCTGTAAAAGTCCACATAGTGCTGAAAAGGCGCCCTCATGGGCTGATGGGCTTGAGCTCCTTCTGACTTCAGTTTTACACCACTGCAAGCCCACTCGTCTCACTGGGCTTCCTCCTAACTCACACCGATGGATCGCGAGGTCAGGATCAGACCCCAGTGAGCCCAAGCCCCTGGTAACGTAAAGGTCTGGCTTCCAGCTCTGTGGCCTCAGGAGCTGGAGCTTGTGGCGTTCAGCTCATGTTAATGCCATTTGGAGCAGAGAGGAGAAACATCGAGGGGCCACATCCACCCCTGGTTTAGGACTGTAGAGACTGATGGGGTTATAAGAGGGATGACATTATCTTCATGTTTAGAAATGAAAAGCAACTGAATGGGTACCCTGTAAGCAGGTGATGTACAACAGTAAAAAAGGGACTGAATAATTAGATATTTCAGTTTTAAGACCAGCTGCGGTAGGTTACTTTGTTGTCAGGTAAATCAGCCTTGTTTTTCTTTCACTTACCTATGTACAGACACGTTTCCCCAGCATAACTGATGTCTTGTTTGGAAGGAAAGAGGCCATTTGTCCACATCACAGCAACAGCGACTGCACGGTGTCATCTCCTGCTCTCCTCCAGCAAATTGAGTTTGTCAGTGCTGAGCCACACAGCTGAGTGGAGTGCTGCGTGATGCCTCACCTCTCCTGGGAGAGAGAAGTTGGCATAAGCCATACCGTAATGGGATCCAGAAACAAAGAAGCGTGAATGAAGTGCTAATTGCATTCATAAAGACATTAACAAAGGAATTAAAATGGCAGAAGCTTCCTTTCCCCCTCAAGATTCACATAAACAACTCAAAATATATTAATAATCACTGGGTTTGTACTATTTTGAAGGAATTATACAGAGACATGACACCGGGGGTTGGAAAGACCATTTCAACAGTATTTTTTCTTGGATTCTGTGTCAGAGATGAGACACTTTACTGCTTCTGCTTATCCAAACTTGCTCTTTTCTTTCTGTCTTTCCTCCTATCCCTGTTCTTCCTTCAAAGAACATGATGATCATTCCTCATCTCCCCCTGGAAATTTTGACGTGGTGAAAATTATGAGGTCATATTAAAAATAGTAAATTTTCCCTAAAAAAGCCCCACAACAAACCCGGAATGACCCCAGAAGTTTGGCGTGTGACACAGTGAAAATTTCCTGTATAAAATAGCCTGAAACATCCTGCCTGATATTTTTAATCTCATTCAGTCCTGCTTACCTTTCCATGGCAAAAGGAAAAAAAGACATGCTTTCTAGTTTTTCCTCAGTCGGTTTCTATGCAATTTTATCCTTCCATTACCAGACTCCAAGAATGAGTGGTTATTTGCATTGCTAATACTGAGAGAAAACATTTCTCTGTTAAAAATCTCTCCAATCAATGGGGTTTTTATTCCCCATGGGAATATTGCTATTAGTCTTAAGCTTAGAAAGAGCTTGTTTCACACACCCTGAATTTTGAGGCTACTTCAACTTGCCAGTATCAGCAAAATGGCAGGTCTTTGCTTATTAGACTACTTGGCTGTATTTATTGCGCCTTCTCATCTCTTGTGCTCATCTGCTTTCTGCCTGCTGATGTGGGTGTCGTGCTAGCAACAACTGCAGCTAAAGCCACCTAAACATTTTTGTTCCATTCGCCAATTTTCAGTCACTCATAACTTTCTAAAATGCTCATTCTGGGCACTGCAACCTGCCCGTTCCTCATGACCGCTCAAAGGTGGATTGATCTGGGAAAGACAAGCCCAAGCCATTCAGCAGTTCCGTAGAAGGAGAAATTTCTGTCACCTCGGTGACGAGGCTGAGAGGTGGCGGGAAGGCATCCCTCAGGGAGAAGAGGACCCTTAACTGACGTGGGGAGGTTGCCTGTGTCCTGTCTCCTGGCTTGCTCCATCCCCAGGCTGTGGCTCAGGACTTGGTGGGTTTCTAGCTCTGCAGGCAGAAGACAGGGAGTGGTAGGGACCATCACCCGGGGAGATGAGATGGGATGTGCCAGAATAACCAGAAGGGAAGATGTTCGGGTCTTCACACATGTGGGTGGTGTGTGGGAGTGTGGCAATGGGGTCCAGGATGGGGTCTGTGACAGGAGGGTGGGGAAGGCATGGACCAAGGGGTTGTGTACGGTAGGACAGGGTAGGCTGAGAGGGGAGAGGGTCACAATCCCTCCAACACACTCCTGCCATAAGTAAGAGGGTCTTCTCCAAGTGATGCTGGGACATGAGCAAACAAGGGAAGCCTTACCTGGAAATATATTGAAAGAAGAAAGAGAAGAAAGCAAAGCCTTTTGTACTGCATGGAGTATGGAGGGAGAGATTACGCACCCACCTAATACCCCAGCCCCTCTGAAAGAGATTAAACAGCCAGGAGAGCGTCCTTGGTTTGAGACCACACCTCGGCTCTTCCCATGAAAGCCAGATTTGGGTTTGTTAAGATGACGAGGAATATCAGAGCTCATGCACTCACAACGGCAGGGCAGTTGGCATTAAACCCTATTCCCGAAGTGGATTCAAAGCCTGTAGACTGTCCCACGCTAACATGACATTTCCCAGTCCTCGCTTCCCCACCTTTGCTTTGCTTCTTTACTCCCAGGCACACTGGGATCTTTCAGACATGCACCCAGAGCTCGCTTTTTCTCCTTTGCCCCTGCCCTGGCCCCTACAAGGTCCTGCAAGCACCTTGGCGGGACCCCCGTCCCTGGTGCTCCCCTGGCACTACTGCACCACCCCAAGAGTTCCTGAGGCTGGCACAGCTAAATGCGTCATGGAAGGAGTGATGAAAAGAGACAGTGCTAGGAGGAAGAACGAGCAATTCCCCTGCACTAAATGCAAAAACTAAAATCAAGGGAATTTTCCATGTTACAGACAGCTACAGCAAAACTGGTCACCAGTTAGCAGCAGTAGGATTTTTCAGGGGGTGCTGGGAGTGAGGACGGGGCTCAGCTGTTCTCCTCATCTCAATATCCCCAGCTCAGGAAGCAAACGCGCCCTGGCTGCGACTTAAGTGCAGGTGAATGAAGAGCAAGGGCAGCCTCAGCCCAGGTCTTGTTTCTGAATAAATGAAATGTGTATCTTCCACGTGGTCAGCCAGGAGGGAGAAGCCTATCTCAGGAGTGATGGCAGGTGCTGCTGAGCTATTTCCATTTTCCAGCTCTGCAACCTCAGGAACCTCTTTAATCCAAACCACCCGCCAAGCACCATTCACTGGCAATGAAGAACAGCCAGTGTTTTCGGATTCATTTTTAACGCTGTCTTTAATTTTTTGAAGTATCTTGCTGGCAGATTTTTGGTCCCACCTGTGACTCAGGAAGAGATTTGCAAATCTCATTCTCACTTTTTCAGTCATTTAAAGGGACACATCATGTCAAGACTTTAGGCTGTCCTTTTAATAGAGGGAACATGGGGGTAAAGGGATATGAAAAGAAAAACAGGAGGTACAGAAATGCTTTGGCGGATTTGTTAGAAATGAAAACATTCTTTATTTGATTTCTGCGCTCCCTGGGGCAGTGAGGGGAACCCATATGCAATTGCATTGAAGTAATGTATGAGAATCTGAGAGTGAATTTGACAAGAAGCTCCACCAAACTCACCTAGGAGCTCAGTGAAGTGCAAAATGTAAACCTAGCAAAGAGTGGTGTAGCTCAGGGGCAGGATTTCAGTTACCGTGTTTTAAGGCATTAGTAGCAGGAATAGAGCTAGGAAAAACACAGAAGACACATCCCAGTGTTGTTTGACTTGAGGCTGATGTTCCACGGTGTTGAGAGCTATTGATAGATGTCAAGGGTAGACAGTTATTTTTGAGTCAATTATGCTTTTAGTCAATTGTGCAATTTCTTAGCCAATATGTGCTTCACAAGCACCTATGCACACATGCACACACAGACGCACACGCACAGCTACTGGTCCAAGTGCTTTCTGGTGTCTAGCTTGCTGAAATGCTTCAATTAGGGTTTGGAAACTCCGTCAGCCTCTGAGACACTTGCCAGAGACAAGATTAGTTTTAGTCACTGCTGTTTTCCTTCCAAAAAAACAAAGCCTAACTCTCCCTTTCCCTCTTTCCCTTATATTAAGTGGAGAGTATTTCTCAGCTAGGAATGTCATGGAAACTTCATCTGCAAATTCGTTAGAAACTCTTTAGTAAAGCAGCCTAGTAAAACAGATGATTAATATTGGTAAGCTCCTCATTTGCATATTAATTAGTCTCTGTACTCAACTAATTAAAACGGGGCTGCCTGTTTGTAGACTTTCTGAATTCCAGATTGTTGCTATTGCTCCCACGTAAGTGCATTTAGCACAGCTAAGGCAGGCCATTGACATCACAAAAACAGCAACCCCAAGCAGTGGTAGCGATATTTTAAGGCATTTGAGGCTATAAGGGAGGTACTTTCACTGTTTTCTTCAAACAAAACAAGACTAATGCTTGAAACGGCAGGATGTAACGACGAAGCAGTGCTCCTGCTTCCCCGTGATGCTCTCGGGGAGCAGGACAACTGCAGAAACCAGCCAAAGCCAAGACCGGAGGAAGAAGACATTGTGGGGCACAAACAAGCCCAGGCTGAGCTGCCTCTAAGCCTTGTGGTACTCACTTTTGACCAGAGATGCTGCCTAAAATCAAAGCTCAGCCTCATGACTCAAGACATGAAAATTCAAGGTTAATTCTGGCCTGTGTTGCTCTGGCACAGCTCTGTTCAGCCGTCTCAGGCTGGGGGTGGAACCGGGACTTGGAATCCCCTGCACGTCACCCGGAGTCGCACTTGCCAGCCCACCTCATGGCCCCATGTGCTCTGCAGAGATGTCACGGAGACCAGGCTCTGGCTGAACTTTCATAGGTAAAGAGCTCCGCTTCCCCTAGCCCTCATTTCCCTGCCAGCACTGGCTGGGTAGATGGGTCACAAAAGAAATTCCTCTGTTGATTCTGTGCCGTCAAGCTTTAGCACTCGAAATACAGCCCCGCCATCACCCACCAAGACCTCCTCAGAGCCAGCCAGCGCTAGCCCCTCCGACAGCGCCCTGCCTCCTCCTCCCTGTGCCTGGCTGAGGACACACCATTGTCCCCAATTCCACTCTGGCCACCAGGCAGCCCCTCCATGTGCTCCTCAGCCCACACACCTGCTGGTGGTCAGGACTCTCCCTGGCACCCCTTCTAGCCTCTCCTGCTGTTCTTGCTTCTGGAGCTGCTTCTTGGCTCTTTTTCCTTCTCCTTCCCCTCCCCATGCACCTGTTTTTTGTTCCTCCCAGCTGTTAGCATTCACCACTTCGCCATCTCCACTGTAGTGCGGGATTCCTGTAGAAATTCAGGACCTGAGGGTAAAACACCCTAAACCGAGAGGCACTTTACGAATGTGTATTTACTGCTGGAAAATATTTTGCATGACAGTGATAAGTAGGTTTTCTCAAACTGTCTGTGCACAGAGAGTTTTTCCTCACCCTAGCTGCCAATAGCAGTTTGACAGGTTTTATTATACTCTATTATTCACAACAAGCCAGGTCGCTGTGCCATATGCTGTCCAGTCCTGCTAAAGCTAACCATGTGCCCATGTTGGCTGCAAACCAAGGCTGGTTAAAACCTGCTCCTTTTTTGCATGCTATCTGTTTTGAAAGAATTGGAGACAGGGGCTTCGCGTCAGGCGTTCCAGCATGTCTTACAGCACAGCTTTGCTCATCCTCAGCAGCCCAAAAGCAAATTCAGTTGGGAAAGCAGGGGTTCTGGTATGGTTTGGACCTGAGGTTCTTCTAGAAACCTGCCCTGTCCTGGGGCTGAGGCAGTTCGAGGCAGGAGAAGAGCCTTAAATCTCTCTGGGGCCACCGGCAGCGAATTCAACCTGGAGTACAGATTTGGAGAAGATTTCATGCACGGCTTAGTAGGACACACAGCAAGGAACAGTGCAGTGTTTCTAAGACTAAATCTCTGCTTCACTGGCCACAGCTGCTTTAGAGGCACTGCAGCTACAGCGGGCATTGTGCCTGCACGTGGCCGGACAGACTTCCTAGGGCATCCTCCAAACTCTGACCTCCTCCAAGCCTGCACCCACTGCTCCATGGCCCATGCAGCTTGCTATTGCCTCCTTTTTAGCTGCTTCTGTTGCTCTGTTTTGTTAGAACGTTTGCTGACTTGCCGTAGCCTGCAGCTACCAGTGCACAGCCCCATCTAGAAAGAACATTTATTACCGCCTTTCAAGTTTGCCAGACGTTGAATCCCTCTCTTACCCATTGTTCGTGCTGTTGCTGTTCTCAGGGGCACGATTTCCTTCCTCTTGCTGCATCCATTTTGCTGATCCTTCTTGCTGCTCCCACAGCTTTTTCCTCCCAGCTTCCCTATGTCAAGCAAGCTGACGACAGAGGCTACTTACAAGTGCTCCCATTTCTGGACACGGCTTTCGTTTCTTTGGGTGTCCTGTCTGCTGCTTCTCTTCCATTGCCTTTGGCGGTGTTTACCTCTCTGTCCTGAAACTACAGCTACCTTAGCACTTACACCTCACTGTAGCTCAGATTGTGGCCTGCCGCACACCCTTTGAGTGGCTACTCGATAGCTGAAGCAGACCTACTCCTCAGCACAGCCTCAGACTCTTTTGCTGCAATGGTGTCCTGCCTATCTTGATAGGCCTTTCAACAGTCCTGCATCCCACACATCATCCCTGCCATGGGTTGCAGGAGACTGCTTCTCAGCTGAAGAAGTGTTGCTCTTCTGGCCAAGTCTTTACACTGGGTGATTCTGTTATGCGGGGAGGTTGTCCTGTGATGGTCTGGCTTGGCATACATCCCTTTCTACACCCTTTGCTTTTGTCATCTGTTGCTTGGCTGCCTGCACTGCTGACTATCTTCCCAAAGATCGCTGTGTTCAACAGGGACAGCATCTGGAGCACAGGTTCCCAAGAAGTGCTAATGAGTCATGTCTTGCAGTGCCTTCTGACCCATCATAAGAGCAAGGTGGGTCTGGTACACCAGCCCTTGCAAAACTCACTGTCAACATCCTGATCACAGTCCTTCCTTGAATAACTTTTTGTGATCCAGTGGACAGCCCCTCTGGCCCTTTCTAGAGATGGGTTGGGTCTTTTAAGTCTATGTAGAGTCTCTTTCTGTTACTAGTTGTTACACTCTTCACTCAGTTCACACATCTCACAAGCATGGCCATATTGAATCAGATGAGATGTACTCCAAGTCCAGTGTCCTGTCTCCAGCAGTGGCCAGCAGCAGCTGGCTAGGGAAGAATGTAAAAACAAGATAAACAGAGAAGGACCTTTCCCAATGTCCCTAGTTTAGGGATCTCTCAAACAAAAGTCCCATAAGTCACAGCATTTCAAGTTTGATTCCTTCCATGTGATTTCCTTTCCAAAGTCTTTTTGCAGCTCCCTGGCTGTTCTCGCACTGCTTCACTGGTTATGTCTATGTACTTTTCGGAAATGCGCAAAAACTGTGGTACATTCCTCTCACCATGCTCTATGCATGTACATCATCAGCATGTGGCTCCTCTGATCACACTACTATGAGGACTTTCCAACCTCAGGGCACCTGTGAATCCCAGGGGCCCTTGCGGTGTGTGATGCTGTAAAGGACCAAACAGAGGTATTATCTGCTGTCACGGCTTAAAGCGGGGTGTCAACAAACTGAGTGACAGACGCCCTCTATTAACCCTCAACCTCCCACCAGAGTAAGGGAATCACAGATTCACAGAATCACAGAATGTTGGGGGTTGGAAGGGATCTCTGTGGGTCGTCGAGTCCAACCCTCCTGCCAAAGCAGGGTCACCTACAGCAGGCTGCACAGGACCTCATCCAGGCGGGTCTTGAATATCTCCAGAGAAGGAGACTCCACAACCTCCCTGGGCAGCCTGTTCCAGGGCACCTTCACCCTCAGAGGGAAGAAGTTCTTCC
>Ga0181612_124879_pt1 | contig 10741 bp, 7 predicted proteins | sample HoacroProtozoa21_FD_119630 | JGI IMG/M metagenome (GOLD analysis project Ga0181612, IMG submission 119630) | Hoatzin crop microbial communities from Cojedes, Venezuel. Combined Assembly of Gp0051906, Gp0051904, Gp0051908 | reverse complement strand
ATGTTTTTAATTTTTTTCAAAGGAGATATGCCATAAAATTTCCTTTATAAATTTCCTTTACCAATTATATACATTCTCAGCTTCAGGAGGAGCCGTGCTTGCATATTTCAATGTAAACTTTTTCCTTTTAGCTGACAGCAAATATCTGTTGGCTTCTTTGAGTTCTTTTGGTAATTTTGATGGAAAATGGAAATATGCTTTGGAGTGACACTGAAAGTCTGTTATGTAATAATATTTTATAGGTGTCATTTTCTGTATTACTGCCTCTTACATGGAGCAATTGTGACATACTATAACTTGCTGTGTAATGATTACTTTTATATTACAGTAGGCCAAAGTCACATAAATTATAAACTGAAAGTGATGCTCATTTTGTTGTTGTGATTCGAAACTGTTTTATAATCTTTAAAGATCTGACTTGAAACTAGTGAGGATATAGAAAGAAGTAGAAAACGAGAGTCCACAAAAAACTAAACCAAAATGAGGGCTATAACAATGGCCAGAGCAAACAATGATGTGAGCTGGAAATCTTATACATTTCATTTGTATTGAAAAATAGTTCTAGTCTTATGTTTCATGAATTCATCCATCCTTTTTTGGTTTAAGGTTGCAGTGAGCTATTTCTACTATTTTTAATTGTATTTGGGACAGGCTGCGGATTTTTATTGTTACTTTTGTAGAACATTACGTATGATTTGCATTTGCTTCTTGGGGAGTAGGTAATGTCTTATTTTAGTGTACAAATATGTAACTGTCAGTATTATTGAGCTTGTTCGGGTTTTTTTTTTTTTTTTTATTCTTTGGGCTGGATCAAAGGCACTAGGGAGAATACTGTTGAATTCTGTGAGAGGTGACTCATGCCAGTGATCCACCTGGGGACTCAGCATAGTTTTGCAATCATCAAACTTTCAGTAAACAAATTGATTGTTGCTTTATGTGTTAATCTTGCCTAAATTTAAAATAAGAATGTAGCTCTAACACGAGCTTGAGGAGCTGCTTGTTCCTTCTTCCTGTATAAGAGAAGAACCTGATTAGCTCAGTGAGAGGTGACACTTCTCAAACACGAGCAGACGACAGGATGGCTGGGAGCAGGATGCCTGCTGTAGGTGGGCTGTGTAGGTGGGCTAGATCCAGCCTGCTTGTAAAAGATTTGGGGTATGTCTGTGCAGAATTTAAGTCTAAATAAAAAAAATCACTGTCTTATTTCAATGATTGTGACAGGACTTACAGAGCACTAATCTAGTAGAGGTGTGCATGGCATTAACCATTGTCAGCCAGATCTTTCCACGAGAGATGATTCCAGCTGTTCTTCCCCTAATAGAAGACAAGCTCCAGCATGCTAAGTACGTATTCATTTATAGAATTTCAAGTAGCCTTGTATGGTTGAATGACTTAATGTTTTGGGTAGTCTTAGTAAACTGATAGTTTTTCTCTGAGCTGGTCTTTCTAATCATTGCCTTCAGAAATTGTTCCTCTACTAGTTTATCTCTTGGATTCGTGCCTCATTTATTTGTGGTCTTGACTGAGTATTGGATAGGTATTAGTTTTTTCGTAACCAATTTTGATAGGTAAATATAATTGAATTTATCTGCTGGAGTCCTTTTAATGAATACGCAGGTGAAGAAGTATTTGTAGAGTAAGTGGAGAAACAGATTAGGGTCTTTGAAGTACTTCACTGGTACTTTTTTTTTTGTAAAGCTCTTCATAGAAACTTTGTTGATAAAATGTATCTGCAGATACCAATACCCTTGAATTGTTTGATTCTTCATTTGTAATATCCCATACACAGAGGATAACATAATAAGTGTTGGGCTGATTACAAAGGGAACTGCATAATGAACTGACTCAGTAACTTCTAGACAGGTATTTTTTAAAGCTGCATGTGACTGCAGCATATTAGCAGTGGCCAATTTCATTGTTTATTTGATGGCCATTCTTTTGAATTATTGATCTGACATCAAGCCTGACCACACTTTTAGGTTTGCTTTGTCACTTCCTCACCTAAATGGTGTTGGCAAAGTCATTTGTTATCAAATATATAAAACATGGGTTCTCGCCTCGCTCCAAATCGTGATGTCCTGATGGCCGGCCACATAATTTTACATTGCTGTAGAAATAACAAGTACAAGTTGTTTTTTCAAGTCAAGTACTTAAAATACACAAGCAGCTTCATTTTGTTTTATGTAAATCTGATTTCTCTTCAGGGAAATTATCCGAAGAAAAGCTGTTCAAGCTTTATATAAATTCTATCTTATTGCTCCTAACCAAGTTCAGCATATTCATGATAAGTTCCGGAAAGCCTTATGCGACAGGGATGCTGGAGTCATGGCTGCTTCTTTGCATATTTATCTTCAAATGATTAAGGTAGGCAAAGAATTAGAAGTACAACTGAACTTAGGAGCTATTTTTATATGTATATATATTTTTTTTTATTTTAAATACACAGTGTACTGTTCAGAAGTTTTGCAGAAAAAAGAACTTACTTGTTATCATTAGCAAAGTTAATTTGTGTGATCATACCTGTCATGTTTGTTTGTGCTAGCTCTCCATTTAGCTTGACAGATACACTTCCTGCATGATCCGAATGCTCAGCATCGTTGGCATTGTTAGCTAGATGATCTAACTTACACAGTGTGTTAAAGGGTTTGCTGAAATTTGCTTGTAATTTTTTTTCTGTTGCCTTCAAATTCCATTCACTCCCTTTGCAAATGTGTGAGAAAATAGGAGGTGTAAAGTGAAGAGCTTACAGGTGTTGGGGGATGAGAGTAGAAGTTTGATTTAAAGAAATGAGACCATTGCTGTGGGTATTTTGATCTTACTCAATTTGTGGATTGTTTTTACTTGTGAGATGCTGTATCAAAATACTTGAATTGTATTTCTTTTTCATTACGTAGGAAAACTCATCTGGATACAAGGACTTGACTGGGAGTTTTGTAAGCATCCTAAAGCAGGTAGTGGGAGGAAAGCTCCCTATTGACTTCAACTATCACAGCGTGCCAGCACCATGGTTACAAATTCAGCTTTTAAGAATATTGGGGCTGTTGGGAAAAGATGATCCAAGGTAACCAGATCTTTCTCTGTAATTAATATTTTGAAGGTATAAGGGATAGAATCATTAAGGCTGGAAAAGACCTCTAGAATCATCAAGTCCAACTGTCAGGATACAGTCATGACCTGTACTCATGGACAGCTTTCTGTTTGTTTTTTTTTTGGTTTTTTTTTTGTTTTTTGTAAGAGGATTTCGGTTGAACTTCTTATACATTTGTTATTAACCAATACAGTGAGCAGATACTTTTTAAAGTGAAAAATTAGTTACTTAACTTTTGGATTGGCTAAACGATTCTTGTGGAATATGTTTGAAATGTATTTTTGCTGGGACTTCTGTTACTAGGTTACGAAACAACTGTGTGAAAATCCGTAGTAAAGATATTTTTAAAATAAGTGGTGTCATTTTGTTACGACACAGTTGTCTGTGATCCTTTTGCTGTTGAGGTTTTATTTTTTTATACAAGCAGCAAGGGAAGTGGTTTTTATTCTTGTGTCTTTTGAAAGCTGCAAACATCTTGTTAGATGCCTTTTAGAAACATGTTATAGAGCTCTTCCATGTTAAAGCAAATCTGTGGATATGAATAATTTGTGTTACGGATTTCAGTACGAGTGTTTGAGCTGTTTGACAATAAGACTACGTGCTTGTTAGTGCTACAAATAATTTTTTTTCATGTTAAACAGGACAAGCGAATTGATGTATGATGTTCTAGATGAATCTTTAAGAAGAGCAGAGATAAATCACAATATTACATATGGTAGGTGAGGTTATTTTGTGTAACTATGAGTATTTGGAAAGATTTAAAATGTGAGTAGTTGATAGTGCTAAAATACTCAGTACTTATGAAAAATCTATGTTCTTAATGAACAGCAACTGTATTCTTGTGTCCAATTACTAAATTGTAAAAAAAAAATACATTGCTGTACAGTGCAGTTTTTTATAATTTACGTAAAACATTTTTATTACGGGGAATTCATCTTGACTCAAAAGCCTCTATCCTATGTTTGCATTGCCCTTAAAGATAGAAAGTCTGCTTCATCAAGAGAGCTCGTATTGAACATTGCTGAAGTGGAAATAACTGATAAGAGAAAAATCCTAGTGATACAGCTCTGTTTATTAGAAATGCTTAGGTCTTCTTTTCACTGCCCTGAGAAAGGCAATGAAAAGTGTGCAAGAGTGACAGCGTTGGTTCTTTACAGCTGTGTAGGGCTTTTCCTCTAGCCACAGTTAGTAAAAATGACACCTCCAGAGTTCAGTGATAGTGGTGCCTGTAAAAAGATGCTTTTGGCACACATTTCAATTTTAAATTTCTAGAACATGGTGGAAAGCTATGTTAACTTCTTTACTTCTCAGTAGAGAAAGCTGTATTTGTTGCTAGAATGAAGCAAAAGGAATAATTGCACTGTTAAGTGTTTTGTTTTGGTTTTTTTTCCCTAATAAAAAGCTGAGTAATTTATTTGGATTTTTCTTTGCCTTCCCCTCCCCAGGTCTTAATACCTCCCCAGACACCCAACTGTGATGTTCTAGAACCCTACATGAAGAGCTGTTTCACTATTAAAAAAAACTAAAGCCCACTTTGTTTTATTGTTAAAGGCTCATAGATGTTGCCAAAGTACCTGTGCTAATGGAATGGAAATAAAATTGAGACTTTTTTAAAATATCACTGAGGGGAAAAATAACAGAAAGTGGCCCAAAGCTCTAGATGTCTAACATCTGCTTGATACATATTTTGTAGAGCGTTGTGTAACCTTCACTTCCACTAAAAAGGGGAGCTTTGGGAAAGTATTCTTTTTTTAGTAAATTATAAATGAGGAAGTATCTGTCAGACATTTAGTGTATTCAGTTTATTGCTTCTATTCTCTTAAGCAAGAACATACAAGATATTGGGAGGTGTGTTGCCTTATAATATAGACAATGTGAACTTGCAGTTGCTAAGAGTTAAACATTAAATTTGTTTTAAGCACTTAAGGGGCAAAGTGGGCAGTTTACTACAACTTATATGTGGACGTAGAATTTAGGTATGTAGCTTTGTTCACGTATGATAAGCTTTTTATAAAACTTTAGTTGATGATCCTAGCAAAAGAAAAATGTAATTCTGAGTGATTATTCTTTCTTACAGAAGTCTTTGGATATTGCATGTTTCTTGCTTCTTGCAGCAGTTGAGTTGCTAATATGCTAGTCTTTTTCAGGTTTAGTTTTGTAATGCTTAAGAAGAGTAGGTGGTTGTCTATCGGACAATTCAGTTAGAGACTGAATTACAGGAACAGCTGAGAATTACCTCATGATTGTAAATGCCAGTTAACTTGGGGAGAATAACTTGGTCTGAATCTTTGCCCAAACTGCCACAAAAGATTAATCACTTTTTGTGTGTTATTCAGTTTACTTCTAGCTTTTTCTCAAACAACTATACAAAGTTTTGGGTTTTTTTTTAAATAAAAATGTTCTTGGGATGATTTTGGTTGTGGTAGTAGCTAAGAAATCATATGAATTATTGAAAAATGTTTTGTCTCAAATGCTTTGTAGTTGACTGTTGGCTTTCTAAAGACTGTCCCAGTCCAGTTCCTTGAGCAACTATAGGAGACTTCAAGGTTGGAAGGACTTTAAGGGCATAAAGTTCTATGCACAATAGCAAAGGCTAATAAAGGATATGTATATACACTAGAGGAGATAGTCTTTCATCCTCTTTTTACTTATGTCAGTAGGTACTCGGCAGTTAGCTGCAGTCGGGGGTGGGATAGCACTGCAGTTCCTTGATACAGTCAATAAGCTTGTTTGGTGGTTAAAAATTTTTGCATTCTAGAAGTATTTAATACACATTAATTATGTCTTTTTCTCCTCCCTGCAGCCATCTTGTTTGAATGTGTCCAAACAGTTTACACAATTTATCCCAAATCTGAACTACTTGAAAAAGCTGCCAAGTGCATTGGAAAATTTGTTTTGTCACCCAAAATTAATTTGAAATACTTAGGTAAGGATATCTGATTTCATTAAGATATTTTTAATTTGGTCATAGGAGTATAATTATATCACTTCCAATCACTTATATTCTAGGTTTAAAGGCTCTGACCTGTGTTATCCAGCAGGATCCTAATCTGGCACTTCAGCACCAGATGACAATAATTGAATGTCTGGACCATCCAGATCCCATTATTAAAAGGGAGGTCAGTGAATTTTTAAATGTCATCCACCTTAAAAATTAACTTAATTTTTGATAGGTCTTCTAAAAAGAGTAGTGTAAAAGGCATATTATGTCTCAGTTATTGTGAGAGAGCAGTTACAAACAATATTAATGTGACAAGCTATGTAGATAAGCAGTGTATTTCATTTAAGGCTTCCCAAATAAAGACAGTTGCTCAATTTGGCATCATACTAAAGTGTTTCTGTTTGCCTGCTTCCTTTTTTGAGTCATTAGAGCAAATTAATTATATTTTTTGCCTTCTCTTTCAGACTTTAGAGCTTCTCTATAGAATTACAAATGGACAGAATGTAGTAGTCATAGTTCAGAAGATGCTTGACTACTTGAAAGAAAGCAAAGAAGAATATGCTATCATCAACTTAGTAGGCAAAATAGCAGAACTAGCTGAGAAATATCCTTTTATTTTTCTGAAACTTTGGGATCAGAGCTCAGGCAAACGTAGCATTTGTACCTTTCAAAGCATCCTTCATGATCTTTTGAAGTAGGGAGTGTTATAGCTGTGCTTTCCACTCTTTCAAATGCATAAAAAATATGCAAAAGAAAATGCATACAAAAATGATTACAGTGTTTGTTGTATTTCACTGAGAGAGAGTAATGGCACTCAAAATACTTTATCTTGGCTTTGGAGAGCATCAAAACCTTGTGTTTTTAATTTGAAACTTTGCAGTTGTACACCACTGCATGGAGAGAGATGCCTCAGTGCTACATTGAGTGCTGTGCTGTAACTGTGGGAGTGATCTTACTGTCAGAGAACTCTTCGTTGTGTGGATTCTAGGAATAACACACTTCTGTAGAAATAAAGATTTCTTAGCTGTGCCAAAAAGATGGAAGTCACGATTAGGGATTTGGTGTGTGGTGGACATTGCTGTTAGACTTGCCATTGCCGGATTTTCTGTACGTATTCTTGTCTGATAATTTGATTTCAAGCTCTTCGTAACGGAGAGCTTACCTTACCATCCTATTTGTACACTGCTTAGTAGGCAGTAGTGTACAAAAAAAGCTGTTTTGTCATGCAGTATGCAAAAGTAAGACAATAATATAAATCTCTCTGTACTGTTGAAAATTTCCATTCAGAAAGTGTGCATTTTCAGGATTTACCTGAGAGAAGGCAGAAGGTGACTTCCAAAGTTAGCAAAGGCTGATCAGATTTTAAATATATAAAAAAAACAACGTTACTTTCTGTGGAGTACTTGTGTTTATTGTTTCCCAGTACGTTAACAGCAATACACTGCTGAAAAGAACAGCTAGTCTGTCATTGATCAAATGATACGGGGTAAACAAACTCAAAAGACTATGCTGGAACGCTAACATGGAACAAATGTGAACTTAAAATACAGTAGGACGGGTTTCCAAAGCTAAAGCCTTGTGTGAACCTGCCTGTTCCTACTGTATGAAGTCTACTTAAACTCTTATTTTTACTCGAACATTTCTTCGTGCACAACTTAAGATGTATTGATTGACAAGCCAGCAAACTGCACATTATGGATAGCTGTTAAGTTCACACGCAGCCCTTTTCAACAGGGCAGTAACTTAAGACTTCTCTACCTGACTGCCAGTTTTCATGAGTTTACAGGAAACACTTTATAAAAGATAGAGGAATATTTCCTCTTCAGTTACATTGAGCTGATATTTGACCATCAGGCCCCCAAATTATTGGGGAGAGCAAGACATGTAACTTGTTAGTGGAAAATTTGTTTCCTTAGGAAACACTCTAAAAAAAGAAAGAAAAAGTTATGCCTTAGCACTTCATTCCTTAACGTCTGGACACGTATGCCCCTGACAATGAGTGGTTTATCCAAACAATGAATGCTGTGTTTTCAGTTGGAGGTGATGTCGTGCATCCTGATATCCCAAACAACTTTCTGAGGCTGTTGGCTGTAGGTGAGTAACTCCCCGAATGCTCTGGAGAATTAGGCATGTCCCTTGATCATCTGGCTTTTTTCCTGAAGATGCACTTAGAAGTATTTGATGGGAGGTGTTATTTGCCTTTCAGGCAAAGTGTGTATTGTTTTCTGTCTAGGATTTGGTGATGGAAAAGAAGATGATCAGCTACGGATATATGCAGTACAGTCTTATTTAGCATTACTTGAAGAGGAAGATGCATTATATCCACAGAAATTCCTTCAAGTTATGAGTTGGGTAAGGTAGACAAATAGTCAAAATTGAATACACAGGTATGAGGAAACTGTCAAAGGTGGTGATGTTTTAATAAATATTTTTGGTTTATTTTTAGTTATGAATATTCTGTTTTTACTTGAAGTCAAGATAATATGCTGAAATGTATTTTAGTGACCTCTTTTGGTGCCCAAGGACTAGTTAGCTTGTAACAGTTTATGGAAAAGCTGACTTGCTCCCTTTAAGCAGGTGGCTGTTGGAATGGCTTGGGAGTCACATGAATCTGCATGCTGAGAGCCTTTCTGTCTGCATTAGAATTAGGCCAGATGTGGTTGTGAAATGGATTTTTGGCATTGCAGGTGACTGGCCAAATGCTGTGCTAATATTGTCTGGTACCTGGGTGAGCTTCAGCTTCCACCCAAGGAAGAGGCTGCAGTATGAGCAAATCGTGTTCTGTAAGGGCCTAATTGCTATGTTTAGCTTTCTTTTCAAGACAGCTATTTGATTTTTAAGAAGATAAAAGTTGGAGTCTGCTGAGGTGAACACAGAGATCATTTCAAGCCTTTGACATTTAAAACACAAAATGGTAAAGGAGTAATTTAGAACATGTTTAAATAATAGTTTCTTGAATGTGAGGTGGATTTTATTGTGCTGTTTAGTACTACATCCTAATTGTAAAACTGAAAGCACTGCTCTGTGTGACTGAATGCATATTTTGTCTGTTCTTTGTGAATAGGTGTTGGGGGAATATTCCAGCCTTGTTACAGCTGTTGATCCAGAAGCTATTTTGACAAAACTACACAGCCTGCTGAAAAAGACTTGGGTTACTTCCGAAACTAAAGTGTGGATAATGGCTGCAGTCACCAAGATAGCATCACATACCTCCTGTTCGAAAACAGTTGACAAACTAATCCAAGAATTCAGCAACTCTCTAGATACCTGCATGAGACAGTATGCCTTTGAATTGAAGCATCTGTGTGAAGACAAAGCTCTGATGAAAAGCTTGCTTCCGTTTGATGCTGGTTGCAGTGACATGGTGGTAAGACAACTGCCGTGTCTGTTCTTCATGAACCTCTTTGTGGTTAGGGGGTTGAATATTTTGGTGAAAAAGTGTTTTTGAAATAAATATTTGACAGTTCTGATTGGTGCCAGTATTTAGTCTGCTTACAGTGAATTTGCAGAAACATACTTTTTCAGGCACATGTGATGAATCATAACATTCTTTACTGAAAGATAAAGAACCATGATGTTCAGTAAGCTGGAGTATCTTTTAACAAAGTTATGGTTTCATATGCTGATTTTTTTTTTTGTTGTTGTCCTTTTTTAAAGACAAGTTAGGCCTGCTTTAGTGATACAGTACTGCTTGTTAATTCAAAGAGTTTGTATCCTATTTAGAAACTACTGATCTTGAGACTGAAATGGCCATATTAAATGATGGAAAATAATATTGATACTGCAGAGGTTTTTGAAGGGGTTTTTTTAAACTCTATTTTCATAGAACAGTAGGATCAGCCATTTTGGGAGACCTCCATTCTGCTTTTTTTTTTTTCTTGTTTAGGAAAAAAAGTCAATAGCAGAAGAGTGAAGTTACAAATCTCTAGCTCAGAGTCTGTTTCAACATACTTGCTTAACAATTTCTGTTAATATAGCAGTTTTACTGGTGGATATGGGAGACATGAGATAGAAGATCCTAATTTGTTGAAAATACAATATCCTGTGGTAACATCGGGCTCAGGTATAGAAAATATTTTCATTGCTTTGTCACTTTCCTTAATTCTGTGTAGGTAGATGCTTCCTTGTCTTTTCTGGATGGGTTTGTGGCTGAGGGACTAGGTCGTGGTGCAGCACCTTATAAGCCTCATCACCAGAGACAAGAGGAGAAACTTTCTCAGGAAAAAGGTGACTGTTAGTTTACTGCATTTATTAGGTAGCTGGTAAATTACCTGATAAGTATTAACAAACAATCGAAGTGTACAGTTAATACTATTTATTAGAGTCATGTTATCTTAATACATCTCTTGTCCATAGACTTAGCTAAGTTCAACTTAGATTTTAGTTCCACTTCTGTCTGGCTGGTATATGTAACTGTTCATTAATCATAGGTTGCTGTTCTGCAGTCGAGAACGTTTTACTATGATCTCTACTGGTCTATGGGATTTGAAATTTATGAGGATTATTTAAGTGAAAGCAAAGGGTTCCTAACTTTACTGTACTGAGTACTTAATCTTGACTGTGGAGTTACAGTTTGCAATAATAATCATTGTGAACTTATTTTATGACACAAATCCTACATTTCTTACCTAGTGTAGGTACAGATAAGTATGTGCTTTTACTTGTTTAAAAATATCACAAAACTTTAGTGCATTTTTTTATTTTTACTTTTT
>Ga0181612_109885_pt1 | contig 10741 bp, 6 predicted proteins | sample HoacroProtozoa21_FD_119630 | JGI IMG/M metagenome (GOLD analysis project Ga0181612, IMG submission 119630) | Hoatzin crop microbial communities from Cojedes, Venezuel. Combined Assembly of Gp0051906, Gp0051904, Gp0051908 | reverse complement strand
ACGCTCCCCTTGGAAAGGTAATTTTCTATGGTATTTTTTTTTAATTTTTTTTTTTTTTTTTTTTTTTTTTTTTTTTGAGGAGACTAGAGATTTGCATCCACATGGTATGAGCTGCCACTTCCTTCAAGGACATGATATACTCACCACATTGTCATCCAACTATCAGAAAAGCAGCTGTTTCTGCACTGACACTTCCTTTCTCCTGTTACCAAAGTGCATTGGAGAGCTTTGCTGGTCTCTACAAGCCGAGATAAAAGGGAAGCCTCTAACATGACATTTCATAATTAGCTGTCAGCACCGGCGGGCCGCCACGGAGCTGCTTGATGAGCTGGGACTTGGCTGCCTGGAGAAACCCAGACTGGGAGGCAGGGGCCAAAGTAGGGAGGCAGTGCAGGGACAAGCTCAGCAGGACCCTCAGGAATGCTGAGGGAAAAAGGGGGTCTGGGTAAGGAACACAGGCTCTGAATCCTTGTTTCACTGCTTGCAAAAGGCATCACTGAGCCAAACCCTCCTTGCCTCTGGACATGCTAATTATTCTTGTGCAGTCTGCAAAAGGAGACCTCTCAGGTACACCTCCGGACCAGCCTTGCTGACTTCCAAGCATTGCCTTAGGCATATCTAGAATGAGCTGCTGTGATACCTCGTGTCCAGCATGCCCCGGGATGCTTTGCATGGGATGTCCAGGAGGGTTCAGGAGTGAGCTGGGCTGTGGAGCCTGCCCTGCTGAGGGGCACTCTTTTCCTTGCATTATGGATGTGGCTTCAGACCTGGAAGAAAAAGACTCTCGAGCAAAGGGATAATAATTCTGGTGGAAAAGTGAGCCCAAAGTAGTGAACATCAGCTGGCCTCAAAAAGGAGACTGATTTCTGCAGGCATGCATGATGGAGCTGTAGAGGATATCTCAGTAAAGAAAGAGAGCCCTAGATAAAGTCCTTAGACCATGAACACAGTATCGCTGGCCCACTCTAGATACGACCTGGGAAATGATAGGCAGTTTATCTCCAATGGTTCACGGGGTCTTAGACACCATCCAAACACAACCAAGCCTGCCAAATCCAAAGTACACTCTGTAGCTCCATCTACATTCCTGCAGACATCTATTTCCACGGCTGGCTCCTCAGCTTTCCTCCCACCACATTCCAAAGATACATATATATGTAAGCATATGCATATATGTGTATATATATATATAAAATATCTCTTTTATGTATAGATATATATAAAAATATCTGTGTATATATATATGTAGGACACTCTCTGATGAAAGTGACATTCAGGAGGGCTTCCTGGCATGGAGAGGGGCTGTGGTTGTTTTGCCCTGGGTGGACGTTGCAGTCAGGATTTGCTGTGCTCCAGCCTGAGAAACAGCTGCTCTTTTCCCTCCCCACATTGTCAACTCCCAGCAAAGTTAACATCAAAATAGCAAGGACAGAAAACAAAATCTCTGCTTCTAATACCACAACTTAGTCAGAGGAAGTCAGAGGAAATTACCTGGGATGCTGCAAGTATTCTAACTCATCATTCTTCCAGCTAGCGATGAACAGGAATTAAGGTCTGAGTCAAACTCTTGTATCCAGCCAGTCCTAAAGCTGGATATTTGAAGGAAAAGGAATCAAACTCTAACACTAAAGAGTCCAAAATGAGGTCCCTTGGCCAGAGGTGCCAAAGGCGGCAGGGGTCCCTGGAAAGCTTTGGCAATGGGGTTGGCACCATGATGTGGACAAGGCCACCACATCCTGGTAAGGGTCTTGAGTGATGGCTACCAATGCCCACGTATTCCAGCTCTTAAAACAAAGTTGCCAAGAGAGGAGTATTTAAGCCACCTCGCCATTCGTTAATAATAGAGTAGTAGCAACAAAAGCAGCAGCGATAAGTGCCAGCTCTTCTCCTCATCATTCTACAGATAGGGAAACTGAGACAGTGGGACATGAAGCCATTTGACCAGCATGCTCCTCACCTTACCGTTTAAAAAGCAGTAGAAATCCAACTTCCAGAATCACAGTTTGGTGATTTGTTCCATCTAGAGTATAACACTCCACCACAATCACAGAATAATCCAACCATCAATGCCTGGGACACAGAGCTCTGATGCCAAGGATGGAGTATGCCTTTGGGTGTAGTCCTAGCACGCTCTGGCATAGATAGGTGTTATATTTGTCTGTTCTTCAGGCAATTACATCCTTAAACTTCCTATTTTCTCATGCCATCCACACTGGTAAGCAGTAGTCATTTTTATAGGTGGTTCTGTGGACAATCTGGAGAAAGAAGAGGTGCAGAAAGATGGTTGTGATGAATTTGCTTCAACCACCATTTGCACAGTGAGTCCCACACACAGCAGTCTCCATCCCTGCTGTAATCAAACAAACATTCTTGCAGTTATTATCGACTCCTTCTGTCTGTGTTACATTTTTCTTAATAACCACTGCAATAATAAGACATTATCAACGTGTAAAGTGATCCATTAACCTCTATAGCGGCAATAAATTGTGTGGCTTTGCCAGGCTGCCAGGACTTGCTAATCGAAGAGCAAGCAGCAAGTTCATACTTGGAGCAGTCACAAATCATGCATAATGCAATAGCGTGGGTGCTAACCTCACCCTCTGCAATATAATGGGTATTTCCATGTGTTTATTTATCAGAGAAGTCAGTTCTTTGAAGCAGCTCCTAATGTGTTTCTCTCTGGCAACAGCAGCATCCTCCAGTTTATCCTCAGCATCCGGTTTGCAGGAGATTTAAAGCTTCATCTTCCACTGCTGGAGTCAGCCTGAGTCTTGCCAGTGTGGTAGGTAGGAGCAGAATCAGGCCCCTTGACCTGCACTAAAAGCTGAGGTTGCTCAGCATGACTGTGCCATTAAAGAGATCCAATTAGGCAGCTGTTCGTCAGGTTTTGTTTAGACATTTCTGAAAATAAGAACATAAAAATTATCATACCAGGTCTTTCCAATGAATGATGTAGTGAAGTGTCGTGTCTCAGGCAGCAACCAATATTGGGTGCCTAGAGACAAAATGTAAGAACAAGGCAAATACATAGCCACAGCCCCCACAGTCATCTTCCAGCCACTAGTTATTTGCACTCAGGGGTTTCTTGACCCAGAAGTGGAGCCTTCAAATTTAGCAGCCCACAGAAGATGTTCTTTCATGAATTTGTTGAGTCATTTTATGAACCCAGCCCAGGGACCTGAGTTACTAGGCACAGCTGCCATGAAGAGTCCTGGAGCAGAAGGAAAGCCATGGTGCTGTTCTGCAGCCCTGTGCACAGTACTGTCAACTGCAGATAGCTTCTAACCTCACCCCCATGAGAGTCAGGTCATGCTGTTGACCCTCAGAGAGCCTTTGTGGAACAGAAGAGCTTTGTAGGGCAGTCTAGGCTTCCTCACCCATGCTGAACAACACACAAAAAGCAGACAGTGAGAATGAAGACCTTGGAGTGCTAATGCCAACAGAGATGTTAGCAAAGGTGCTGTAAGTAAATACAGCTACCAAGGGACAGAGCAGCACTTCCAGTAGCTGGAGAGGCAGACCAAGAGTTGCCAGTTATCAAGCTTATTTTGTAGTCAGTGGGGAGACATTGACACTTTTAGGTATCATTCACCCCTCACTGAAGTAGGCAACTGAAGCAGGTCTGGTGTCTCAAACCTTGCAAGTGCCCATTTCTTTTCACTGATGCAGGAGTCCAGATGACAAGCTCAGACAAAAGCAACCGAAGTTAGGAGAGGTAAATGCCACTCCAGATGTCTCCTACAACAGACGCAGGGTGTTGTTACAGCTTGACAGATACAGGAGAGCTGAAGCAATAAAATATAAACTGGTAGGAATTACAGGGAAAGACTCCAAGGATGAAGATCCAGGGAGTCAGAAAAACTTTTCACATTTCTTCATCTGTCCATATAAATCTACAAAGCTCAGAACACAAACAAACTGGGGTTTTATTTTGCCAGTGTTAGCAGTTTCTTTTTCATTTTTGTGCAAACCTAGTTTTCTCCTTGCTCGGAGAAAAACCATCATTATTCCGTGCCTGTGGGACCCCAGCTACAAAACAAAATTTGCCTAAAGGGCCATTTACCTGATCTGGTAAGGCTTTAAAAAACCCTCCTAATGTCTCTCATGAGTCTTCTGTTTCCCTCCTTTCTTTAGGGACATGTCAGCCTCTCTGCTATCCATGTGGCTTTCTCTTGGGGCAACATAACTCTCGCTCTTTCCCTCACAGAGTCACATATGCCTTCCTACAATATATTAAGATTAATCAAAGCGGTGTAAAAAGGATGAAGTTTTAAAAGGGGGAAAATTACACAGAACAAAGAAGCATTCATCTTCACAGTGTTTGACATAGTCCATATGTCACATACCCTGTTTAAGCCTTAAATCTAGCTCAAGGCTGAGTACCTTCCATGCCATGCTGGGCAAACCTCTATTTCTTCAGGAACTGAAGCAAATCAGGAGTGCTAAGCACCACATAGGAACTGCCTGCTCAGATTTTAAGATTTGATACTGAGATTCACCAAGTATTTTCATGTTCCTTTCAGTCATCAGGATTTGCAAAGACTTTAGATCAGATCCCTCACAGAAATATGGCACAGTCCTACTCCAGCTGAGAGCATGATTGCTGTTGTATGCACCACATCCAGCCTCTGCTACACATCCACAATCTGGGAATGTGGTGTTGTTGCCAAATATCTCCTCTTTTATTTATACAAGCCCTGGAAGTCAAAGGTGGCCTCTGCAACCCCTTTGTGATGTTTACAGGGGCGTGTCTCCAGGGCAATGGGGTCAGGCAAGTTCCCTCCCTAATTAATTGCTGTCTCTGTGAGTTATGTGGGAAAAGATCCGACCTACCGGCATACAAAAACACCAGGGAAATGTCCTTCCATCTTGCAAAGGCACCGCTTGCTATGTGCTGCTGTTCTTCTGGCCAGGGTTTTCCAGGAGCCCATCTGCCTGGACGGATGGAGGCTGGGACCACTTTCCCCAGCAAGGACCATACACGGGATAGTGGATGGGGAGGAGAACTGGAGGTGGGTCAAAGGCTGCTCCTGAAGAGTCTGCTTGGTGGCAATAGGGGAAGGTGCAGGTTGCTCTGTCTTCTTTCCTGAAGACATTCCCTGAAGACGTTTTCCGGGGTGTCCACATCTGTGACAGGACTTTCACTAGAGGCTGTGCTGCCCACATCTTCTTTCAAGATCAGAAGGAGGTCTGAACAAAGCGCTTTGTTTGGAGGTGACACATTTTGCTTCCTGGCACTTCAGCATGTTGGCAGGGCCTCCAACGTGTCAGCCAAACCCATTTTCTCAAAGGCATATAATCAATGAGTTACCAGAAGTGACTGCTTCTGGGGTGCCATGGACATACCATGTGCATGGCTCTTGCACTGGGGCTATACAGGCCTCCACAGCTTCCTTTCTCATCCGTGAATGAACAGGACCACTGCTCTTTCCAGCACTACACTGGCCCTCTACTCAGGGCTTTAGAGCAGTGTGACCTTATCTTCTGTCTACTGGAGAGTTCACCAAGAACTTGCTGGCTTGGTGGGCATGCCAGCAAGCTGGTGAGTCTAAGTGGCTAGGTGCAGGCTCAGCTGGTGACGTCCTGGGTTTCGCACTCTGCTCTGCCAGCCATTCCCACGACACCCAAGGCTGAGGTACAAAAGGTAACAGATGAGCAGCCAAGTGGGTATTTCTCCTGGAATACCAACAAATGAGGAAATTTGGGAACATCTAACATTAGATATGAACTTCTCTGAGTCCAGAAGTGTTTGGTTCTGGGTTTCTGTTTAGGCTCATGCTAGTCAGACCTACCAAGAAGTCTAAGAACAACCTTGCTGTAGTATAATGCAAGGCTGTCACAGGAGCTTAAATTCGCAGTTGTCTCTGTCGGTACAAGCGATGGACATGCTGCACACCCAGTCCAACACCGTGCTGACACTGCATAACCCAGAGCACCAAAACAGAGTGAAACAAAGTAAGAATCTCTGTTCAAGTGGGGGGGCTGACCTTCTTATTTAGCCTGGATTGCTGCACCCGGCAAAGGCACTCGCATACACTGCTTGCCCAGAGGAAACAGGGATGTGTGACAGTCTGTGCAGCCCCCAGGTGTGACACAGCTTTGCCACACACAGGAGCAGCCCGTGGGCTTTCACGGCTGGGGGCTGCAAACAGCCTTTTTCATCCTATCAAGCTGCTGGGTTATTGCCAGCTCTGATGGAAATGGTTCGTAATTGAATGGAGCTCCACCCAACGTGTTTTCCCACATCTCTCCCCAGGCTAGAGTAATCATAGCGCTTCTGTATAAAACACCATGTAAGACTGGAAAACTGGGGTTTTTTTTAACAACTTTAGGCCAACTGGATTTGCAATGACAACTTGTGCTTATCTGTCTCTCCCAGCGACGCAATTTCCTTTACAGTCTGATTCTGTGTGCAATAAAACATAAGCTCAGTCCCTGTAGGCACTGCAACGCCAAAACATCACCCTGTTCTCCTTGTCTTCTTATCGCTCTGCCATGCCCAGATAAATCAGCTAGGGAGGATTTCTTACAGTGGGAAGTAAGAAGGTCCACCAAGATCAATAGGAGCTGCTAAGGAGCTCGAATACAAGTAGTTTCCCTATCAGGACTGCAGGGAAGAATTTGGCTTTGCTATTGATACAGACCATAGGTATCATCCAGGATGGAAAATATTGTCAGGAGCTGCAGGTTGTCCTTGTTCTCCTCTTATTCTGTTGCCATACCTGTGTCTTCATGAAGTACAGAACTTCAGTGGGTTTTCCTGTACTGAGTGAGTTTTCAGTTCTGACACAAAACGGTGTCCTATTGATGGATCTGATAGATACCACATACTGTATTTCAGTCTGTGCCACTGCTGTCCCTGGTTTCCATTCACTGAGCTCGGCTGGGCATACACTGACTTGAAACTTGACTCCTTCGTTGCAAATATAAGGCATGCTTTGAGCAGTAAATGATTTCTCTCTCTTTTTCATTAAAGACAAAAAAAAAAAATCTGGTCTAAATAGCAATCTCTTGGAATGTACTTTCCTCTGATGCATTGTTACCACAAACCACTCTTCCTGGCAGCCTGCAATTAGTACTGAAAAGCAGCCACTGCTTTAAAGAGTTTCGTCTTTCAGCAGTTAGTAAATACAGCGTGTCTCTTTTGAGGGTCTGTGACGGCAAGGCCAGGACGTTCCCTTACCACAGTTTGCCTTTTTTTCCCACTGTGCTGTTCAGACTGGAGATTGTCTCTTCAGGCAATGCAGTTGAATGAAGCATCAGTGACAAGTACCGTCATCTTAATCCGCCTCTGCAGTCAACTACGTGAAAAAGGGGGGTCTCCAGAGGGAAATTCAGAATTTGATGGGCTGAAGTGCAGTTGGATATGCTTACGTCTGCCACGAACACCTGAACTCCCTCTCTGGGAAAAACCAGGAAGACCATCACGAGAGCGTGTTTTACGTTACCTACCCTATAGGCAATCTATCAGACTAATTCCATTAGACTGCCCTGTACACTTGCCTACCAACGTACCTTGAAAAACCCTAAAAGTAAAAGGCAACAGCTCATCCTTCTGGATGGTTTACACAGTCATGATGGTTCTGGTTTCCTGTCTCCAGGTTCATATCCCCATAGGGATATGCAGGGATCTTCCTGGAACTGGTTTCAGTAACATGCAAATGGAGGGATTTCTTCTACTTTTCACATATTCAAGAGGTTTCCTGCAAAGAAGAATATTTGTATTATTATTCAGCTGCCTTAAGCAATATGCAGATTTGCATTTCATTTGCAAGACCTAAAAATCTACTCAAAGAACTTGTGGTTCATGGAAACGGCTGAACGAACGCTTCTCTATCCCCTATGGAGAAAATGAGTGGTGCTTCATGCTGGTACCACCAGCCTGTCTGCCTCTGGTCCTGGAGCTTGACTGCTTGTAGACACTGGTGGAGATGTGTGTTATGGCTCTTTGTCCCCTCTAGTGGATAAAGTTCTACCTACAAGGCTGGTCTTTCTGTGAGTTGGACCTGAGGGGGACCTTGCTTGCAGGAATATGAGAACTTCTGGGGAGTGGACTGGTGTGAGTAGAAGCCCCCCAACCCAGGGCTTCAGATCCGGTGAGCAGGGAGATCTTCTCTACTCTGCTTTCGTATGAGGTACTCCCCTCCAAGGTCCTGACTCAGACGTGACTCAGTTTTTAAAGCTCCCAGTAAAGCAGATCGCAGTCGCCTTTGCTGGCTTTCTCCACTGGTAGATCCCCAGCGACTCTGCTGATGCAGGCAAGGGTTCCCTGTGGGCAGCTGGGAACTGTCAGCCATCTTGTGCTTAAAAAAACAGGTAGGCATCCTGTGAGATAGCAGGGGGGCTTTAGCAATCACAAAAAAACCTGTAAGAAGCAAAGACCCTAACTCTGCACCTATTCCACATAAAGAACCTATAGAAGTCAGTCATGCTTAAGATATTTCCATTTTTTCCTGTCTCTCTCAGTCTCTTTGGCAAAAGACATATGGAACTAATTATGAACAAAGGCCAATTGTTTTAATATTTAGAGTTTCCCACATCAAGCTGCTGGATTTTTTCTTTGACTTGTTTTAATGCATGTGCATATGCTGAGCAGATACAGAGTTTCTCTTCTTGATTTCAAAGAGTTGCCTTAATATTATGTCCCTAACACCTTCATCCTGGCTTTTGGACTTTGATCAAAACAAAGTATTTTTAGTTTTGCATTAAAATAAGAACAATACATGGAGGAAGGGTTTGGCTCCGCAGCTCAGCAGATTTTGCTCTCCCAGGTAGACTGCTCCAAGGAAAAGAGCGTGGGCCAAATCTTTTCCATTTTACTAAGCAAATTCAGAATACCTCTGTGTAGTTTGTGGGTCAAGAAGCTCCCACTTTTCACACATTAACTCTAAACTGCATCTGGACTGGTACCTGTAGCTGAGCATGGAAATGAGCACAACGTCTAAAACACATTTCTAAAAAAACACATAATCCAATCTGGCTGCTTTGGGACAGCTCCTGGTGTTGCAGTAAATCTGTGGAAAGGGAAAGAATCCTTCTCATTTCCAAAACAGTTGTGTACAATTTAAAGTGTAAATATAGTTTCAAGCTTTTCTTCCCGAGAAAGGAAATAGCGTTGTCTAGTAGTTTGTAATGCGGTTTTATAAAGAGAAAAAAAACTAGACATTGAGACTGACTTTCTGAAAGCGACACTTCACAGTTATAGACGGCTCTAATATAACAATTTTTATAAGTACACGTGGAAGCTGTAGGCATCACCAAACAGGTTTTCACTGACACATATGTGTATAGATGTGATTGTGAGTGGTAATGTCTGTTCTTTGTACTTGTGCACGTACTGCGCTACGCCATACACACCACGTAGCCTACACTCTGCGTAGCCTGAGTGCCTGTGTTTAGCTGAGCAGCCCAGAGGATCTGTTCGAGCCCTGCGCTCTGGGTCTGTGCTTCCCAACATCTAGGAGGGAGGAATATCTGAACGCAGGATTTAACATTAATCTCTGCACCAGATGGTGATACACCAGATATTCTTTTTAAGGTGAACATGTGATTTACTGTACAGCAAACCAGAGGGGTCTGCAGTCACATGGCAAAATGTATAATAACTCTGATAGAGCTTTGATTAGACAACTGACCTGATTACTGTCTGTAGCAACAAGAAGCGAGCTTGACATGTTTGGAACATTCTCCCCAGAAGCTTAATTCTTCCATCTCTGTAGCACAGCAATCCCGCTGAGCGAACTACACCAAGAAACAGAAGGAAGCTAAAGATACGGCGCTTGAAACATGTTGTTAAGGTTACAAGGCTTGGGTTTTCCTTTTTTTTTTTTTTTTTATTCCCTTTTACTCCCTCCTTCTTTCAAACAAGCCACATCTTGACTCATACGGTCTGATGTGAAAACCCACTCAGCTATTTGATAGTTGGGAAATCTAGATGAGACTGTAAGTTATTTCAAAGGAAGCTTCTGTGTGCTGTGAACTCTCTCTCTCTCACACACACACACACACACACACGAGTTAGCTCTGCACTATGGTAGTACAGACAGCTGTGACTCCGGGTAGGACCCGAAGACTTTTATTCAAAATACCATATGGATCACTGAGGAGACGCAGTGTGGAAAGGGTAAGCCATGATTTCTTTGTCCTGAATGCATGCCCAGAAGATGAGGAGGGTATCATTTGGTAGCAGTTGTCTGCCCCGTTAGTAGTCAGAGCTAATAGGGGTTATGTCACAGTGTGGTGTATGCCATGGTGTGTAGCAATTACTATTGGTGGGACCTGTGTGGTGACAATTGGGAATTAGTAGTAGTCAGAGGCTGTGTGATAATTCAGGGTACTAATTGGTGCCAGCAGGAACAATAAGATACCATGCAGCAACTAAAACTAGTTAAAGGCTTTGTGATAATAGTTGGAGGTAATAATTGCTGAAAAGGATCATTTCTAATTATCAATACTCGTTGAGGCAGTGTGATGGATATGACAGCACCGACCTGTAGCAGTAGGGAGTAAATGATAATAGCGTCAAATAACAAATAGCAGGCTGATGTTGAAGGGCTCTGTGTAAGTGAACGTAGATGCAGATGCCCACGAGTGTCTATCCCAGCAGAGACGCACAGCGAGCGGTGGTTGCACAGCGTTGCTCTGGTCGGTGCCAGCCAGCGTGACACGGCGGGGCTGGCGGCCCCCGGCTAGCCGAGGCGACGCTGGTGCTCTCTTGCTGTAGCGAGGGGGGCCGGGGGGT
>Ga0181612_178590_pt1 | contig 10742 bp, 6 predicted proteins | sample HoacroProtozoa21_FD_119630 | JGI IMG/M metagenome (GOLD analysis project Ga0181612, IMG submission 119630) | Hoatzin crop microbial communities from Cojedes, Venezuel. Combined Assembly of Gp0051906, Gp0051904, Gp0051908 | reverse complement strand
TCCAAAGGGAGGACACTCCTACCAGGACAACAGCTCAGGCACTGCCTTGTCTTCATCTGCAAAAACACAGCAGGCTGTGCCCATGTGGCTGGGATACATCTCTGTGTCATTAGTGGTAAAATTCCCTACTGATTCATATGGGTCAGGATCCAGCCTGCAGACACAGGTTAAAACAACTCTCTGGTGAAAACCACATCTTGCCGTAATCACTAGAGTTTTTCATAATTCACGAGGAAAGTATTTAAAATAATCCAAATAGTTGTAAAAAGCAGCAGAGAATTCCTGAAGTAATAAAAATATGTTCCCTAAAGAGCATGGAATTAGAAAAAAATTATTAATTGAAAAGTAAATGATGTAGGATGGAGAGTCATATAACCGATGAAGGGAAAATTCACTTCAGATCTTCACAGAAGCAAAATGAGCTGGAATCTTTTTCAGCTTTTCACATCACAGCTTTCTTCCTAGCAATCATATGAGATTTTTTTTTCTGATGTAAATAGAGAAAATAGACTTTCAAATTTCAAGAAACTCCAATGAACTCTACAGAAAAATAAAATAACTCAGAAACTTGTTTTTAAAATTACTACAGTATAATCAGACACCAAAAACCCCACTGGGTTCATTACTAATGAAATGACCTTAAAAATCTACATTTCATTAAATGTAGTATGCACTAAAATGCCACAGGAGAAACAATATATTATTTTATTTAGAAATATCAAAAAGCTGTCATTTTCTGTAACAACCTGGGGCTACAGAAAAGTATATTCCCATGAATAATTAGCATTTGGCATTAAGAAGTATTTCATCAAGAAAGCTGCCATAGCTCTGAGTAGCACAACTAGAAGTGTTGTATAGTATTAATGAAAGGTTAAGGTGACTGTTGGTCTTACCTATTAATTCGTCTTTGTGGAATTAAAACTAGAAATTTTTTATTATTGTCAAATTTTGTTTTAATATTAATGAAACTAGAGCCATATGAAAAGTTCTGTACAAAGAAGAAGAAAAACAGATGGAAAATCACAGAAAAAAAAACAATTACTTGCAACATCCTGACTTAAAAATGGCACTTCTTTTCCCTGTAAATAAATAGCCCAGTTCAGGAAATCACATAAGGAAAATCTCAGTTTCAAGGATACAAGCCTTCTGGTACCACACTTGATGTTTCAGAATCTAAGCTGCTTTCTACATTTTAAAGTACAGATTTTACCACATTTTACTATCTGTAAGAATTTTTGCTGCAAAAGAAAAATCTCATTATGTTTATGGCTTTTTTCACCTGTTCACAATTAATAAATAATTCCTTTCTATTTTTGAAAGCTGGGAGTAGAAAAAAATAACACAGTTTATAGCACATTACCTGCCGGCATTTCTAAAGGACTTGAGCACAGGAAATTACTAGATATCAGTTTCTCCACAACAGCTATGCACATATCCATTTTTATGACCTGGCACTCAGAGGTAAATGTACAGTAAGCTGAGTTAATCAAGCCTGGACTGACTGAATGATACCTTGAGTAAAAGGAGGACACGCTACCTCAAGGAGTTGATGGCGGAGTAAGACAGGTGTATAGCAACAGTCTTGAAGCAGCTGTCCTGAAGCAATTCCTGCAGTGCAATAACCGATTCACACAGCAAAGCTCTCACAAATTAGATTAACTAGAGAGATTAATACATTCATCAACTATAAAGGACATTTATAGCCATTTATCCAGAAATCTTGATGGCTACAGGTCTTCTCTAAATTTGAATTCTGTTTGACTTAGTGTGTTTTGTAGACAACTGATTAGTCGTGGTGAAAAAATTTCTGAAGATAAAGTTCACTATAAATAATTCTTGGCAAGTTTTTCAGCTGGCAGGCTACACCAACCCGCCCTATTTTGAGACCTTTCCCTATTTTCAGTTTCCTTTACTATGCTCTGTTCACCTCTTTTTCAAGCAGATCAGAGAGACGTGGTAGAGCCCTGAACTTTCACATCAACAAATGCAAACTCATTCAACTCACTCAGCAAGGTGTATCTTTCCTTCCCTTATTCAACACCACAGCCTCTGTCTGGATCCTCTTCATTGTGTTCAACACTCTTTTTGAAACATGGACACTCATTACTTGCATAATTTTTAATTAAGGAATGCATCAGGGCTACTCAAAGACTAGATAACTTACTAAACAACTTACTACCTAAGTAGTTAACTTCTTTTTATTGAAGGTTCTAATACACATGAACATTTTTGGACATAGTAATGCACAGGAAGATTGTTCTTCATTTGATATTCCTCAATGACACCAAGTCTTTTTTTCAGACTCATTACTTACCGTGACAAATTCCCTTACCCTTCAACTGTGACCCATATTTTATGTTGCTAGATGTGTCTTTCTTGAAAAAGATGATGTTTGTGTTCTTTCAGCTTACCAACAGATACCAGCTGTCCTGGATTGGTTCCATTATCTTTAGTATTGACACAAAGATCAGTACAAGGTAATCAGAAAACTTTGTCTGTCATTGCTTCATGTATTCTTATCAGTGATTTACAAAAGGTTTGAGGTGGTGGATCAAGAACCAACCCTTGCAGGACTGAGAAGTACATTTGCTCTGTGACTTTCCATGTGTAGTGGAAACCATGATACAGTCTTTGGCCAGGCAATGGTCTAACCAGGCTGCACATGTTGAACTACTCTGCTTGCAGTTTCTTGAGTGTCGTGTGGGGCTGTGGGGCAGAGCCAGGAAACTCTCAGATGTTACATCCATTACCTAATTAAGACCCCTCCTGGGGGAAAAAAGGTTATGTCTGATGAGACCTGATCTTTAGGATATCATCATCTTTGCCTTTCCTTAACAAAGGTCAAGAAACTAAATCTTCTAATTTATTATAATTACTACTAATAGCTTTTTCTTTGCTTCCATCCTGATTTAGTATCTTGTATTTCTAATCTCTTCCCTCTTTGCATTTAAAAATCCCCTTTCATATTTCCTTTAAAACAGGTAGGGTAGAAAAGAAAGATAGCATTTTTTTTATCTTGACTGTGGGGTCAGGTCAGTTAGAGGACCGTTCATGAGCAGAACACATAGTGAGAGATCCTTTTGTAAAAGTTAGGTGTCTGAAATCAGTTTCCTGAGCTTCAGTTCCCTGAAGTTCATGGCCTTCAGCAGTTCTTGGGAATTCTGGATTCAAAGTGACATGCAAAAATCACAGCAAACCTCTGTCAAAGTTGTCAGCTGTTGGTTGGACTTCCTCTTTTGAGATTATATCATTTCTACTTGATTTCTCTGTGAAACTATAAAGGAATCCAGCCTTGCTTGAAGAAATCACAACACTTAGTCAACCTTCAGAGGCACATAGCCTTCATTTTGAGAACTTCTAGCCAGGAGAGTTTGACTTTTCCTTGGCGTTTCTCACATTCTACACAGGTCAAATGATGAGCAACATCTATGTATCACACGTTGTCAAACACCTTGACGTACATTAAGGAAAAAACAGCAATAGTCAGTCTCCTGATCATACTAAACTATGGATACACGGCCATGAGAAGATGCTGATAACCTGAAATACTCTCGGCTTTGTTCAAGCTACAGTACAGACAGGAAAGAACCATAATCTTTTCCAGTCCTTTCAGCAATATTTCTCACTTTGCTTCCTTTGTCCAAGTATTTGGATGAAAGTTACAATAATTACTGCCTCTGAAAAAAATCCTCTGTGATTTACCAATCTTTGCATTGTAAACTGGCAGTTTAGGATGGAGCAATACTTTTAAATATCCAAATAACACAGCTCAGTTTTATTCCTTCTTTGATACTGTTCTTTTTTATGTTGCTACGATATGTGTGCACCATGTGAAAGTGAGGTTGCTATGGAAACTACTCATTATTTTTCAATAGTAGGCTAGCTACTTAAAAAAAAATCCTACATCTTTTTAATCCCTAGAGAGTCCTAATTTATCCCGTACACAGACTTTCCTTCTTGACAGTTCCTTTAATATTCACTGCACTGCAGTGTGCATTAATCTGAACATGTCCAACAAATCCGCGACTTACTTCTGAAATCAAGTCTCCAGCAAAGTTTGGTTCTAAAATAAATTTTTTCAGCTCAGCTTTTCGCTGCTTATATTTCTCTGAAAGATTGTAGGTATGAACAGTAAAGCCAAGAGGAGACCTCTGCAAGATTCTAACTGTTTAGAGAGCCAGGCATGGAAAAAAAAAAAATCTTTATCTATAATAAATGGTAAAAGCTGCAAGAAGGGAAGATGTACCACGGTCAGAAGTGTTAGCCTGGAATTTGGGGTTAATTCCTTCTGGTGCCCCAGGCTTCTCCAGCCAGCACAGGCAATGCTCTTGGTCTCTTCTTCCCTCATTTCTCCACCTACAAGAAAGTATTTGGAGGCCTCCCTATTTGACAGACTAAATTGACCAGTGACCGTCTCAAGCCTTAAGGTAAAAAACCACACCAGCACAGCCAGAGGGTGGGAGTCATGGGACTTTCCAGAACTCCAGACTGTCACCACGTGTGCATCTTACTGCTTCTCTGCTTAGACATTACATCGTCCCTCCTCTTTTTTTCTATTTTTTTTTAAAGAAGCAAATGAAGTAATTATTAGATGAACTGAATAACCCTTTCCTACCCAAATGCTTCTATATTATTAGGTCAAGTGAGAGAGTGTTGGTTGAAGGTCCCAATTTCAGGACATCGGCTGGTCCCTAAAAGACACTCCTCAAAATGACCACCTCTCCCAGACAAAATATTTACTCCACCCTGAAGATGTGACTGTTTCAAAACACTCATTCCCTTCCAAGGATCTGACTATTCCCACATTTCTTACTATTTATTTGAAGCAGAGCAGTGGCATCTCGGTGGAGTTGCTCCTCAGAACAAGAAAGAAAACCAAAAGAGCTACAATATCTAATTCTCCTTCTGTATTAGGCATATCTGAAGCATCGGTAGCATCTCTTTAGATTACCGCGAAATTTAACTGGTTCAACAAATGACAAAAGTCATCTAATAATATATACTGAACAGCAAAAGGAACTCCAGAGTTTAATTAAAGCAAAATTAGGCTAACACAAAAACAAACTATCATCTCAAGTGTTCCACAGATTACAAACAACATTTTCATGGTTCTCACTGTGACTCTATTTTTTTTTCCGGTGACATTTTCCTCCAAATAACCTTGCACACATTTCATACGTGCAATCACATGTAAACCTGATCAAAATTCAGCCACGGATAAGAACAGCTAAAGTGAAACTTTCAAAGCTACCAGGTCCAGATCTAAGTCTTCCTATATATAATCGGCTTTTCCTTCTGAGAGTTTTAAAAGCAATCAGTTTTCCTATTCACTGCCTCCGAGTCCTTGCACTGTGTCATTTATTCTAATTTTAACAAAGAAGGGAAAACATTGGGGTTTTTACGTAGTTCAATAAACTTTCCTACTAGCACACTGCTCACAGGTATTACATATCAATATCAGATAACATAAACAGCTCAATAATTTGCCACATGCAATCTGAAAGGTGTAAAGCCTCAAATGTCTTTATCATCAATTCAGGTAAAAGACTGCCAACATACTTAATATTCTCCCCAACCTTTTTGTCTGGTACTTATTACCATGCTAGGACAAGAAAGTCCAGAATTTATTCTTGTTCACTGTAATTGAAACTCCTTCCTGCAAGAGCTTTTGGCTTTTTCCTGACCTCAGCTCAGAAAAGATTCCCCGTGACTCTTTCTGTCTTGCAGTTTTACTTTATTGACCTGTGCCACTTTTTTAATGTTTCCCAGAAGAGAGAATATGGCCAGCAATGATCTTCAAAACTATATTTATGAAAATTAAAACATAGTATCTGAACCTACAAAGCTCATAAATACTTCCTAAATCGCTTAACTGAACCAAAGAGTTAGTGGTATATTGTAGGGGGAAATCCAGAAAGAGATTTTTTTTCAAGCAGACCTAAGTAACAAAGCCAAAGCTGAAACTGAGAAGAGCTGAATTACAGTGGGAGCAGGGAGGTGTAAGTATTCATGCACTGGTATCTTCAAAATTCCTCCTTCTGCAGCTCTTTCCCGAGCCTTATTTCTCTTAGCAGAAAGAATTTCTACTCAGCAAACCCTGCCCTCTGCTGACTAAATGCCATTAGTGCCAGACATATATGCACGCTTGGGTTTTTGCTATCTGTACATAGATTGCAATAAAAAATGGAAGCAATCATCCATTCAGTGGCATGCTTCGGATTTTATTTATGCCCTCCTAAGGTCTTAATCAACAATTTTTTTATTTTACTTCTGTTTCAGACAAATGTTCATGTTACCTACTGTAACAACCACTGTGCATTATGTACATAAACTATTTGTGTTGTATTCACCCCTCTTCTCTACTGTGAAAACATCTACTTTTTCCAGACTGAGTGCACAGTACTACAAAATTACCATTCAGCCTCATCCTCTGCCACTGAGAATGCAAAGGTCTCAGCCAGTTAGGCTGCTGTAGAAAAGAACATCCCTGAGCCCATCTCTGACACCACACCTGCCAAGCTGAGATATTTCACTCGCTCAGCAATGCTACTTCGAAACACCTCAACACCACGAAATACTGGCAAAAAAGTAAAATTATGGAGACAATAAAAGATTTGCATAATCAGAGTCCTTAACATCACATTTGTATAATCAGAAATCTAAGTTTTCTACAGGCAACGAGAAAATTGTGAAATCCAGATATGTACACGATCTTTGTCAAAAGCCTTTTTTCACACTTCAAATTCAACAATTATACTTATGGCTATTTGCTAAATTATTTTTCCAAGCAGGCATCAGACTAGCACAAAATACATTTCTATCTGAACCACATAAACAGTATATGCCTCGCTCCCATTGCGCAGAAATTTAGGTGGTTGTGACATGCATACCTTTATGATTGCTATAAACCAAAGTGCAAGCAGTCATCAAAACCAAAGCAGCACTTCAGGGGCAGAGATCAGCCGGCCACTGGACTTTTAGAGTGGTGGCCAGAGTACATGGGCAACGCTGCTGAGAGCTGCCAGGTGCACACACTGCGCTTCTCTTTCAAAACTGAGGAGTTACCAGAATTTTCAGTGGTTTTGTTTTTTTCCCCTGCAGATTGCTAGGCAGCAGCAAGGCCTGGCGCAAAGCTTGTCCTGCTGAGACACATCTGGAGTGGCAGGGAGAAAGGTGGGGGAGAGCCCAGTAATCACAACTTCTTCCCTGCCCAATGGCTCCACGCCATATCCTGATGGTCCCAGGCTGGGAGCTGCACTGCAGAAGAAGAGTCGGCTGCCAAGTTGCCGAGAAGTCTTGAATATAGGCTCCAGGTGACCCACAGAGCACTTAGCTGGGACTAGATGATAGGTGAAAGACTGGAAACAGCTGGGAAAACTGGTTAACTGCATTTCTATTGTTCACATTACAGCAGGACCCATTTGCCCCACAGTGCTAACACTGCAGCTGCAAAGATGGCTTGAGAAGGTATTAAGCTGACACCACAGTCAAAACATGTCCTGCCTTCTCCATCTTCTGACAGTGACACAATAATGTCTGCCACATGATGATGACACACAGTGGGGAAGCTAGTAACAGCCCCAGCAAAGGGTTGAAAGACAAGTTTTACCCTGCCCCAGAACTCGCTCTCTGCTCCTAGCCCAGCACTGGGTCTGACAGTTAACTGCTCATTTTAGTTTCCCATCACTGCCATGAGAGGCTCAAAAAAATGAAAAAGAGTCTTAACCCTCATCCAGTGGATGAGCTAGGGAGAGAAAAGTGCTACTGCTCAGCCACGAAGGCTCCTCAGGCCTGTCATGCAAGTCAGCAAGTTCCTCTGCCCTCGGAGGATTCTCTGAGAAAGTGAGACCCCTGCAGAGACCCAAATCCGCAAGAGCGGTGGAGTCATCCTGCTGCTGCTCTGGGATGTGCCCTCCTGCACAGCCTAAGGCAAGGAGCGTGCCACAGGCAAGAGAGAGGGCATCTTGCTGCTGTAGATGGTGAAGGCAAAAGAGACACAAAAAAACAAAGCAGTAGGAACAACAGAGCTCAAAGCACAATCAAGAGAACAATTATCAACCCAAGAGGAGAGTCATTTCATGCCCTGATACTTTGTCTCAGTCACAGGGATACTCCTAATTAGAACAGATAAAATTTTCAGGCAAAGTGAGATTTTCAAGTTGATGGTGTCCCTAAAAATCTTTTCTGGCTCTCATTGCTGTTCAAGGCACAGCAGTTTGCTCTCAGTTACACTGACTTGGCAAAGCTCTTACATGTGCTCGATTTTAAGCACATGCTTAAACCAGTATGCAGCAAGGACATGGATCTTCTGCTGAGCCAAGAGCGTTTGATGTCATCCTCAGAGCTTAATTGTGCCCTTTGGTGCCCTTCTGAATAAGGACGACTGGCAGCAGCTCTCAGAAGAGAAGCGATTTTGACCTGCGTGTCAAAGGTTAAAGTATATTAGACTTACCCAACTCTTAATGGTTGGTTTCCTCATTTCTCTCCTGCTCCAGGGATCTCCCATCCATCATACAAACTGCAGGAATCAAATAGTTTGCCCATCCAGTGGATGGGTATTTTTTTGGTGGGAAAATCAAGAGTTGGAAATCAAAGGTTGTTCTTCTACCACAGCCCCATGGAGCTCCTGCCCCCGAGCCGGGGAGGCAGCATGGGGAAGCTGACTTCCAGCAGCTGCACACAGAGCGCACAGGACTCAGGCGGGTTTCGGGAGGTGCGGGCACAACTGATGAGTGCTTAAGGTAGATGTGGGCATAGGCTTAAAATAAGTCAATGCGACATTGAAGAGGCTCAGATCTGCTATGGACCTAAAGAGGCATCATCTGTTGACGGATGCCAGAAAACTACCGAATATGGGGCTCTTGTAGCAGTAGAGGAAGCCAGAGCCCCCTACCATCTAAGTAGCTGTTACTACAAGCTTGGGGAATTGAGTTCAGCACAGTTTTCTACAGAAATATACCACAGGAGGAGGACAGATCGTCTCACTAGCCAGGGAAATGGCCTCATACGCCTTGAGGATGATGAAACATCAGGAGGCAACTCAGAAAATAACGATCTAAAATTTTTAATGTGTGGCACCGGTCTCCTAACTGTTAAGACAAAAACTGTACAGCAAAAGGGCCAAAACAGCCCATGCAGATGGGAGATTAGGCCCTGAATTTGCAGTCAGAGTATACGCAGCCTGGCTTCATCAGCTCACATCACTGCAGACGGCAGTGCCAATGCAAAGGAGGGTTTCTGCTGCTGCAGTGATCATCAGATTGCTGCTTTACTGAAGACATACTGAATGGCTTGGATTATTTCGTTACTGCTGACAATGCTGAGCCCTGTTCTTAGTCCTAAAGTATTGGAAAAGGAGGGAGCAAAAAAGAAGAGACAATTTACTTGCAATTGTTTTCTCTCCAGTTGTCACTTGCTTTATATTCTTGTTTTTGTCTCCTCATGCCATAAATTTCTGGCTGTGCTTGTAAGGCGTTTTACCTGTACATCAGCGCCCAAGGGATGCAAGCCGTATGCAGCGCTTCCCTTCTGTCGCAGAGTCTCCGGAGGGCACAACTGGAGGGTTTGAGGGAACGCTGTGATCTTCATTTCAGTGACACATCCTGTTCATGCTATTTTAATTGTGGTTTAGTGGTTTACAGCCAAAGCAAGAAGTGAATTTCAAGGCAGAAGGCAGACAGCTTTTTACTTTCATTCCAGTCTCTGATACCAGACATGGCTTCAAATCACCATATAGCTTGAAAAATGCATTACAATGCATGAGCGTGCCAGGATGGTGGCAAAGCCACTTGGATGAAAAGCAATGACACACATCTATTCATTTCTCCCTTTTCTGTGCATTGTCCCTTACTCTCTCTTTCTCAGTTTGTCTTCCCTTTCTTTTATCTTCCCCTCATTTCCTGGAAATTTGGAGAACTTCTATAGCAGCTTGAAACTCATGCGAGTTTTACACAATTCTCACCTGGGAGCTGAATATCAAAGTCAAGTCTGCGTCACACTGCTTAGGAGAGACTGGTGCTTTCTCTCTCCACGCAGCACAAACTCGCAGCATGCGGGCAAAAGAGGCAGCAAAGCTGGGTTCGCACACACCTTCTGAGGAAGCTGCACATTAACTTCACAGTAATCTCATCTGCACTCCCCTTCCCTACTCCACACGCCATGTATTTCACACATACTGCTAATGCAATCCAGAGACTTCCAGAATATCCAGAACTTCGCAGCTCACCCTCAGTTGGGGAAACCAGCTGAGTTCTTCACCTCACTGGTAAATAATAATACTCTTCTCGCTAGAACAGTCTGGCAAATGTCTTGTGTTGTGCCCATGGATTGCTCTGACTGGACACAAGGTCAGCCTCTGTCAGTCCCAGTTTCTCTCACTCTGCTAGGCAGTAATTCAAACTGCAGATGCAAGCCCTGTTACTTGATACACTGAGACAGGACATAAGGTGAACCATTCCACTGTGTCCCAAAAAAAGGACTATCCCACTGCTGCCTAAGAAAGAAAGGGGATAGGGGCTGACCAGATCATGACCTTTAGTGACAGGACGAGGGGTAATGGTTTTAAACTAAAACAGGGTAGGTTTAGGCTGGATATAAGGAAGAAATTCTTTACAATGAGGGTTATGAAACACTGGAACGGGTTGCCCAGAGAGGTAGTGGAGGCCCCATCCCTGGAAACATTCAAGACCAGGTTGGACAGGGCTCTGAGCAACCTGATCTAGTTAGCGGTGTCCCTGCTTGCT
>Ga0181612_136967_pt1 | contig 10742 bp, 10 predicted proteins | sample HoacroProtozoa21_FD_119630 | JGI IMG/M metagenome (GOLD analysis project Ga0181612, IMG submission 119630) | Hoatzin crop microbial communities from Cojedes, Venezuel. Combined Assembly of Gp0051906, Gp0051904, Gp0051908 | reverse complement strand
TTTTGACTTACGAGGGTGAAACGCACTGTCTGACAATTACCCTGAGGTTGCCCTTTGAACAAGCAGAGCTCTCTGCGTAGGGCAAAGTCGTTTACAAAGCTTAAATGTGAAGAATGTTGTTGAAAAGGTAAGTGTGCAGAAATGCAATCATGTTTATATCTGCTTAAGTTGGGATGAGATCAGATCTGAAAAGCTGCTCTCTCTTTATCCAGCTGGTAAGAAGTTCGAGGGCTTAGCTGGCCGTGTGGTCAGAGACCTAGTTCTTACTGCAAACACTTTGCAGTTTACAGTCACTGAAGGGAGCCAGTGTTCTGAGGAAATGTTCTTACTTTTGTACTCTGTCCTTCCTGGGACTGCTGCTGGTGTTCATGCAGCCTCAGCCCCTCCTCCCTACCCTTCTGAAGGTATTTTGTTCGTTTAACTAGGAGTAGTCTTTGCACTCATTTCATGTATCCTTCCTCATCTGATCTTAGCCACCTACTCTCAATAAACCAATATTTCATTAAATGTAAAGAAGTCGTTAATCTTCCATAACATAGATATGCTTTTATTTATTTTTAGGGTGATTACCAAATTCCTTGCTAATTTAATTGCCTGCCCTGAATGTGTTTGGGGTACGCAACCCCTTACTAGACTTGGGGAGGGATTATGGCAAGAGAAGTGCTGGTGGCCTTTGTTCCAGTTTCCCTGCTCTTGTCTCCTCTGCCAAACCATTCAGTCCTCCTACCTGAGTAATACCCTTGCACGCTGCAGTTTTGCCGGGCTGTGTTTATGCAAAAGATAAGTTTTGAAATAGCTCAGCTTAGCTGGGGGGTGACAGGCCACAAGCCCCTGTTTCTGCCTCTTTCCTGGCACACAGAGCTGTGCGTGCAGCGTGTTCTCTTCTCCCGTCCCGTACCCTGAGGTGGGGGAGCGGGGTTTTGAGAGGAACCCCTCAGCGTCCCCGAGCGTGCCACCAACCGTATGAGGGAGAACCTGTGCTGCAGGCTGGCTGCTTTGACAAATGAAAGACAGCTTAGGTTTTCACTTGTGAAGATTTAACACGATTGCTAAAAGTAGGTGAGAGATGTTTCTGTACCGTGAGTTAGGAACCGTGCCAAAGATGAGCCAGAATTAACTCTGTGGAAGCGTAGCTTGATGTCGCTGTAGAAGTGCTGTCACTGAGGGGAAGAACTGGCTGTTGGAGGACTGTTTAACTGACTGAAGAAGTTGTAACACGAACTAACGGCTAAAACCTGTCCTAGAGAAGTTAAGGTTAAGGTGCTGCTTAATGCTGAGACTGATGGTAGCTGTTTGTTGTCGTTCAGACAATAATTCAGTTGTGCCTGCTGCTGGATTCACTGCAAGGGCAACCGGCTCAGATTTTCTGGACTATCTAAAAAACAGTGGACCAGATGGCTAGTGATGTTTAGCATCCAGGAATATGCTTGTCCCCACAGACAGGGTAGTCTGCAAACCCCGGCGTTTCCATGGGATGCGGAGTGTGTCCCACGTGTACGCACAGGGATTTGGGTTGTGGGAGTTATAGTCTGGCTTACGTGCTGGAGCTGTTCAGCTACTACAGTCATTCTGAAAGAGCTTTTGTGCAGGAACGCTTGGGGCCCGTTTCTGAGGTTTTCTCTCTCTGCAGATGACATCACCTTAACGATAGATGGCAAGGATACCTATGAGGAAGTGAAGACAGCGGGGCGGTACAGGTAACCTGTTGCTGCTTACCTTCTTATCTTGTTTTGGGCAGAGTTTCTGGGAGTTTGTGTCCTGAAGGGAGGCCAGATGGAACACGGCTGTCTTCAGGTCACACTCTGAATTTTTGTCAGAGCCTCAGTTGCTCCCACCATTTTGGCTTTCGGGAAGTGTCGCAGACTCGCAGCTGACTGGCAGGGCCCTCCTGTTCCTGGCAGGTGCTAGCTCTGCTCTTGAAGCCACACTGGGAGTTAGCTCTGTTGGGAAGTCTGCGCAAGGTAACCTTGCCTCATGTGAGCAGCTGCTGGGGCGTGAAGAAGACACAGAGGCTCAGCAGAGGAGTGCTGTACTTTATATCAAGAGCAGGTAGAAGGAAGAGTTTCTCAGGACGGCCCCTGGTTTGGATTTATTAGGTGTCCGGGGTGTTCCCGTGATAGTGGTGGGAAGAGGAGGCAGTGTATGCTCTTGTGGCTTCTGCTTTATCCTCTGCTTGTCTCCCTGCAGGGAATGCAAACGCACCCAAGGTGTGTCCACTACTGACCTCGTTGGCCGCATGCTGCTCATGACTAAGGCTCACCACAGCAACATAGTGAGTCGGAGGGCTTTGGGTGGGAGTGCGGAGTCCAGGGCAGATGCCAGCTCCTTCCTTTTGCTGTCCCAAGTGGCAGCAGAGCTCCTGGGTCTGGCTCCCAGGTGCTCAGAGAACTGGCAAGCTGATTATGGGCAGCGGCAACAATACAACCTGCTTATGTTTGCTTAATCCTGTCCGAGATCACCGTGTGATCTCAGACCACGCTGCTTTGGAAAGGTGTGGGGGGATAAAAGCTTCGATCCCTTGCGATTGGCACAGGCTTCAGGAACATTATGGGCACTGCGGGCTATCCTGTGCCTTATCCGAGGGTGAAACCGCGTAGCGCAGCAACAGTGCTGCCAGAACTGGAAAGTCCTCTTCCTTCCCACTGAGCTGCATGCTTCTGTCTTCTGCTGTCTCTAGTCTTATCAGACCTTTCTTGAGTCTCCTCAGCTCACTACCTGCTAGGAAAATAAAGGAAGTAGCTTTATGCTGGTTAACGAATTGAATTGACTTGGTAAACAAGCAGTCCAGTGAATGGAATCATCTGCGTAACAGCGGGGACAAGACAAGGGACCCACAGGAGAATTCAGGGCTAGAGGGAGGTCTTTTAGTGTGGTGATCTGTTAGATCGGCTTAGCCATAATGTGCAAGTTCATACCAAGATCTGGTGCAGTGCTACGAGCTGTCTTCAGAGGTCTAAGCCTGTCTCTAGTGGAGTGTCTTTGGATGGAGGAGGGACGCTGTCCTGTTAGGGGCTTGTGTGGTTAAGGGAGGATGTAGGTGTGCAACGCTCTTAGGTCTGCAGGTTGGGCAAGAGCCACCGTCACTGTGTGGTGCCAGGCTGGGATCAGATAAGGGCACGTTTCGTGTGACTCATGCTGGGACACGACTCTGGTTTAGGTATTAACTAGTTTGTCAGCATTCAGTGCCAGGGATCGATGGTGCGCAGTCTGAGCCTGGACTTCCCAGCACTTCTGACACACACAAGCATGTTCTTGGTTGGATGAGCTGTGTGAGTGCTTAAACGTTTTGACTCTTTATCTCCCTTCAGGATGAGGACCTAGACTATCGGAAGCACACTGACAACTTTGGGAAGGTAATGTGAGTTCTGGTCGTGGACGTCTGGTTGTTGTCCTGTCTGACAAGAATTCCAAATGTGCTTTCTGGCCTGCATTGCAGGCTTGTTTTCCCCCCCCATTTAGTAGTAGCCTCAGTAAATGCCTGCTGCCCCAGACAAGTAGCTGCCATAGTCAGTGAATAGGCAGGTGTGGCCGCACAGGGCCAGCGAGTGAACTGTGCGTCAGCAGCGCCGTTGAGTTGCTGCAGCTATTGAGCCTTTGCTGGTTTTCTGGCTTGCTTGTAAGTTCGTTATCGCTGCTTCCTTTGGGACCCGAGAGCCCGCGGTTCCCGCCTAGGGACAGCCTCTGTGGGTGCTCCCTTTAGTGCTCATGTTTTTAAAGGTGTGGTGTTAGGTCTGGGAAGTATTTATGTAGCAGGCACATAGCTAGCGTGCTGTACTGCAGAATTCACGTGCCTGGTCTTCAAGTAGCAGAGGAGTCCTCCTGGGGTTCTCTGCTGTCGTGTCCGGTTCACGTCCTGGGCAACCTCGAAAGAGCTATCAGCCCCTTTTTTTCCCCTGGGTCATGGATTGTCCCTGATTAACAAGTGCCTGGACCTACAGCTTGAGTAAGTCTTTTTTACTCGCAGGGGGTTTGCTGACCAGGCCGAATCATCCTCGTTGTTCTCCACTACGTTGGGGTTTTTGAGCAGGCTTTACGGGGGCTGTTGCTCCAGCATGGCTGTTTCCTGGTGCTTGGATCTGGGGACAATGTCTGGGCACCAGGCACCCTGCATGACCCCTGTCAGCCGAGCCCCCCTTCTGCTGCCATTTGCATGCCCTGCCCTGGTCTCAGCTCAGTTGTCGTTCTTTCAAGTCTTGCAGAGCACGTGGCTGTAGAGGAGAGAAGCTGGGGCTGGAGCAGGTGACTCGGTGGCTGTTTCCAAAACTGCCCCATGGTGGGGACAAAGCTCCATCCTCGGCTGCACCAGTGCTGGGATCTGGCCCTTGCTGGAGCGGAGGGTGATCCCCTCCCAGCTTGGCACCGTCGGCCGGATCAATGGATCGGCTGCCTTGAGGCTTGAGAAGGGCGTGGGTGGGGTGCGTGTTGTCTCGCTTAGTAAGCCTTGCCTCTCCTGGAAATCTGAGACTACCCTGTTGCTTTCCTCCTTCCTGAGCTTTCTTCTCGGCATCTCCTCAGCTGGCTGTTGAGGGGACGATTTGGACAGTGTTTGGCAGACCTAAAAGGGCTTTTGTGAGATTGCATAAATATTTGGTGCCAGGAATGTAGAAGGTCCAAGCTGCTAAGAGCTGTGATCCTTGCTAGCAAATTAAGGCTAGCACATTGCCTGCAGCAGCGTTCTGTGTGTTGTCCAGGAGGGGCCTCCTGGAGCATGAAAGGGAAAGGTGTGTGGTGTGTGTTTTCCCAGGGCCCAAAGGGTCACAGTCCTTGGACTGGCGTCTCGCAGTTCCTACAAACATCTCAGAAGATCATCCAGTTTGCATCAGGGAAGGAGCCACAGCCAGGAGACACCATAATCTACGTGGCCGGAGCCTTCGACCTGTTCCGTATCCTTCACTGTTTTGTCAAGAAAGTAGCCTTGGTCTTTTTGTACCAGGATATTTACCTCTCTGGGTCTTCTCTCTTTCTCTCTCTCTCTTTCTCTCTCTCTCTTTCTCTGCCCTCCCCTTTTCTGTGGGTATGCATGTGAGGGAGGAGGCAGGAGTTCTTACTGGCAGTTTCTTAGTCACAGGACACTGAGAAAGGAATTATAGGTCCTCTGTAGAGAGATCTGTGGCTGTTGGAGGATTTCAGGACGACAGCTGGCTGCTCTCCACACGCTGATGGTCACGCTCTAAGTCCCTCTTGAGGACGGGCTGTCATAGACCAAGCGACTGCACAGGGCGTCTGGAGCAGACACTGCATTCCTGAGGCCATCTTTGAGGCGTTGTGCCAGAACACCCGAAACAGGTAGAAATTCTCAGCAGAGGCAAGGTGGAGCTGAAAAGATGTCTGGCTTTTGCCCAGAACCTGTGGAGCCTGAGGAGGGAGGAGGCAACTGTTCTTAGGACATAGGCAACAAGTAATGCCAAAATAAAATCCTTGGGATTCCTGTCTCCCACTGTGGTTTCTCAGTGCATGTGTTACTGTCTTCCTTTCCCTATTTTCTGTGTTAGCTTCAGTTCCTTAAACAGGTCTACAGATATTGGGCACGTGGATTTCCTGGAGAAGGTTCACCAGCTGGCAGAGAAACCCTACATCATTGCTGGGCTGCACTTTGACCAGGTCTGTATACAGCGTTGTCCAAAGGCAGAGCAGCTTGGCGCCTGTTCTTTCTGAAAGAAGGAGGCTGTGCTCTGGAAGACAGGAAAGGGGTGTATTGGCCAATACGGAATTTTCGTGTTGGGAGAACGTGAGAGGAAAAGGGGATTGCTTTGTCTCTCTTCTAATTGAGCCTGATGCTTTGTCTTAGGAAGTAAATCGCTACAAAGGAAAGAACTATCCCATCATGAACATCCATGAGAGAACACTCAGTGTCTTGGCCTGTAGGGTAAGTGCCTGTCGGGTAGGTGCCTCTGTGCTGTTCCAGAAATTGCCCGGAGCTGGTGGTGTTCACCTGTAGCCAGCAATCTTGCACGAGTTCTTTGGTGTACGCTGAGAAGGCAAAGACAAGACTGATCGCTTTAGGCTGCCGGGGGGGCTGCTGTGCTCTCGGGAGGAGTCGCCGGGCTCCTCTGTCGTCCTGGCTGACCTGAGCTATTGACCCTGCCTGCCTCCGTTCGCTGGCGGTGGAAAGGCAGGGTGCCGTGCACGGTGCTGCTCTGATCTGCGGCTGTGTTCCTGTAGAAAACTCTGCTCCCTGCAGCAGGGGAGAAAATTCCTGGGGAAGAAATGTGGGGAGGCCCAGGAACATGTGACCTGAGCAATTAACTCTTGGATTTGCTCTGTACGCACTACCCGAAAGCCTGTTCTTTAGTGGAACGAAAAGATGCTGTGTGACAGGCAGTGTCTGCTACACCCACTTTCCCGTTCCCTGGAGTTCCTAACTCTGTAACCAGATGACCTGCTCAAGTCTGTTTAGGAAGCAGGCTGGCCTCTGGTTTGGGTTTGGGGTGTGGTTTGGTTTGGTTTTTCTTTTCCCAAATCTGTACTGTCTACTGGTTTCTTTTCTAGTATGTCTCGGAAGTGGTGATTGGAGCCCCCTATGCTGTCACTGCTGATCTGCTGGATCACTTCAGGGTGAGAGTCTCTGTGTATGGATGGAAGTGAAGATGTTGGTGTGTGATGTGGTTAGGGAGCTAAAGTGGTGCAGGAAAACACAGGGATGTAGAAGAGAGACGGTCCTGCTCAGCAGGGTTACAGGGAGCCTCGGATACGCTGCTGAGCCTGGGATGGGAGGGGTGGCTCTGCTGATCTCCAGGCTGTGCTGTGGTGAGTGTGGTGGCAGGCAAAGTCCCTGTCATCTTTTGGATCTTGCCAGCGACTTTGTGTCCTCTAGGTCACGCTCGTCTGTCATGGGATGACTGAGGTGGTGCCAGACAAGGATGGTTCTGATCCATACCAGGTAAGCTACTAGCTGCTGTTGTCTGTGCCTCTTTGTCAGCATTTGGTAGATACAGCATGACTTCGTTCGTGTTCCCGAGCTGAGAATTTGTATTGCAGAGGATGCCCCCAAGCCAGTCCTTGGCAGGTGATGCTGTTTTTCATCCCTCCCTGAGGGCAGCTACTTGGAGCAGAGCCTCTAAATCACTCACAACAGCTTCCTTCTTTCAGTCACTGTTTTGTTTTGGCTGTTCCTGATGCCTTCGTGGCAGAGTGAGAAATCCTGTAATTTTTGCTCTGTGCCAGTCCTGGGCAACCTTGCTCAGCTGCTGTGTACATGAAGCTTTGCTGTCGGCAGTTGCTCTGCCTCCTCAGAGACCGTTTTGTGTCGTGCCTGGCTGGGTGCCTGTGGCACCTGCTGTGACTTCTGTGCAGCTTTCCCTGCCAAGCTGTAAACCCAGAGGTGCTGCGTGTTTTTCACAGCTGAGTCTGCTGTGTCGTTCACAGGAACCGAAGAGACGCGGCATTTTCCAGCTGGTGGACAGTGGCAGCAATCTCACCACAGATTTAATTGTGCAGAGAATCATCAAGAACAGGTTGGCTTTCTTCGTCTCCCAGTTCTGTCGCGTACTGTTCTGTCCAGCTTGTCTGAGGACTAATTAATGGGGTCAAACAGGAACAGAAGGGGTTGTCTAAAGGCGCAGAATCAGTGAGCTGGTCTGTCATCTTCCATAGCTTGGGCAGGCTGCTTAAATGTGGATGTACTGGACTGTGCAGGAGAAGGAACAGCTGAACTCTACTATGCCAGAATGTGCTGCACAGCATGTTTTATAACTTTTCCTCCTCCTCCTCTGGTAATGATAAAATTTCCTTGCTGTATTCTTGGTGATTTAGCATGTTATTTCTTTCAGAGTGTGCTCTTTTAGGCCTGAGCCCTTTACCTTCAGTGACCATGGCTCAGGTCTGCACTAGATGTGATTTTGGTATTACGGCACTAAGGGGTCTGTCCCAGGGCAGACCAAGTGTGGAACAGCAGCACCCTCTGCAGAGGGAGAAATAAGTAGTGTTTGGCCAGGGTGGGAGCCGAGGACTTCGGAGTGATGGTAACGGTCGCGGGAAGCTCTGTGTGCTGGCTCTCGAAGAGGTGTCTGGGGGTTACTGGTGAGGTTTCTGACGTACTCTTGGAACAAAGCAGTGCAGGAGAAGGCAGCGCTCCCCTGCTGCAGGTGCTGTTAGTCTACTAGAGATATGGATGGATGAGAATCTCATGGCATTTTGTGATCAATCCAGGCTGGAGTTTGAAGCTAGGAACCAGAAGAAAGAAGCAAAAGAGCTGGCTGTGCTGGAGGCCATGAAGAGACTGGAAGAGGAGAAGCAGTAGGCCAGCGGAGAGCTGATGTGTGGGTCGCAGAGTGCCGCAGCCTCTCCCTCCTGAGGAACAGACAGCTCTTCGAGAGGGGACCCTGAACCGGGCACCGCTGCAGCACGCAGGATGTGCTGTCCTAGCTCCTCCTGCACTAATTACGCAGACACAATGAGTCAGGATCCTGCTGCCTAGTTTTTCCTCCGTTAATCAGCCCCCGTCCCCTTTCCCAGGAGGAGACTGACAAAAGAAAAAAAATTGTTTTAATGATAACTAATGTTTTAACATGTTGATGTGCTTTTACCTTCTGCCATTTCTGGCTTTTAGTAGGAGGGAGATGGAGCAGCTGCCCAGGCCCCCTCTCCCCTCCGGGCTGGGCTGTCCTGACCTGAGTCTGCGGTCCAGAGGAGCCCTTCGGGCAGGGGCAGACTGGCGAGAACGGCCCCCCCAGGGAAGGGACACGGCACCCGCAGTGCCTCCTGCGAGCTTCCCGTTGGGGACAGCGGGCCGGCGCTGTGCCAGCTGCTGGAGGTGTCGACGGGCCCTGTGCTGCGGGGTTCACCGCGCTGCCTCTCTGCAGCCGCTGCACAAACACCAGCCCCGAGCTGTTTGGGTTTGGCTGGATGAAGCCTCTCCCCGCTGTGACGGTGCCAGCGTCTTGTTTGCTGCCCCGGAACAGGCAGCGGCGTGGCGGCTGCTGAGAGGGGTGGGTGGCACAGGGACCCGGCTCTGTGGTTTCCATGGTGGGCTGGGGCATTTCTCCGCACGAGGTGGGGGAACCACGGGGGCTTTTGGCAAAGGCTCCGCTGTCATGAGGCAGCAGGACCCCGTGCTGTGTGTAGACCATGCTCAGAGCCCTGCTGGCTGCTGCCGAGGGAGCCCACCCTGTGCCTGACAGGTTACCAAAGGGAGGGAGGGACCTTGTCACAAAATTCCACGGCTGTTTTCTGGGGGCTGATGTGTGGCATGCGGGGAGGTGCGGGGCCTGGGGAGGACGGGTGCTGGGCTGAGCCCCTTTCTGCCTCTTACATTCCAGGGTGCTGTGGTAGGTGTCCTGGGCTGCTCCCTGCACGGTGCTGGGCAGTCCTTCCGCGCCGATTCTGTTGTCCTCTGTTGTAAACTTTTGTTGCTGATCATTAATAAAATGTTGAAGAGTCGTGCGTTGGTCTCTTTGTGGCTTGAGCTGAGGGAGCTGGGGAGAGGCTGCTGTGGCCCAGGAATGAGCTCGCTGCCCTCGGGCAGCCCATCCCAGCCCAAGCCCTGGGCCACGCTGGATTTGTTCTGGTGCAGGGTTAGGGGTTGTTCTGGCCTAGAAGCCATTTATTCTCACTGTGGGAGGAGGTTTTTCCTGAATTCAGTAGAAAATTGAACTAGTCTTTTCTCTGCTTTTCTGTGTTCCAGGGTTTTATGCTTTCTGAACTCTGAAAGTGCAGCAGACTTTGTGCTGGAAAGGTGTCTCAGCAGCTGGGTGGGCACATAACTGTGGTGGGTATGGGGGCAGGAGCTGACCTGAATTATTCTGCTGATGCCTTGGTGCATCGCACTGCCAAAGCAGCATCGTCAGCCGCTGCAGTGCCTGGAGGGGCTGCGTCAGGCACAGATCGGCTGTGGAGCTCGGGGGCTCACGGCTGCACAGCTGCTAATCCCAGAGCCTGGGTTTGAATATTGGCATTTCAGTAATGAATAGAATACAATATTCATAGACTATATTAACATGTCATCCGTGACAAGAGCTAAGATACCCACCTGTGTGGGAACGCTCCACACCAAGCACCAGGCAGGGGGAGGGACCGGAGAACTCGGAGGCTCCTCTCCTCTCCCTGGTGCACCTGGCAGCCCTTGGGTGCTGCGGCAGCAACGCAGTCCCATCCCCGCGCCGGGCTGAGCGCGGGTGAGGCCGTGCCTGTGTCCGCTCATCCCGGGCTCCGGCAGCTGTCCCTTGCAGCCCCACGGCCGCTGCTGAGACCCAGAGGCTCCTGCTCTGGAGCGACAGGGAAGGGCTGGCTGGTCCCCGCTGCTCCCAGCCTCAGCCGCTGTGCTCCACGCTCTGCTCCGGGCCCTTCTCCGGCAGCGGGGCTGGGCTCTGCGGCAAGTTCTGCAGCTGGGGGAGAGGAAGGGGCAGCCCTGGGAGGTGCAGGGGGATCCCAAACTTCTGCTGCCCTTTTTGGTGAGAAGGAACGTGCTTCCTCTGTAGGAAGGTAACGCCTGTCCTGCCCTCGCAGGCTGTGGTGACAAGCCTGTTGCTGTGACCCCTGGCCGCTGCAGACTGCCTGGGGTCCGGAGAACAGACACCTCCCTCCCAGCGTGTCCAGGTGAGCCCTCACAGCTGCTGCTTGTCCGCTGCTCTGCAGCCGCCGCAGCTCTGCAGCCAGGACCAGGGCTTCTCTCTTCCCGACCGCAGGTAACGGCGGCTGCTGCTGCTGTTGAGCGGGGTGGGGCTTCACCCCTGACCCAACCCGCTGCTCCGGGGGGCGGCACCCGGCCGGTCGCACCGCGGGCGGTGCCCCGCCCCGGCTCCCCC
>Ga0181612_124354_pt1 | contig 10742 bp, 7 predicted proteins | sample HoacroProtozoa21_FD_119630 | JGI IMG/M metagenome (GOLD analysis project Ga0181612, IMG submission 119630) | Hoatzin crop microbial communities from Cojedes, Venezuel. Combined Assembly of Gp0051906, Gp0051904, Gp0051908 | reverse complement strand
GGGAGGAGGGGAAGAGAGATATGAAAACCCCAAACTGCAGAAAGGAATGCATCTAACTCAAAACCAGCACCAAAGTCTATCCTGGACCGACTCCTGAAAGTCCTTTTAAAAGGGGTAAAAAGCTCTGCCTGTTCAGCATGTCGATCATGTGCGGTGTGCTCGGCGGAGCTGCGCAGTGCCCCGCTTGCCACGGCCGCGTGTCTGAGTGGGGCTCTCTGGAGCTGCGGGGATCCATCGTGAACTTCGTTGCGGAGGTGAACTTGTAGGACATGGGCTCACATGAGGCAGGAGAGAAGTCAGGGGATGGGGAACAGGAGGCAGGAAAAGCGAAAGGCCAAATGGAGAGTCTCCCGTGCTGGAAATAGAAATGTGTGTTGGAATGGCTGAGCCTTAAAATTACAAACTTGTTTTAATTATTATTTTGAAGTTGTTCCTGTTTTGGTGCAAGATTGGTCCTTAAGGTGTCTGAACATGTTTGTGTAAGGATGGCTGAGATCAGTTGGTAAAATTCAAAGTGAAAGATCATTTAGACCCACACAGTTTTGTCTAGATCTTATTCCAGAATGAGAGTGGGATTTTTTTTTGTGACGTGATTTGTTTGGTAAGGCTCCAGTTAAATTCAGCATGTTCTGGGTTATCTTGATCAGTCTTGGTTTGTAAATAACTTTAAATGAGGACTAAAACTTTGTGTGGGAAGGCAAGAGAGTAACCCATGCATGCAGTTTCAACCAAATTATTTTAGAGGCGGTGTTGGGGATTTTTAGAATAGTGTTACTGGATTATCCCTGGGATCTAACGTCAATTAGAAGGAGACTTCATTAAAGAAAAGTGGTGTCAGTTTGTTGCATTCTCTTGTTACGCTTGCTCAAGGAATATTTTGGCAGCAATAATGTCTGCTTATTTATTCAGTGAATAAATAATATTATTTACCTTGCTGACTTTAGACTTTTGTTGGTTTTCATGCATGTTAAAAATTAATCAAACTCTTAAATGTCCGCGTGGATGCCTGAGGTACCTTTTTCAATGTTAAGGGCAACAGTGAAACTGAATTACAATTCATGTGGGTCCTTTACAGCTAGAATTTTGTGATCCGTACTCTCTGTGTGCTGGGTGTGATCCATCACAGTTCACTGCTGTAGCTCCGTTCTGGACACAGGGAGTTCCTTTGCCTTTTCCCTGCGATTTCGGCTTTGTTGGTCAGCTTGGGAGCTGGGTATTAGAGGGAGACTGATGAGACCTCAGTGTCCGGGTGGGCCACAGAAACAGTGTTTCCGTATTAGCTCCCTGGGTGAGAAAACACACCAGCGTTTTCTGAGAAATCGGGTTTCGTGCACCTGCGCCACTTGGCTTAGAGATGACATAATTCTGGTTTTTGATAATGCTTCTGACGAGACATGGGCCTGGCCACAGTACCTATAAATCAATACTTCAATATGTTGTTTTGCAGCACATAGAGCTCTGGAATTTTTCGTTAAGCACGAAGGGAATGTTAATTATAGACAGGTAGGAAGCATGTTATTGCTTAATTGTGTATGCCTTCTGAGTGTTTTTCTGTCTGTCTTTCTGCCTTTCTTCATTATTTTTTCTCAGTAATATGTGTGTAACCTGTGCCTAGACTGTATTTTTACCTTGTTTTGTTGAAAATCATTTGACTCCTTCTGAATACTATTGCAAACATGTAGTAAGTATAATGATGTGTATGTACTGCGTGTGGTTTCTTGCATTTTTTTCCACCATCTGAAGTCATACCCTCTGTGGGTCATTGTATTAGAAGAATCAGTAGAGGACTTCTGGAAAGGAGATTTAGTAAAGAGAGCAAAATGACAGCAAGGTTTTTAATTTAGTCCACCACATATGTCATTTAACCAATTTCTGATTGGCGCAAATAGCTTTTTCTTTCGTGGGCTGTATCCAGCAGAGCACTGTAAGCATGTGGACAGTTTTCGGAAGCACATGAACAAAACACAGATGTGTTTCGTGTTTAATACATTTTCAGCATCCTTTAGCGCAATGTAAAGAAGACCGTTTTATATCATTTGATCTTTTATCCAAGTAGGAGATCACTCAAGGGAGATATGCACATTGTCTGCTGTAGACAGCTATGCTGTGATTCAGAGGGTGGGAGATAGCAGACCAGGCTTTGTGTCTAGTCCGAGAGGAGGAAAGTACCCTCAGAAGGGGACTTTGCCAGTACGGAAGTTAGATCATATCAATACTTTCCTAAATGGCCTTCCAAACTGCAGTATATACTGATTAGTTTCACTTACAAGTATTTTGTCAAGGGGAGGAGAGGGATGGGATGATGTGGGGTGGTGACAACACTGAAATAATGTGTTTTGCCAATATAATGGTTGTATCTTGCTGGATATTTAGATTTTATCTTCAGTATTGGCAGTGAACTGTGGGTTTGTGCTGTGCAATAGCATTCTGATTCCTTTTTTCACCATCCTTCTCCCAGTTATTACTAAACCACCAAGATGCATTTCAGGCTGGGAGCATTTATCCTGATGCCTTTTATCCTTCAATCTGCAAAAGTGGTAAGAAAAGCTTTATAAGTCCGATATTGTAACAACTGTATTTTTATGTCAAATTTAGTAGCGTTGAAAATGGTGATGTTGTAAGAAATAAAGTATGGCCAAAAATATCTTCCTGCAAAATCATCCACCATTTTTGTTAGTATTTTGAGCCTTTTTGTAGAACTATGTAAGAAAATAATATGTTTGAAAAAGTTTTAAGAAAGTAAATTTTGGGTAAATTTAACGTTTTAATGTGTAGGGCAATTTGATAGAAGGATGCTGTTTGACTAAATTAGGTCAGATGACTGAGTACTGTCTTGGGGAGAAAATAAGAGGACAAAATGATCTTTTTTCTATGTCTTAGGGGGAGCCTAGAGCTAATTTCTGTATTAGGAAGTACTGGTTTCTGTCCGATCAGTCACAAAGATGATAGGAGAATATAAAAAGCTCAGAAAAGCAGAGTAGTGGAGGACTTGCTCGGGAGGGGTAAGTGTAACATCCCAGTTTAAAGCCTTTTTTTTCCAGGTTGCTGTCTTTTGCCTTTTCCTGTTTGAAATTAATGTCAGTCGTAGTTTTGGTGCTTGCAGATCGAAAGACTGCACTACAAAACTAGCACCCTGTTGCAGCGACTGTAAAGAGTTGTGTCTTGACTTGCAGCTGGTCCCCTGATCTTTCAGCTCTGGTAGGTCAGCTCTTGATCATAATCAGCTTCTCCAGCAACAGCAGAGCTATAAAACGGCCAGCTAGGGCTTGCTCCAGGATATTTGCTACTAAAGTGGCATATCTGGATAGTGAGCAATTAGCAAATGGAGCAAAGACAGCTTGCCCTCCAACAACAGGCTGTTAGGATGTTTAGGCAGATACAGAGACAAGGCTTGTGTGAGGATATCCGTCCAATTGATTGTTGAGATCTTACTGAAAGTCTAAACTATGGAAAGTAGTTTATTTTAGTGGGTCAGGCAAATTCAGATCAATTAAATTCAAAGTGTTCTTAGGATCTTTCTTTGGTATGCCTCGTTTTTTACATATTTTTTCAGCTGAGTGCCATTGCCTCCACTTAACTCAGTATCTGTTTTTCCTACCTCAAACTGCAAAATCCTTGTTTGCCTTTTCAAGGACACTTTCCCCATCTTTTCTCATTGCCTATTCTACTTCGAGTTGCATATCACACAGGGGCAGCTGGAATTCTCATTGAGTCTCAGTCATAGGTTGTTCTACAGGTTGCTTGGTTTATATCCTGATGGGCAGGTTGTCCCATCCAGGTTGTCTGATGGAGGAGCTTCTCTGCTGTTACGTTGTGGTGCTCGGTTTACATCCAGGTTGCCCTGCTGCTCTAGTGTTTATTACTGTTTTTTTCTCCTGCCACTCACCAGGTCACTGCTCCTGGTCTGCCTGGCTCTGCTAACATCTTGTCCCAAACTTCAGTCTTGCTTGCCTTATTTTCAGGACTGATGCTCTCCTGGGATTTCTTCAATTCCTACCTTAACTTGGTTATTTCTATCTATCTCGTCTTTCCTTCTAACAGTTTTGGCTTCAACCAGGCCAGTGATCAGAGCCTCTCCATCAGCAGCCTCCAGCCCACATTCCTTCACTAAATTGCCTTGTTTTCTACTTGGGCCACTTGTCAGCAGTCTCCTTAGTCAATGTGGAAGAAATACGTACCTCTACAGATCTGAGCTGTTTTAACTGCGTGCCTCTAGAGCAAGCACAAAGCCATCCAGACTGCCTTGCCAGGCAGGAGACAAACTTTGATGTGGAAGTCTACTCTAAGAACGTTTAATTTTGGTCTAGCAAATCCCATCCTTATGTTATCTAGTTCAGCTGCACTGTAAAATGTCAAAGACGCCCGGAGGTAACTGAATCACCCACAAGGTCTGCTCTCTGTTTCAGCATTTAATGTACCTTAATCTTCCGCAGTTTCACAGTTCTGTCTGAACAACCTCATACTCTTCCTCCAAGTGTATTGATGGTCCAAACAATCTATCTCCTGCCTACCTTCTTCACCCTTAGAGAATTGTGCTGCTTGGTCTTGTCACTTCAGCATCACTTTGCCCTCAGTTTTATGTAGGTACACAGAAATTTTTAGGCAAGGTCACTATTAGATCCTGCGTAATCTCTTCTGCATAAATCCAAGTGAGAGCAATAATTGATGCTTCAAAGGAAAAACTGATTTTTTTCCTGCTTTCCTCTGCCCTGCTTCTGCTCCTACACTGACTTTGCCATGCTGTTGAAAATGATGATGATGACATAGCCCTCCTTCACCCTGTGGAAACTGATACCGGTCCCAAAGCACGATATTTTAAGTTGGCTGCTGTGTCCGTCAGCTTTTCTGCCATACAGTTTAATGCATTCATTTAGTCAACAGCTTCTCTATCCTCTCCATGTGGAGGCAGTTTTTCGTTGTACTATACCTACTCACAGGCACAGAGAAAGGGAGCAGGCACAGAATTTTCAGATGCTTCAAACCCAAATCATGGAAGGTAAATCTAGTGTTTCTTTTGAAAGTATAAATCATATAAAAATATATCTCATTTGGCTCTTTGCATATAAGTGGATTGCAGAATGTATTCTCTGTACAATATGAAGTTGAACAGAAGTCTTATTTTTTATAGAGAAAAGCTTTTCTTTTTCTTTGTTATCTTTTTCTTTTTTCTCTTTTTCTTCCTCCCCCCAAAGGAAAAAATAAACAAATACTGATATAATTTTATTGCAATAGGAATATTCCTTGATGTGTCTGAAGATACTCACTGGTCACCATTTCTCACGACAAGTATTCGCTACATCAGGAGGAATTATCCTCAGCCTTGGGAAGAGGTCAGGAAGTTTCTTTAACTTTTGACTTTGCTTTCTACTGTTTTCTTCACCTTTGCTTGTTGTTGCAATTTCATCCTTTGGGAAGTGTAGAAAAAAACACACATTTTTAAATTATAGTCTCTGCTGATATAGGAAAATCTGAAATCCTGTTTTCATCTTTACCAAACAAAAAAGTCATGATTTTCATATCAGTTATCTCCAGTGTGATCTGGTGCGTATGATATATTTCATAGGACCAAACTTTCAAATGTGGTTGGTGGTCTCGCATTATTGTCAGATCTGGTTGAGTGTTTGCCACTTGAAATCTTTTAGAATTCGCACTTGTGAAATCTTGGACTAGGTCCTGATTAATTTATGGTATCTGAGCTACGTAGGAGGAGAGGGAAATAAATTGTCAAACTGAGAATGATTTTAAAGGTGATACTGTTTTCTTTTCCTTACTGGAGAATTTACCATTCTCTCTCTGCTTGGGAGGGTCATACAGATGGAGCAGCGTTTGGGAGCGTGCACTCCCAGCAAGTTTGCCTGCCTTTTGACTGGCCATCAGTGATACTGATCTTGTGAATTATTAACCCTTGGGAAGTATAAATTCATCAAAAACTGTGATTCAACTACAGATTTTTAGAAGACCTCTGGAACTTACAGTGATTCAATGCAGAGAGTCTTTTCTGGATAAATGGCATTTCTGTTGCTGATAAATTTATTCCAAATAACTTTTCTGTTTGTAGGAATAAGATGAGTAATTTCATACCTGGGCTTTAATCAAATACTTTTACTGTGAACAGCACTTGCAGGGGAATGTCTTTCTCTCCTCTATGTGCCTGCACAACACCCATGGTGGCAGAGGGGGTTCACTCCTTGGAAGTGTTTGTGCCCAGTCCAGAAAAACACTTTCGTGCACATCTGACTTGAAGTACACAAGTTGTCCTGACATCAGCCCTGTAATTCTATGGCCTTGGACTGTGTGAAGTGCTTAAAGCTCCTCAAGTCACAAAAAGTGATTCCAGCATCAAGGACTGAGTGGTCAACGCTTTGTCATGCTAAGTTCTTAGATTTAGAGTTTCTCACTTATATCCTTGTATGATGCACTTGTGTAAAATGCTTACCTCTGCTTAAAGACGGGAGTATAATTACTGATATTACTGCAAGTGGATTGTTGTTATGTAGGCTACAGAGAAGCTGGTGGCCTTCCTGTTTGGAATTGCCTCTCATATGGTGGCAGATGTTAGCTGGCATAGCCTGGGCATCAACCAAGGATTTCTAAAGGCCATGGGAGAAGTAAGCATGTATTATTTTATTTATTGAAATAACTGCATTTATTGGAATTGATAGCTTAGCTGTGGACTCTGGTGGGGAGGGAACAGAAAAGCTGGAGTCCTGTTTCAGGAGGATTTTCAGAAAGGCGTAATGTCACCAACTCCGTAAGAATGAAGTTGGTCAGGTTTGGGACCTGTAGGCTTCAGGGCTGCTTGGACATTTTGTTTCTGCTCATATGTTTGTATGGAAGTATGAGTAAAAGAAATGGACAGTTCTGTGGTTTTTTTCTCTGTCTCCAGATCGATTTTCATGGTTCATACTCGGAAGCCCACAGTGTTGGCGATTTTGGTAATGTTTCTGTTTGCTGATCATAGATCCTTCTTTTGGAATAACGCTTCAAAACCACAGTGGGTGATTCTGGCTCTTACCCTGCGCAATGCAGGAGCCAAGAATGAGTCATATGGACACACATTCTCACTCTCCTCCACAGCTTGTAAAGCCCTGCTATACCTGTCCCCATGCTCCACGTTTCAGGAGATGTGGTAGGGCATGTGGACACTTGTATTAAAACCAAAACACAGGCTGAAGGATGCTAAAGTTTAGATGTAATCACTACCGTGATTTTAAATTTTACATTCTTATTCTCTGGGAGTATAAAATATGGAGCATACTTTCATGCGAACCATTTCTGTATTCTAAATATATAGCTGGAGGACCTACCATATAAACATAGGTAGCATAGCCATATGAAGCTTCATCTGTGCTGTTTTCCATGAAAGATAACGGGTCTGGTTTGTTGGGCTTTGTGGGTTTTTTTTGCATTCTTCCATCCGCAGGAGGAGATGTACTGAGTCAGTATGAGCTGGACTTCAGTTATCTGGCATCGAAATGGTAAGATAATGAGGTTACTTTCTTTAATAATAATTTCTAATTACTCTGTATACTGTGTTAAAACACAGAAAGTGTTCTGCTTCTTTATCTTTCTCTCAAAAGAAACGCTTGCAGCTTTTGGAATTTTTCTGAGTTTGGTATTCCTTATATGTATATTTACTGTTCCCTGACATGAAAAATTGGAAGTAGAGAAGAAAAAAAGAGTTTTACATATAGGAACACAGCAAGAAAGATTAAATTATTTATCTCTGAAGGGAATTAGAAGTAAATGTATATAAAATAATCAGTGAAAAAATTTTGCTGGAATGTCCTAGCAATTAGTTAAATAAGTTAAGTAAATCTCACTTAGGTTTCCATTTAAAATTTTGGAAGTTAAGGGTGTTTGTGGTTATAGATGCTGTGGAAGTCAGACCAGTTTTAAAAGCATGAAAGAAGGAGCAGCTTTAGATATACACAATTTTTTTTTTCATAGTTTTTAACCGAAATAAAAAAACTCACATGCCTTTTTTTTTCCTGCTGATTAAAGTAGGTCATTTGGTTCATTTTGCTTAAGCAGGATGTAGTTCATCTAGGTGTAGAAGGCACAGTTTGTTAATAAAACTGTGGCACAGCTGTGGAAAAGGTCTGTTTGACTAGGAGTAGATTTAGCACAGCAGGGAGTTGGAGGACGTCCTCCAAGATTATGTGATCACCAAGCCAGGGAACCACTGTGGGGAGTGTGGAAACTCTACCAGCAGTAGCCATAGGGAAATAGTTCTACAGCTCTCTGACTTTGAACCTATACAAAAGGAGAGTGTTGTGCAGAGTAACTACATGTGCAGTCCTGGTCTTTCTGGCCTTTGTAAATCTTCATGACCTTCTATAGTCTTTTGAAATTTAGAACATTTTAAAGCAGGCTATTGTTATGACAGAAACTGTGATCTTTTATTAGGTGATGTGGAAACTCTTGTTATAGCACTTATGTCTTGTTTTTAGGTATGTACCTGTGAAAGACCTAGCAGCTATCTATAAGGAATTTTATGGAAGAGAGATCATAACTGAAAGCACAATTACTGACTGTACTTACCTGCTGTTCCTTGAACTGTGAGTTGAATAGCTTTGTCTGGGTTTGCGTAAGTGAAACATACGTAGGAAAATGATGATAATCCTATTTGAAATGCCTTATACATCAAGGCCAGCAATACAGACTCTCTACTAGACCCCAAAATCATAAAACACTTGAATTTTTTTAATAGCTAGAATACAAATTTGAACTGCTTAATGACTGTTAAATTCATTATTACACCATAGATTCAGCATCTTAGCTGTTTAACACATTCATGCATTTAACGTATTTATGTCTATTTGTTTGAGAACAGCTGTGTCTTCAAGTACCATCGCATTGTGGCATGTTAGCAATATAATTTTCATGTACTGCAGTATGTACATACCTGAGTAGATGGCTTACCTACAATTTATGTAGATCCTTTCAAGTCCAAGAAGAATTCAAAAGACACTTTTGATATCTGGCAATGTCTGCTTTTGAATACCCTAAGCAGCCTAGCTGTATCCTTTATTTCAGTTAATTACCGATAGTCAAGCAGTATTTACGAACACTGTGAATCCCCTCCAAATTAAGGGCAGCAATAAAATTAATACCAGTACTTCTCACGTTACAGCTTTTAAAACTATATAAACAACCAACAGGGAAATGTAATGACTTGCATAGTATTTACCATGCAGAAGCCTTGCAAAGAACATTTTAAATAAATAAATATTATTAAATGAAGCAAATTTATTCCTGAAGATTTTTTTTTTTCAGGCATGGTGAAAGGCTTGCTGTTGCCAAGGTTGGTTTTCAGTTTTCTTTATAAAAATGAACATATAGCATGAAAATAATGTAATCCATCTTACTAAGTATGTTGCTTGTCTCTTAGCTTTTTCCAACGTATGCTAGTAAATCTCCGTTTCTGGTGGAGAAGTTCCATGAGTATTTCCTCGGAGGAGTGGATGACATGGCATTCTGGACAAACAATATTTTTGAGCTGACGAGTCATATGCTAGAGAATGGAACCAGGTATCGCGTGTTTCCTGTGCTCAATTTCTGACACCCATTTAATTATTCTTCTGAAGGCAGGTTCTTTCCTAGAAGATGTGCTGAGCTTTACATCCTCACTCGGACAAAGAATTTCTGTGGCTGTCTTTTACCCAGGTGCACAGCATTACACAGGCCTTGAGTTTGCATTTGTTCCGTGTTCACACTCCTTTTTCCAGGCAAGGCTCTGGCGTGCCCAGCTGATACTCGACAGGGAAAATTTGGGGCATTCTTTAAGATATACTCAAGGGGATACTTAAATGTTGCATAGCCACGCCCTGAGGTTCTGCCTGGCCTGGCAGTCTGAGCTGTGGCTGTACCTTCTGGCTGTCATCAGCCAGCAAAGTTGTCCGTTCCTAGGGGAGGTCAGATATTGCCTTCAGACACTGAAGGCATCAAAAGAGTAAGCGTATATATTTTGGTGTTGGAAGCTCAGGCTTGTACTCAGCATATCATATTTTTATAGAAGTTCTAGCCTTGTACTGCTCTGTTACAGGTGTAACCGTACTGTAAACAACTTTATAAGACCAACAGTAGCAATTAATCCATCCATTTATATGGAAAATGTCACTGCGGCTATTTTGGGAAATGATGTTTGAAATACAATATGGCATAATCTGTTTTGGTCTTTATTCCAGAATGGCACTTTCATTAGAAGTGCTTTGGAGTAATAGAATTAGCAGGGCACGTTACAACAAGTTTCCTTCAAGAGTTACAAAGACATGTGAGATTCTTATAGAACCTAATCAAGGTCATTAAAATGAATATTGAGGGGTTTCTGAGGATTATAATGATGCTCTGATTTTGAATAAGCAGAGTTTCTTGAGAAAACTGATGACTTCTAATAGAGGCATCAGTAAGGATAAAAGTTGTATTTTTAATTTCACTTCCATTGCGGGAAAATCTTTAAAATGCATTCTGCATATTTCTCTAGTGGCTGCTTCCTGCCGGAAAACCTTCTGTTTATAAACTGCACACGGGCGCGCAAGGACAACTATGTGTAAGTATAGTTCTGGAGGTTCAAAGATTTACTGATGAAAGGAGAGTCATCCACTGATGTGGACAGTAAGCTATTGAAAATTGGAGATCTTTTGGTTTAACTTCTTGTGTGTGAATTTGAGATTCTCTTAACATGAATGAGTAAGCTGCGTAGAGGGGAACTGTGCAGAACCTAGGAGAGACTTCTACCT
>Ga0181612_108916_pt1 | contig 10742 bp, 8 predicted proteins | sample HoacroProtozoa21_FD_119630 | JGI IMG/M metagenome (GOLD analysis project Ga0181612, IMG submission 119630) | Hoatzin crop microbial communities from Cojedes, Venezuel. Combined Assembly of Gp0051906, Gp0051904, Gp0051908 | reverse complement strand
CTGCTCTGTTTGGCCAGGTGGGGTCAGCCCTGCCGGCTGTGCCCCTTCCTGGGTTCTGGTGAAAATTAACCCTGTCCTGGCCAAACCAAGGACAACTAATAACCTCCAACTTCGGCTAGGTAAACTAGAGCCAAATGGACTCCCTGAAGAGCCAATGAAGAGCTAGGAGGTCTTCTATGTGGGACCTACATCAGGAACTTAGTTTATATCCATTGCACCACCTTCTGAATGAATCTCTCCATTGCTTACAGTGAATGTTTAAAAAGACAAACTGGTTAACAGATTTCGCTAAATTCAGTATCGTTTCCACTTCAACGTCAACCCTTTGAGGCAGACACTCCTGCACCTTTTTCCCTACTATGAAAATTAAGCGCAGCTCTCAAGATGGTGTGCAGATTGCTAATATGATCCTTAGCATAGCATACCTTTGCCACATAATGAATACTGACAGAGATTTACATGGTAGAAAACACTGTTCCTAAGTAGCTAGTCGTAATTGCACTGATTTGTAGAGTGACTCATTACCATAAGTAAGCCTCCTAAGTAAGTGTCTACCCTCCCACATTTACTGTTCGCTTATCAGTGAATAAACAGAAATAGTGTCTTGGTGTGGCACCACAGCTACCATTATGTGCATTGCTTCACCAGAGCGCATTGTATTACTACTTCTATGCCAGCTCATGTGAGCAAAAATCATGTGCAGGATTGGGAGGAGCTATGATGATTGTACCAACAATTTCCTGAAGAGCATTGCATGAAAGGACAAGACATTAATTCAGATATTAGACAAGTTAGGATTACGCGAAACAATAGCAATGGTACAAATACCAGGTGTTGGATCCTGACAGTTTATACCTGATCTTGTAAGATGGTGATCATTCTGAGTACAGTGGAAACTCTGAGATGCTTGAAGTCATACAGTCATATATTCAAGACGTCCAAACTATTTCTTTAGTAGCACAATATTCCCTGGTTGGCATGCAAGTGGCTAAAGAGGTAGTAGGGGGGATCAAGAGAAAGTGTACTTGGCAGTCTAGGTGGGAGGGAGGAAAAGGGTGGAAAAGCTGGATAAGTGGGAAGAGACATAGCTATACTAATGACCCAAAATTCGACGTGGTGAACAACAGAGAATAAAATGTTGCAGACAGGGACCCAACTTTATGTTATAAAAATCGATAAAAATCTTAGGTAACACAGGTTGGTTTTGTTTTACTTTGTTTTCTGGCTGGTTGTTCATATTTAAATGCAGCGCTGGATAAGAATCATAGGAAACAAAATCAGATTAGGCATTGTTGGTGCAGAGGCAGGAGAGGAAACAACTTGGGACACAGTTATATAAATGGCTCATCAGGTAGCATTATAAAGAAACATGAATAAGTTTGGAGGCAAGGACAACAGGATCCTTGTCACATTCCTTATTGAACTTGCTGAAACAAATACCACGTGCATTAACTTTTGAGATTTAGAGAAACATCTACGTCTTCTTGGAAACTAATGAATCCTGCAGATTTCTGTGATTTCCTGGTGGATATTGTTGGAATTATATCTGATTTCAGTTTCCACTCAGGAAGCGAGTCCTCTACCTAACTGATGCTATCAGCTTTCAGAGGAGGCTTTTGCTTCCTCTCCATAATGCAGAGGCCTTCAGCTCTGCTTTGCTGCTGGTACGCACTGAACAACGTGTTTCTCAGTGATGACTAATAAATTGAACTGGCTGTGGCATAGCTTTGGAGACCCTTAAAGACTTTTTAAACTTCCTAAATCAATGTACAGTAAAGCCAAAAGAATTTATTGGGCATTTCAAAATTTGTTTGGTTGTTTGGGCACTGCATGGTCAGATCAGATTATAACGCTTTTCTCCACTACGTGGAAAAGACAGGCAGGATGTTCAGAGCTGGTGTCTCCCTGGTATTATTTATCCAACTTAGTGCATTCACTTCTTTGCAGTGTTGTGAATAGAGATCTATAGCTATACCTTTTAAGAAACTGTACTAGATGTGTGCAGACATGGGTGGTTATCCAAGAATGGGCCAAAATGTGGGTTTTTTTGCATTTGGCTTCAGAATCATTACTTAGTTTCATGTGCTTAGTTAAACATTTCTGTTATCCTCAGTTTCTACAAGTGTCTGTATATTATTAAACAAGAACTATGGCATCATCAAGAATGTCTTAAATTGCTCTTCACTATCTCCTCGCAGACCACCAAAACTAGAAGTGCTTTGTTGAGAAGGACAAGCACCTGTTTCTTATTCACTGAGATCTTAAAAGCAGCACACCATGCAGTCCCTTCCTTCTTTATCAAAAATTCACCCGTGAAATTGTCTTAAAGCATGCTGTTATTCCAAAACGGAGGACCACTTTTCTTAGCCTGATCTTAGTTGCACCACCAGTTAGCTGACATGATGACAACAGATAAGCAGGCAATCATGTCTGTAGATGTTGCTTGTGGCCAGCTGCAATTTTCAAAGGAAATATCTTCCTTCTTCTTTGCTTTTCTGCTGACAAAGTCCAATCCAAAGGTAGTTTTTGTGTACAACTTACTTTTGTCATGGATTTTGCTTAGACAGATACCAATCAGCGTATTACAGACAGTGGCTATAAAGAAGATTTGCCAATCTCATTCTAACTATTCATTGTTAAAGTTAACATGGTGTCTCATGCTGACCCTGGTTACTCAAGAAATGTGAGTCAGTGTCCCACTCATAAAGAACAAGAAGCATAGTTCCAGTTTCAAACAGAGGCTTTCTGATCAAATACAAGTCTCTCCAGATTTCTGGGAGCCTAGACATCTCTGTCCACAGCAATTTCTTCTTATTCTTGACATAATTAGGCTAGAGAAATTCAGTCTTTGCTGTGAATCCTGCAATTCAGCAGAGGCAGGTATTCTTTCTGTGTGTGCAGGGCTGTAAACTCACTTTCTGATCAACGTGGTGGGCTTTATTGTCATTTCAACCTTTTGGGTTATCCCTGCTCTAGGTGTTGATTTCTCTTTCAGGCTTGAAATAATCATACACTGTATATTCTACACAGTGGAGTATATTCTAGAATAGGGGTATATTCTAGAATAGATATTATAGAAAAGGGGTTTTCCACCTTCTCTGTGGAAATTCCTGAGTTTTGTGGATTATTCCTTAAGAGGTCTTTAAAAGGTAAGAAAAGGGAATTCCCATATACTATGGCACGTATGTGGATACTTATGTAGTAGCACTGCTGTGTGGATCCACATCTCTATCACAAATATGTAGGAGTTTACAAATCAAAAGAATTTGTAAAGTGTCATAACAGAAGCTACTAAAGCGTGGCTACTGGTAACGTCCAATCAGTAGGCTTTCTGCCCCAGTAAATAAACTCACAGCAAAAATCAGTATGTTCTCCTTAATAGCTAGTTGGATGATGTAGAGCAGAGGTAGTAAACTACAGTATGTCTCAGAGTAGTTGGTCTTGTGTTTAAAATCGTAAAATATCACAAAGCATCACAAAAAGGCTTTACTGTTTCTGAAGACCTTTTAAATAATGGGCATTCAGATGCATAGGAGTCATTACTATTTGTGATTTTTGCCATATTGTTATGATCAGTTATCACCAACAAGACATTTCTTCCTGCATCGTTCTTGAACTGTTTAATATTCACCTGTTTAATACTCACCGTTCAATGTTTAATAATGTTCAACAGCTTAAAATCCACCATAAACCCTTAGCAGATGTATATAATCATGAAGGGTTTATTCAGAGTAAGGTAGGGAGTACTGAACATCATACTGTTTTGGTAAATGAGTGGGAGAAGGGTAAAAAGAAACATAGCTGATATTCTGCTGTGACATCAAGAATACCAAAACAGGTGCCAGCTGGATATAGCTTCAAAGTAGAACAATTCCCCTAAGTGTTGCATTTTTACATTCTTGTTTTGCATATCCCCTAAGCAGTAATCAAGCTAAGAAGAATATTCTGAACTACCATATTTTTAATTTATTACCTATTGAAAAACTGCTTTCAGGAATGGTGTCTGGATTTAGGGGCTTGAGGTGTGTGAATCAAAAGGAACATTTTTCTTTTAGACTGGCTCATATCTTGACTAAAGTAAGCATTTCTTTCCTCGGAATACATCAGTTAAAAAAACAAATCTTAAGAGAGGCGTATTCTGCAGCAAACAGTAAAACCACCCGTGAATCCAGTAGTTCAGAAAAAAACTGCAGGGAGTTAAAGAAGAAGCAGAAAGTTCACGATAGGAGAAGCAGTGTGCGGTCGTGCGGAGAGGGTCCAGTGCCTCTCCGACACCCACATGGAACCATTTCCCATAAAGCAGAAAAGTTTCAGCTGTGGTTTCCCAGTAAAGGTGGCAAAGCTTGTTTCCGTGGCTCATTAGCTGTGCGGTGCCGCGGTGCTGTCGGAGCCAGGAGAGGAAGATGGAACCTGCAAGGCCCAGGCATGGGTCAGACAGTTGGAGAAATAATGCACGTGGGAAAGGAAGCAGGAGTCAAAGGAAGCGGGAACAGGCAGGGGGGCTCTGTTTACTCTTCCAAGTGACTGAAAACACTCAGCACATGCCACTGAGAATATTATTCTGCTATATTTAAGGGAATATTTGTTTTGGTGAACACTAAACTAAGAAAGTTCAGATCTATGGGAACAGGGTTCCGTGATGCATTATTATGCATTGTTCAGGACTACTCCTCTGAAACAATACTGGAGGTGACAGGAAGGACAGTTACATAAATATTGTATTTTTAATGCATTTTAAAATTCCCTGTGGTCATGTGCTTCTAATCCCTCATTCAAAAACATTTGGTCCAGTAGCTTGTTTTCAGATTTTAAGATGTTCCTCCTGATTCTTCAGAGCTGAAATCGTTTAAAGGGGCATCTCTGAGCTACTTGCAAAAGCACTCAGAAAGAAATACCTCAGGCTTTATCGCTGCTTTTCACACACAACTGCTCCTTATACAGAGAATAAGCCTTTTTCTGTGAGTGCAGCAACCACTAACGGCAGCTAATGATGATCAAAGGAAAAACTACTTCTTTCCCACATGTTTTTTCAATGCTGGTAGAAATGGCCATCCCGTTTACAATTTTTATTAAGAAAACATAAATACATATTTTTAGAATAACTACTTTCTGCATTCTTCTGACCCATTGCACTGCTCAGACACAGAGCTCTATGTTCAGACAAATTTTCACTGTCATGGGCAGAAAGAATGAGAGAAAATTATGTCTCTGTCTTGTTTTAATGTGAGCACAACTGATTTTAGTCAGCAAATAAATAAAGAAATTAACATCAAGACAGGGGAAATGTTTTGTTTACTTAGATTGCAGCATGCTGGCAAGTGAATGCTTGTTATAATTTATCTGCTACAATGCATATTAACAGTGTGAACCTGTAAAAAGACTGTCCTTTAGGATCATTTCAGATTCTTTAATGATGATCTGTGGTTTTCTTTTTTTCTAATATCAGCAAAGGAAGGAAGGACTGAGCATGAGTCATAAATGGAGCAAAAAAGAAAAAAACTTTGTCTAAAGCAATTTTTGATGATAAATGCTCAGCTTGTGATCGATCACTGATTGCTGACTTCCAGGACTCAAAATGGAGAATTTGCAAATCACTAGCTGCTGTATTTCTGCATATGGTTTCCTGCTTATCTGCATTGCCAAAGACAAATTACACAGGACCAGATCCAGAGAGAAACCCTAAAACCCCGGCCCTAGCAGGGTGTTGCAGGGCGTCAGCAGAAAGTGCATTATTTGCCCTTGCAGCAAGAAGTGTGCAGGTCAAAAGATGAGTGTAGGCATGTTGAGAGCTGTACAGGATCTTTCTGAACCCTTTTTCATCCCACAGGCACATAATTCTGGCTTAATGTCCTTTTACACCTCAAAGGTGGCTCTTCAAAACTCTCTGCTGAGCCCAGCCCCAGAACTCCCACTGCTTTCAGTTGGATTTGATGCTTCTGAACCCAGTATCAGCTCCCTTTCTTTCCCTGTACACAAGAGGATACCTGATTTAGTTGAGTGACCTCAAAGAGTATATCACCGGTAGCATGATGGAGGAAAAGGGGTGACTCATCTCCCGCCTGCTCTGCCTTACAGCATTGAGCGGGGGGGCTGGGGGCCCTAGTCCTAGCAGTGAGATGTGCAATAATGGTTAAACTCTGTATTATTAGCTACGGTTTTGTATAGAAATTATTTATATTGCTTTTTCTAAATTTTTAATGAAGTGTCTACACAGCTTTGGCTGGTAATGCCTGAGAGAAACATTCTGCTTGCAGACACTTTGGCACGTATGTCACGTAATGTTCTTTTTTTTTTCGTTGCTAAAAGCAATTACAGACAGAAATTTTGCTTTTGAATAGTTCATCTGTGCATGCTGCTTATATCTGAAGTTGTAATCCTCAGCTTTTGACCAAGGTCAGTAAAGATCATAATCCTCTTTTATTAACACAGATCCCTGGAGTTCAGACTGTAACTCTGTTGCTGCTATTGCCAAAGCCAATTAGATCAGGTGAGACTCCACCAGCAAGTGGGGAACAAGCAGTAGGAGCACCTAATCTGTTAGAAATCAAATATCGTACCTTGTTACACATGATTATGAAGTTGTGGTGCTCTATATTGTATGTGCTATACTGTTGAATTTCCAGGACTGCAGGCCTAGTTTATCACGCTACCCAAGAATCCAGTAGTTCAGAAAAAAAATGTCAACTTTGTTTTGACATGTTCAGGGAACGCAAATTGCTGTTGTTCAGCCTAGTTTTAAACTCACATATAGTTGTAACTGCCAGGGACACCAAAGTATCAGGCTTTCTGCAAGGGTGTTCATCCTGAGGACAATGCTCCTGGGCTAGTCTTGATTGCTTGGCAAGCCCATGCTGTCTAAGGCTTGCTTTTAAGATTTTGCCTCACTGAGCTGTACACACCTCACAGTAGTTATATCTGTGCTTATACTTAACTCTGATTTTTTGGACTATGTGCTCCAATTCTTAACACCTCACAAACAAGAGCTGCTGCAGGACTTGGATTGAAGTATGTGACAGAAGTACGTACTGGTCCAGTTTGGATTCCTGTAAGAAAGTGATCTCAGTCTAGTAACATCTTGCCAGAGACATCTTGCTTTCTGTGTATGCTTCATCTCTGCCTGTTCCAGTCAGGGAACAATTTGTGGATTTGCTATGCACACGGCTCCACTCTGCTAGTGAATGCCTTGACGAGCCTTTAGGGTGACATTTTAGTGCACATAATGAGATTTTAGGTGCAGAAAGAGTGGCTCTTTTGCTGTGCAGAACACCCTCTCTTGGAGATTTTATCTTTTGGTCCTCACTATTTTCTGTAATGTAGTCTGAAAAGAAATTACTCATTTGTAGTGTTGACTAATTAAACTACTGAAGAGCAAATACAAGGAGAAGTGGATGGCATTTTTGATACTATAAAGGCAAAAAATGTGCAAATTAAAACACTGCAGTGTTATATAAGAGCTCAGCAAACGAGTATTGTCTATTTATTATTTCAAAGATGAATCCATTTAAAAGAGAAACTTTTAAAATTTGAATGCAAAACACTCATTTCTCAGAGTAACTTTTTTGCTCCAGCAACAATATTAAACTGTGCGGATTCATCAGTTCCCACGATATTCTGCTGCATGGAGTACATACCGTTATTGGCGGGTATATGAAAGACAAACTTCCCTCCTTCCTACACGTGCTTGTCTGTTTGGTGGCTGTTCTTCAGGGATGTCTTTCGGGCCCTTTATCTGCTCTCTACATTTGCTCTTGAATTGGTGCTAATCACATACACCAGTGACTGGCATTTTTAATTTGCTGGAATACATTTTTGTCACTACAGGAGCGGCTGCTGCTGCTGGTAATCTGTGATCCTCACAGCCAGTGTGTGACCCTATAGTCCGAGGTGGCCTTAGTAGTCTGAGACTGCAGGAAAAGGATTCTCCAAGAATGTGATGCTGTCTCTGAGCCTGAGGATGTTCACAAAGATCCTCAGTAAAATATCAATGACACAAAGTGGCGGGAGATCAAATCTGCAGCTGAACGCAGTGATGACTTACAAACTTTGAATATTCACTAAACTTGAGTGCAGAAATACAGTTCTTTGTCATCACTTTTTCTGTGGCAATGTCAGGTAGGTTTCTGATAAATAAAAAATGCATGGCATAAAAGAATTGAGTCCTGCGAAACAGAGAACAACCTTGAAAACTTTCCTTTTATCTGTCATTTCTAAAGTCCTGAGACAGGCTGTTAAAGCTTCTAGAAATATTAATGCTGAATCTCTGCAAAGTGTGTTCAATGGCTGTGCATGGAGACAGAACATTGACTCAGGCATCATTAATACCGTCTTCCAAAAATACAAGGTCAAAAGCCTTTTAAAAAGGATTAATTTTTTTTTCTTTCATTTAAGCAGGCAAGCACATGATTTAACTTACACTCTGACATGGATGCCTCATTCAAACCAAAATCTATGTTATTTCATGTTGAAACACAGCAAGCATGAATGTGTCAGTTCTTAATTATATTTTTACTTGCTTCTGAGTTGATTTCTTTTTTAATTTCTAGGATATAATCCCACATCTAGTACAGGAGAGCACAATTTATGTGAGGTCTCCGCTACCCCAAGATTAAACTAGTGCCTCTGTGACAGAGACAGGAATTATAAGGTGGTACAGCTGGGAGGCTCAGACCACCCCTTTTCGTGCAGGCACATGTACAAGTGCTACACAAGAAAGACCGAAGAGCGGTTCAGCTGGCAAAGCAACTAAACAGTCTGAAGAATTTTGCTGTGGGCTGGGCTGTCTGCCGGAGGATCTGAGTCAAAAACCAAGTGAAGTCCATATGGCTTTGCATTTTGCTTCAGCAAGGATTAGAGCAGGTATTAGGATATGTTCTTGATCCCCTCGATACCCAGTTTTGGGGCAATATGGGGGCAATCCTGGGTTTTCTCTGCAAGGCAGGGGTGAGGGGCATTACAGTCCAAAGCACCCTCACTCTGGTATCAGTTGTCTGCAGCTTCAGTGCTCCGGGAGGTTGGGAATGAGTCTATGCATTTTGGCAGCATAAGTAGATTAGGACAGCAAGGTGTAAAATTAAAAAGAATTTCTGGGTATTTGGCTCAGCTACGTTTGCTGCTTAGATTAAGTAAATAAAAGCCATGTGGACATGTGGAAACTATGACCCCCATACTTTTTCTTTGCTTCACTATAAGAACACCCTAGATTTTTGTGAGCATGCGTCACACCCTGCATGTTTCAGGTCATTTGTACTGCACACTCCTGCATGCCAAAATAGCAGAAACCAAAGTGATAACTTATACTGTCTCAAGAGAGACAGCTGCTTCAGAGATGTTAGCACAACAGTTTGTTCCCTTCTTACAGCGTCCCACTGTTCACGTCTGCTCTGCTTTTATATTTAAGCAGTCATACCACAGGTTATCCGTGGAGCTGAAATTAACCTCTTTTTGTCCACTACCTGATATCACTTTATGTGGAGTGTTATAAAAGATAAGGAATGGGAAGGCTTCTGTCCTAGCAGCCTATAAATAACATGTTTATGTTAGGGAAGGATAGGTTTTTTGGCCTCGGTATGATAAAATTACACAGACTAGCCCCAACAGACTGTGTTATCATAGATGCGCAGTGGCATGGAGATAACTTAACCCATCAGAAGGAACAGATGAGCAATAGTCTTGCAAAAAATGTAAAGTTTGTGAAATAAGATGTTAAATATGCTGTATATCTCTATAGCCCAGACTAGATGTAGCATACACACACACGTGTACACACATGCACACATTCCATCCCGAGGTTCAAAGCAAGTCATTCCTTCTAACAGAATTGTTAAATCCAACATCTTAAATGTCTCTGAAATTTTACTTTTTCCTGACATTTTCAAAAACAATTGCTTTTTTACTTAATTCTCCCACTGAGACGAGCAACACCTGCAAATTTAGAACACTTCTTACGTAGTTTTCCCTGAGCTTACACCCAAGTGAGAGCTGAGCTTTTGTTATGGATTCTCATGTAAAGCAGAATGGAGGAGGAAGGACACATCTACATTTATTCAGTATGCACAACATATGCTTTGTTACAACCCAGTTATTCAGCTCCAATCCTCTACACCAGAATCAGCTAATGAAAACTGCCTAACATATGTGCAACTACAATAATGCAGTTGAAGGTATTAATGATCCTCTGTAATTACACAACATTCAAGAAGTCATGAACCCAAGCCTGATGAGCTTGAGTTTCTACATGAGGGATCTCCTCAGGGCAGAAGGTAAGTTAAAGATTATTGGTTTTTTCCCAACCAAGAACCATTTTTAGCAAGTGGAAGATTTTTGCTAATGGTAAAAGGTAGGAGGAAAATCTGCCATTATTAAATTGACTTTAATTAAATATAGTTCACATGCTTGCCAAACCTGACCAAAAGAAGGAATAAACCACATAACAGACCACCCACTGTTCAGTGTTATTGATGAATGGATAACGTGTAGCTATCTAAGGTAGCACCTCATGTGCTCAGAGCTATGAACTCATTCACACAGGGTAATTTATTCAATTATAGAAAAAGCTTGTAGAATTAACAAATGACTCCTTCTTTCTTTTTCCTCTGTTCAATGCTACCAGCACTTCCCTTTGTTCACAGATAAGTGCTACTTGACTTGAAATGTAAATACCATCTCCCAGCTGCCTGTACCCAGGCAATTTGCCATTAAGCGAAGCATGCCAAAGCAAAGGTTTCAGCATAAGGCAGCAGTAG
>Ga0181612_177976_pt1 | contig 10743 bp, 5 predicted proteins | sample HoacroProtozoa21_FD_119630 | JGI IMG/M metagenome (GOLD analysis project Ga0181612, IMG submission 119630) | Hoatzin crop microbial communities from Cojedes, Venezuel. Combined Assembly of Gp0051906, Gp0051904, Gp0051908 | reverse complement strand
TTGGGGGTCTCCTGCAGCGGGTAATGCTGGGGACGGGGCTGCCCCAACACGTGCAGGGCATCTCTCCCATCCCACCCAGGCCAGTGCTCCGGCCACAGCCAGGTCTCTTGGGGTCCACCAGGCCAAGCGGGGAGAGCCAACAGCAGACAGCTTTTCAGGGCTTTTAGCCAGGAAAACATGCCAGTGTTGGTGATGGGGCTGGGGAGCGGGCAGCCGAGATGCACACCTCCATGCTGGTGGTCTCAGCCCATCCTGGGAGAGGATGGGTGGCAGGGGCTGCATGGAGGAGCAGGGGGTGCTGGGGGGACCCTGCTGTCCCCAACCTGTATGGCAGAGAGGCAAGAAGAACTCCCAGTACCGTGGTCATGCTCAGTGGGTGCTTGGTCTGCGTGCAGTGACAGGCAGCGACATGGACAGGGGCCCACGTCCCCTTCGGCCAGGAGCTGAGGATGGCACAGTGAGCAGTGGAGCTCAGAGCCCTCCTCTTCCTCGCAGCCTTCAAGCGAGCCCTGCTGATCTTCAGCTGCATCCTGTGCTGAGGCCAAGCATGGTGTGTTGAACCATGAATAGTCCAGGAAGACTTAATGATAAAAGGAAAAAAGCTTATACTTGTTGGTAAGCACCATTTAAGAAATTTTTCCCTGGAATGACCGTATGGGTGTTTCCTTCCTCCTGAGCAGCTCCTGGAGGCATCCCCAGGCTGTGCCATGCCAGGGGCTGCGCTGCCCAAGGGCACAGGGTCAGCATCCCCAGCAAGCACCGTGCGTGCCCACGGCACGGGCCACCGGTGCCTGTCCTCCAGGGAAACCCTCTCCAGCACGGAGCCCAGTGCACCAGCGGCTCTCCCAGAGCACCGTGTGACATGGGCTGGGGGTGCCAGTGCCACCAGCCCCTCTGGCAAGGCGCAAGTTTATGTGGGTGGAAACAAGGAGCTGCCACCATGAGCAGAAATCTGTGATTTCTGGTGAGAAAGCCCCCAATTCCTCCTGGCTGCCCAGCTCAAGCCCATCTCCTTCTCCCCCTGCCAAGATTTTGTACATAACCACTGGCACAGGAACAGGTTGTGGCTGTCACAGAGCGGAGCGACGCTGCCAGCCCCAGCCCGGGGCGAGGGGCAGAGGCACCGGGTCGGCAGTGGTGGCTGTGCCGTGCAGGACGGGGCCAAGAGCAGCAGCTCGCGTTTCCTGCGGCTCTGACCGAGCTGCGTTTTAAAGGGGTCAAATAGTAGGAACAAGCGTCTTCAAAGAGAGAGGATTTATAGACGCTGCCAGGTCCCAGGCTTTGCCCACCGGAGCTCTAAGCAGACGGGTGCGCTTCCTTCACTCGCTGTCTCAACCCTGCATCTCACGGGGCTGCCCCAAGAGCTGCGATTTCTGAATCTCAGTGGTTGCCGTTTCAAATATTCCCTCAGAAAAGGTTGATGTAGCATCTTTGTTTTTCCTTTTTTTTTTTCTTTGAAAAATCATCAGCCCTATCAGTACTAAGGAAAAAAATAGAGACAGGAGTCATAGGGGCAAATGTAATTAGGAAACATATGAGAAGATTCAAAAAAGTTCAAAAGAATATGAGAAAGGAAATATATAAAAAGTAAATAAAACACATTGTTTAAAAATGTTTCATATTAGACTTCCCCTATAAACCTTTTACTTTTTATTTTATAGATTTCATGCTATTCTAATCAACTTTATTTTTGTAACTTCACAACTGAAACTGCAAACCTTACAGCCTGTTTTCACATTTCTGGTGTGTCCTGTCAGTCTTTTATATCTCTCTAGATGGGGGAAAAATAAAGTCAATGAAGTGAGCCAAAATATTCTAATTTTGAAACTTTCACAGAAATTTCTCCTGAAGAAACTCGGGCACCACATCATGGAAAGATTATAAAGGTTTGGTGAAAACAGTTCCAACTCCCAGACAAATGAAAGACTAAATAGTTTACTATTGCTTACGAAGAGTATGTAAACTTGTAAAGGATATTAATGAAGGTGTAAACTCTTACTGAGGAAAAATAAATCTTTGCTGTAGGATGGGGGTATTAAAATAAAGCAAACACAACACCTCATCTGCTATGCCTTAAACTGCACCAGAATGTTGGAATTAGAGAAGCCAGGTAATCTAAAAAACAATTTAGAGATGCAAGGCTTTTTCTGGCCTGCAGTCATCTGGATGAAGGTCCCATCTCATCTTTACAATCAAAGAGTTAACTCTGATGTCCCAGCACACAAATAAGTAAATGTGGGATAATTAGGAAACAAATTCTGCAAACATCTTGAAAGGGGCTGGAGACCTTTGATCTTTATAGAAAAGAAAACATTACAATACAGTCCAGCTTTTGGGGTCTGCACACATTTTATACCAAGGCAGAGGATGGTATCTTTCTTAAAAATCAAGTAACACCTAATTCCATCATACCCTAATTATCTTAACTGATTTCATATGTCTAAAGGTATTTCACCAAAAGATTAGAGTAGAAAGAGGGACTGACAAAATAATTAAATATGCAATTTGCCAAGCTTGGGCAATATGGCTTTGAAATCACCTTTTCAGGAAGTTTTACAGCTTGTTCATTGACATATATATTGCAGCCTTCAGATTCTTATTTAAGCTCTTTTGATTACTTTAATGGATTAATACCCGAGTACCATCAATGTAAAGTCTAATACTCAAGCCTGTTTCTAATTTGCCGAAAGTTGCACTAGTTTCCTTTTTGGTGTTATGATAAGAAAAAAAAAAAATCTGTATCTTGATACATATATAGTTTTTTAAAATCACAGAAATTCTTCTTCCAAAATAGTTCCGTGAATACAGAAATAGGCCTGTACCCAGTGTCCTTTTTGATTACATGAAATGCTTTCATGTTTTCTAAGGTTTTGGTGACCTAAGTACCACACATGCAACATCAACAACGTGCAGGGTGGTGTGTTTTACCAGAGGAGTGCAGAATTACCCCTTTAACCTCTTCAGGTTTATTTTCAGCAAAAAACCCACCTCATAATGAATTCGTGTCAGGACCCTTCACCACGGCACCATTTCCAGGGGCCCGCAAACCCGGGCCAGCGTGGCAGCACCTGCCCTGGAGCCCCCAGCAGACGCGTCCAGCTCTGGTGGCATCGCCTGCTCTCCCCTCGCATCCTGAGGATGCTCTCGCCTCTGGAGCCACTACGGCTGCAGGGATGCTCTGACTGTGCATCCACAGCACAGGCAATACTGAGGCAGGAAGGTGGCCTCGCTGCGTTTCCAGGTCTGTCTCCAGCCAGACGTGGGAAGGACACTTCTCACAGCAGTAGCCATATTCCCACTTCTCTCTCCCGCTCTGCATCTTTAGTGATGCAGTCTGCAGGAAAACATTTCACCTAAAGTCTGTACCCCACTAATGGAAACCAGGAAAGCGACCATGAGAGGTCAAAGCAAGAGTTGTCCAACCAAGACTGACACTGTCCACCAGCAAATGCCCGAAGCAGAGCAGTGCATCCTGTGGATGCTCTTCTGACACTCCACGGCCACGGTGTTTCCCGAGACACGGGTGGTTTCCACGTCTAGCAGCCCTCAGTGAACTCCTTCCCTCCCAGCTCTCATCGCAGCCCGTGGTAACGCATTGCACGATATAATGCCACGCTGCATGAGGAACCACCTTCCTTGGCTTGTTTTGCACAGCACAACATAGAAATGGCTATCTTGTGCTACACGTAAGCACATATACACAGCTCATCTGGCTGCTTGTTATCTAGAGAGCCAGGTATGGCTCTTTCACCCAGATGAAATATAAGAGGAACACTGCTGAAGTTGAAAGATTTTCAAAAATAGAAGGAAAATACACATCTGAGGAGTTATACAATTTGGCCATGGAACCCCAGAAGCATTGTTACTCAAATGCAATTCAAGTATGAACCAAACAAACAGTTGTGTAACATGGAAAAGGCACCCAAACACATTAAGCAGTAAAGCTCGCTTTACCTGACCTAATTCACCTACCGAGCTTTCTTGCTCTGCCCTGTGTAGAGACCAACAACCATCCAAAATTCCTTGGGGAACCAGCCTTCCCCTTCTGACACTTGTTTGACAAACCTTCTTGGGCTGCTCAGCTACCGGCCGTGACCCTGTAAGTGTCCGTGTGGCCAAGGCTCCTGCGACCAGGGCTAACGCGGCTTCTGCTCCCGTAGCCTGCAGCACGCACCATGGCCCCAGTTCAGTTCAAGTTTTATGAACCAAAAGGAAAGGCAAGCTTTAAATATTTAAATAAAAGTGAAATTCGAGTTTAGAAATGCACAAGACTCTAGATACCAGAAAGGGGAAAGGTCTTCAGCCATTCCTCTGGAAGCCAACACACATTCTTTAATGAAAAACAGTTTTTCTTGAGATTTAACAAAACAATCTAATACAAATCACCATGGCCTTTGCCTCTTTCTGAAGAATTCCAGCCTAATTACAAAATTCCTCTGAAAGACAAAAAAATATCACTGCTACTCACGGTTTGGAAGAAGATGCAGCTAGCAGCAACCCTGCCACAGCCGTCCTGCAAATGGCTGCTAATTGGCTCCACACCTGGCAGAGATGATGAGAAAAGGCCTTCCTGGCCTTCCTCGAGGGGAGAGCTCCGCCGGGTCCCTCCGCTGGTCGTCAGCCCGAGCCTGGCTTGGCAGGCCTGCGCCTGGCCGGCTCGCTGCGTGCGGTCACCCGGCTCGGCGGGACGCCGGGCGTGGTGTGTCGGCGCCCTTGTCCTCCCCCACAAACACACCCAGCTCCGTGTTCTGGGGGCTGTTTTCCTGCTTATTCTTTCTCTGTGACACGTTATCATCTGAAGCCATCAGGAATGACCCAGGACAGAGAAAGGGCGCTTGCTGACCACAACCATGTGTGCAATGTTCTAGGTCAGAGAGGTTGTCTGCGGTTACGTGGAGGTCTCAGAGCGCGGGACGGGGAGGTGCTGGCGCTGCTGCCCGCCGGAGGCCGAGAAGCAGCGGCTCCCAGGCGAGCGCTGACCCGGCATCTCCTCTGCCAGCGCGGAGCAGGGGTCTGAGCCGGGTGGGCTGCCTGACCCAGGGCCTCTGCCACGCTGCTGCCCCTGCCCTGCCCTGTGCGGCCGGGAGCAGGCCTGGAGCAGACCAGGAGCAGGCCGGGAGTGGACTGGGAGCAGGCCTGGAGCAGGCCTGGAGCAGGCCAGGAGCGCCTCGCGGGCCGAGTCCCCGCCACGGGGCAGCCTGAGCGCAGGCAGGCAGGAGCGGCACTGCCGCCACGACGCTGCTCCTGCCGAGCCCGCTGTGGCTGCACGGGCTGCCAGCAAGGATTCCTGCCTTTGCCGGCGGGAGCGTAAGGTGCAGAGGGCTGGGAAAGCAGGAAAAGAATAGTGCTGCTTTGACACCAAGACATGGTCCAGGGCCATAAAGTTTCACCAAGTGACACAAGTCAGGATTAAAAATATAGGTAATGTCAGAAATGTTCCCTGGAAGCCACAGTTCAGCAGATGCCTTTAAAAATAACTAATTGAACCACAACCGAGAGACACCAAACCAACCCAATCCTTTCGGTCTTTAAAATCATGCACGTACACCATATTTCAGGGTCAATTTATCACAACATGCCCCTTCCTCACTGGTGCATAGCAAAAGGGAGTGCACGGACATATTTATAGCAGTCACTGCTTATCAGATGGTATAAATATGTCCGTGCTAAAATAAATCAAGACGTGGATGTGAAGCTCAGTGACCCATGGCGGGAAGGAAGTGTTGATGAGCATCTGGATGGCGGAGCCTCTCCTGCGGGCACGGGGCAGGCTGCCCGCCCTCTGCGCAGAGGCCGGTTCCCCCATGGCGAGGGCAGACTGGGGCTGCTGAACACAGGGCACTTGGGCAAGGGTTTGGGTATGTCTTTTCTTTCATGCTGGCACCAGTGAGCAAATGGAGAGGATTAAAAGGAACCTTCTCTGTATTTTCTTTTTCTGATCATCCCTCTGTAGCTGATTACCTAATTGCATTTTGGATATAACGAAGCTCCCCAAGACAAGGGTTTGTCTCAGCTTATCCTACTAAGGTCTTGGACCTGCCTCCTGTGATACCAGTGGTAAGGCACCGTTCAGGCTGTCATGCTCCTCTGCTGAACTGTAGAAATAATGAAGAGTTTTCCTAAACTTTTAGCCATTACCAATTTACTCTAGTCTGATTAGCACAGTTGTCCAAATTCTAAACATTCCTGCAGCTGAAAAACCTCAAGGAAACTTCCAGATAGTATGGGATTCAGGAAAAAAAAACAACAAACAACAAAGAAAGTTCCCCATTAGCCATTGCTTTTAGGAGAATGGTACCTAGTGCAGCCCCAGGTATAGAAACCGGCTTGGAGGGAGGCAGTGCACAGGAGGGGGGCAGCGAGACTCCCGATTCAGGGTTGTTTCTTGCTCACTTGTGCATCTTGTGTTTCCTGCACCCTTGGCAAACAGCTGAGATTTAAGGTTTGCCAAACTGAGACTACAAATATGTTGATAGGAAATTCAATTTAACTTTCAAACAGCAAAACGTAATAATTCACAGATCAGCAGAAGCCTTGGGACAGAGCTGCTGGTGGTGATGCACAAAGCATTCACAAAAGAATTACAGAAATTGCACAGAACTGGCTTGTTAAGATGACTGTAAGCAAGCAAAAATGCCAGCCAGCACTACCAAAATAGAGCTGCTATGTTTCCTTACAGGGACCATTTAAGATAACACCCACTCCTGTGCCTGGACAGTTAGGGCCTTCTAAGAATAAACTGATTAAAGAACATTTTGCAACCTATAAACCTGGTGCAGTTTAAAAGAAGTCTTTTAACCTTGGAGGTCTTATTTTCCTTAATAAGAAGTTGGGAAACCCCTTGCTTTCCCCAGTTTGATCAGCTCATTAACGAACTGACAATATCTCAGGAGCTGCTGATCCTCAATGCTTTAATAATAACATCTGCTGACTTCCTCAGGGCCCTTTTCAGAAGAAATTAGGTACAGGTTTGCATGCCAAAGAAAGCAGGGATGTCGTGAATCTGCATCCAGCTGGGAAAAGCAAACAGGCTGCAGAATCACGGCTGCCACACCGTCACCGCCCGGGCGAAGCCTGGCTGGAGGAGTCGGGTTCGTTCCCGTCTCCCTCCCCACTTACGAAGAGCATAAACTGGGGCTGCGGTGCCTGCCCCAGGCCCCCACCCCGAGCATCGCCCTGCGCGAGGCCGGGGGCGGGGGGTGCCACCGAAAGGGCTGGTGACTGCTGTGGGATTTTTTTAATCTAGTTTCCTATGAAAACAAGGTTCCTGTGATCCTTGTATGCTTGTCTGTCTGCCTGTCCTGCTCAATAACTTCGAACTCTTTTCTTTACTGATCTAAACCAGATTTCACAGAGAGGTAGAAGTCTCAAGGATAATTACGTTCCTAAAAGTTTCATTTAAGTAGGCATTTGGGCAGAAAAAGGAATTCAGAGTTAGAACAGGCGAAAAGTTTGCATTAAGGGCTTTGAGTCCATCGACCGGCTTCTGCCGACTGTGACAGGTCATGGCCAGGAGACTGTGGGAAAAGTTTTAGGTGTGGGTGGGAAGAGCAGAAAATCTTTGAAAAATTCAGATAAAAGTCATTTGCAGGAAACCACCTGCATTACCTCCAGTGCTTGTGAAACAAATTAATTCTCACGTGTCCCTGAAGTATGCACTTCTTGGCCTTTGCTGGCAGCCCGGTTCATGGACACGATGGCTTTTTCCCTGTCAATGGCAAACTCGCTAGTCGCTATCAAATAAAGCAGCGCATGTCGTGGGGCCCATTCGCTGCTTCCCTCGTTCATCGCAATTTCACGCGGCTCAGCCCTGCTGCAGGCAGGGCGATTCACAGCGGCGTCCCGCCATGGGGGATGCCATCGGGCGCCGTGTCGCCGTGTCCCCGCACCGCGCCGGCTGCCAGTCCGCCGGTGGCTGCCATGTCCTGCCCTGTGCCGCTGCTGGGGTGCCGGGGGTTCTGTGGGGGGGGTTCGGTGATGGGGATTTGGTGCTGTGAGTTCTGTGCCAGGGGTTCTGTGCCGTGTGGGCGCAGACAACAGGCCGTTTGCATTCTGGAGGTGGAGGGAAATTGTACAGCGGTTTTTGTACAGGTAAGAAAAGTGTTGTTCCAGAAATGAGTCCAACTGAGCAGCAAGTCTCGGCGTGCTGTTGGTAGCTCTGTACGCAGTGTGTCTTGCCGTGGCATTCAGGCTACCTCCAGCGCCCAGACCACTGCCGCACCCCTGGCGCGGGGCCGGCCCGGCTGCAGTCACGGTCCCCCTCTCCTTCCCGGCTCACCTCACGCCCTCTGCCTCCTGACCAAGGCCTCAGGTGCTCCTGCAGACACACTTCAGGGAACAGTAATAACGGGAGTCTTGCCTATTTTTTGAAGAATGACTATTTTCAGTCATTTCTCCTGCTGGGAGAATTTCCCTGGCAGGGGAATGACCTAAAATGACCTTACGGCACATCGGCTTCTCGGGCTCCCGGTTTTCTTGACACTTCAGTGACTCCGTGGGTGCCCTCCCCTGGCTTCCAGCAAACCCAAACAACCCAAATCCCAAGCCTTTGCCGTGACCGTGGGAACAGCCCACCGGTGTGCTCCCAGAGAGGGGCAGCGCCGAGGCAGGGAGGGAGGGATGGGGGTCGTCAGGCACCGCTGCCCTCCCCTCCCCGCAGAGGCTCGGCTTTACCTCTGCTGCTCCCAGCGAGCGCTTAGCCAAGACTGAACGACGGAGGCTGCATGGCCCTCCCCGGCCTCGCTCCTTCCCCTTTAGGAAGTTTTCTTGATATCCAGTATGAATTTTCCTTCTTACCATTTAAACCCAGCACTTTCGGTGCTCTCGGTCAGAGGAGACCCACAGTGGGTCGTGGGTCCGGCGCTGAGGAAGCGCGTCCCTCCCAGCCTCTTCCGCTGCTGCCGCGACAGCTCTGCCGGCTGCGCCGCGCCCGGCACCGTCCCGCGGTCACGGTGCCCTGGGCCAGCGGTGCCGGACCCGCCACAACACCTCCCGGGCTTGGCCGTACCGGACACTGCCCCGCTCTGGTTTGTCTGCCCAGCTGCGAGCACAGCTCAGTTTCACCAGAAAACTTCTCTGGGCAGTCAGTGTCTTGGTTGTTCCACGGTAGAGCAGTTCAAATTACGGAACGACCAGCTCCACGCCAGCCGGCGGGCAGCCTCCCCGTCCGACAGCGGCGCGGGAACCCTCCCCAGCGAGGAGCACAGCCTCCTCCTGCCGCGTCCCGGTCTCGGCGGCTGCGGGCAGTGCCGGGGAGCACCGGCCCCGGGCCAGGCAGTGCCCGGCCAGGGAGCTCGGCCGCCTCGCAGAGCACCGGGGTCCGCAGCAAAGTCCTCTCCCTCTCTCCCCTCCCGGCTCCATCTCCCACATGGCTGGAGGAACAGCCAGTTCGCCAACCTTTTCAGTGATAACTGTCAGTGAATTTCTGCATCTGATTTAACGTATTTCCTTTTGCTTTTTAAAATATCCTTCAAACTAAAAATTCAACGAAAAATGTCACCAGTGAGAAGTTTCAGCATGGGCCAGGAGCGGGAGGGCCCCCGGCCGGGTCTGCGAGCCCCCGGCTGCCCAGGCACCAGCGAGGTTTCTCTGCGGAGCTGCGAGGGCAGCGCAGGAGCCCATCTCCGGGCACAGCCAGCAGCTCCGGCTGCGGCTAACCCTTCCGAGAAAGTCCTTTTTCTGATCAGGAAGAGCAAGATCTTAGTTATAACTGCAAAAAAAGAAACAAATGAAGGACAACGTGTTTCTTTCCAACACGTGGCTGCAGTTACTCGAGCACAGAGGCAACACACAGGGTCTCACAGCAGCGTTCTGTTCGCAGGTCGGTTTATGGTCGCGGTGTGAATCACCAGCACAGCCCCCAGGCCTTCACCCGCCAGAACTGACCGCTGCTCCTTCCCACGGGGCTCCGGCTCTCGCAGCCTCGCCGGGTGCCTGTGGGCACAGGGTCCCGCTGCCACCGCCCCGCCGCTGACCAGTGCGGCTGGGAGCCGCAGCTCTACCTGCGTGGGAAACCGCCCGGCGTCGCTTATCCCTCCGCAGGATCGCGCCCGGCTGGCTCCGAAGCACCAGGCGCTCTGGACGTCATTTGAGGATGTGCGTTACTTGATTTCGGGTTGCGTCACTCCCTCGTGTTCGTTTCGGAGGATCTGCTTCGGTCCTGTTGAACGATGCGTTTTAATCTGGGGCCTTAAAATACGTAAGTATAGCTGGCCTTTCTGAGAGACACCCAGCTGAGCACACAGCATTGAAAGGCCTGTTCCCGCGAAGCGCCTCAAAGAGGATTGCTGCAGTTTGGTTTGGACTTTTTTTATCAGCAGCCCATGCTGGCAAGGGAGGGCAGAGCGCTCCTTCACCTGCACAGGCATCTTTTTGGAAAGCTACAATACAGTACGGTCTCCGTCGTATGAGCCGGTGGGAAGACCGTAACATAAAATCTGGCAGAGCAGCTGGGTGAATACTCAGTTTAATTTAGGTCCAGCACTCACAAGTCAAACTACAAAGTGGTCCCACTTGGGGTATTCTCACAGTTTTTGGTTTAATCGAGCAAAATTCTGGAGGTCAAATTTCACTCTCGGTAGAAGTATGTCATGAGACTTCCAGCATTTCTGGTGGAAAAAAAACCAGCCTAGAACCTGTTTCCTCCGAGAATTGCGCTGCGGTTTGATCGGGCTTTTTCTCCTTGACACGTCGCCCATTTTATTAACTTCTGCTTTGCTTTAAAAAGAGGCATCTACCGTTTGG
>Ga0181612_107831_pt1 | contig 10743 bp, 2 predicted proteins | sample HoacroProtozoa21_FD_119630 | JGI IMG/M metagenome (GOLD analysis project Ga0181612, IMG submission 119630) | Hoatzin crop microbial communities from Cojedes, Venezuel. Combined Assembly of Gp0051906, Gp0051904, Gp0051908 | reverse complement strand
GCAACAGCAACACCCAACAGTTATTTTAGGATATTGTCTAATAAAGGGCACTGTTTAGACTGATACTGTGCAATTCAGGTGGCTGGTTGAACCAAATTGAGTACACCAAGAAAAATGAGACTAAATTGGTAAACTTGACTATTACAAAGATATGTGAACGTACTCATACGTATGAGTATATATGTGAATAATACATTACAGACTGAAACTACCTTTTCATAGTACGTTGCACTAATATGAATCCATCCTGGTCTGCAGGGTGGTGTACAAACTGTCTTCCATTCCCCTGGCTAGTAGCCAGCAGTAAGAGTTTGTCTGTGGATGTACTGCTGTCTGTGGTTTATACTGTGCAAGGCAACAGCTGAAACGGGTCTGCTGTACTTTGTGTATGGTACAGAGTTTTTGGTGCTGTAGATACTGAAAATTTACCTGGAATAGCATAATTCACATATGTGCGGAAAATCTTAGAAGCTTGGCCCAGTTGCTTTGTGATTATCTTGATTAAAAAATATTTGCTTAACCAATCCAAAACTGGTGCTTACAAATGTGCTTAATGACCTCTAAGAAAAACAGACAAACAAGTCAAAACCCTCAAAGAATTAAATTAGGTTAACAAGAAAAAAAAAATAAAGAAAAAGAAGAAATTCATTGACTCCACAACTTAATAGACTGTAATCTTGTAGATCTATGAATTTAATACCATGTTTAGTAGGAGGTTTAGAATAAGTTGTATGATGGAATCACTATAGTAAACAGTGATGTAAAAAACACGAAAGAAAAGTAAAAATGTGGAAGAGTCCATAGACAGACTAAATTTCCATGACAAAGTCCTTATACCAACACATTTCTGTTTTATTATTTGTTGCAATTCACCATAGTATGTTTCTTAAAAAAGATAGCAACTGGGCATTTCAGAAAAAGATTTGCTTTGCTTTGATCTGGCCTCTGCAATTTGACTCAGGAGAGTATCTGCAAAGAGGGTGTTCACCCGTTTTCTGGGAGCAGCTGGACGTTGAGTGGGAGGAGAGAGGGAAGAGGAAAGTGAAAACGAAGGATAAGACTTGCCGCACAACAGAGACCTAGAGTTTGCTGGGCAGAGCAGGGAGCAGAAGTGTAGTCAAGCTGGAGGAAGAAAGGAGGGAAAGGTTGCTCTGGTTTTTTTCTGCTTGTTTTCTTCCCTAAGGGACAGTCACTTCTACGGAGATTTTTGCAGTATGGCAAGCTATTAAAAGATAGCTGATCCAAGAGGAAAGCATGAGCAAGGGACACAGCAGGCAAAACAGAGGTTTTTCTATAGGTTCTTTTCTTATTTCCGTAACATTCAGAGGTTTTTTCCATAATAATTTATTTGGTTTTCCAACTTCTTTGTAATGCAGGTCACTCTAGAGAGAAAAAAAAAATGGAAAAAAAAAAAACAAACACCTTATTTTGCGTTGCTTGTAGAGCTCACCTGAAGGAAAAGAAACGGGCAGGCTTAATTCCAGACTCTTGCTGTCTGAAGTCTAGTCATAGTCAAAAAAAAAAAAGCACTTGTTAGAGATGTTACACAAAAAATTCCAGATGGTGAAGCCTCAGGAACTTTTAGCCTGATTACAAGGAGTATGGGTAACTGACTCTGCTAGTTAGTTACCAAGACACCAACCACCACATCTGGTGACTTGCTTTCTTCCTTTCTATCAAGTGGGTTTGTTGTAGATGTAGGTGGAGAATGGGCCAGACTTACTGCCAGTTCCAGTGTTTTGGGGGCTTGCACGTTTCTTCCATGGAACTGACCACTGAAAGAATTTTTTCTTTCATAAACGGGTTTGCACCTGACACTTTGGGATAGTGGGATGGGATGGTGTCAGGGTATTATCTTGGCATTTATGCTTAAAAATCCAAGTCCCATGTTAGCCACTTTGGTGCTATATACAGTGCATGAGTTTATCAGGAGCAGCCAGCCATGTCTGACAACAACAGTAACAAGCATGCTAACTTGGAAGCTGTTTTCAGCATGTGGCATTCAGGTGTTTTGACAGCATACATGCAACAGTTTTGAAGTAACTTCTGTAATGCATTTTGGAAACAGTGACTGCATAGCCACCTTGTAAGGAAATATTTAGGAAAATGACAGCTACAGGTGAGTTACCGGTTCCAAAAGTGCTTCTGACAAAACCTTAACATACTGCAGTGTATGGGTAGATGAATATTCTAAGAATAGGGCTGTAGAGTCAGCATGCACATGGAAGTCTGTCTTTTTCTCTTTCCATAAATGCTGGATTTAGGGAAATTTTCTCAGAGTTATTCTGTCACTGGTACTGACCTTTTTAAGGGTGAAACAGAACAGAACATACCAAACTCTTTCTACCTCCCTATGCACTCCAGTCAGTTCATAAGGGCAGGCTATGCTTCTAGAGGTATTTGAAGTAACAGAGTTATTTATCTTAGGTACTTACATGATTTCTAAAGCACTAAGTTATGTATTTTATTAATTTAGATATAGACTGGCAATTAATGGGAATGAAAATGCAGGATGATTTGACATAACTTGCAGCCAGACAATTCAGGGATTTGGGTAGGGGATAATAATATGTTCTCCAGTTTTTGTGTGTAGTAACTTAAGTCCAGAATGGGTTTGTGGCTTAAAGCCTTTTCCAGTCATCTAGGAAGAGTGTTTTCATTCGCTATGGATTAGGACTGAATTTGATACGAGGTCAGCAGCTGATTCACTGAGTCGACCTCCTTTCAGTGTCTTATATCAATACTGAATCCTGTGCTTTTTTTCTTTTGTACCATCAGCTGAGTTCACATCTCTGTTATGCTTAGGCATATGTTAGGCTTTTCTACTACTTTGTGTTTTTGTTTAGTCAACAGTACTCCTTTTTATAAGTGTATGCCTATATATACATGTGTCTATTTACAAACATCAACTTACTTCTCTTGTGACATAATATTTGTATATTAACTGACATTTTGTCTCTAGAAGGTAAAGATAGTACTTCCCATAGAAGAGCCAAGCTCAGGTCCCACAGATATCTCTTTTGTTGTGTGTATATCTGTGTTAAATTACTTGATACTTACAAGGCATCTAGAACCTTTCTTGCAATCTCTGTGCAGTCTCAAATCTATAAAAGAATAGTGAAAAACTTGAAATTTATATTTTGCAAAGAATTTGTCAAACTGACTTTTTATTTGAATTCCAAACTGGATAGGTAAGACAGAACTTTTTTTTTTCCTTTTCTCTGCAGTTCATATTTTCAAAATGTTTTGGGAAGATTTGAATGGAAGTTTTGAAAGGTTGACAGCATCAGGGCAATCTGGCATGACATTATTTTATGATACTTTACCAGTCAGCCTAGATTTCATACTTTTTTTTTTTTCTGAATATTATAACATTTTTGACCATAGCTACATGTGAAGAAGAATTACAGTCTTGTTCTTCCAGTTTACTTTTATTGTAGTTTGTGATGCTCAGAAGTCTGATATTGTGGGTAGACGGGTTTTACTTTGGATATTCAAAGTCATGACTGTCTGGGCAGTTTTTTGCTCTGTAAAATCAGTCTTACTGAAGTCAATAGGACTACTTGTGTGAAGGTAATAGTTGTGTTCTTTTTCTTTTTTATTACATATATCTATTCTAGTATTGATGAATATAATTTAGCTTATTGAACCTGGTAATTCTTTGGGTGGTGAGTTCACAACAAGGGCATATTGGACTGAATGAAAAGTTGTAAAACTTCGAAGTAGTCGATAAACCAATTAATGTATTAACAGTATATACTATTAGACAGCAGTGCAGTAATACTGATCATACAGCAGTCTAAGGTTTATTCTGGAAGAGGAATAAGATATTACTGTTCTTTTTTATTTGTGCTGCTAATTTTTAAAGAAATTAATTGATGTGAGAGTAGTGAAAAGTAAAAACGAGTTTCTTCAAATTATTCTTTTTCAAATAAATTGCTTTTGAATAGGTCCTGACTTAAAAAAACAACAACAAACATAAACAATGAAAATAATGTAATTTAAGAGATTGCTTCGGCTTCTCAAAACGCAATTTGTTTAGGAAATTAAATGCCTCTTATAATATTCTGAGTGCTATCAATGGAATTAAGTGAGGTTCTTATTTTCAGTAAAAGACAAGCTGTGTAGCAGACTATGCCACACCCTACAGTTTCTCTCCCCCTCCGTTTTAAGATTAAGAGCCTCAAGTATCATTAACAATCAAGGCAGGCTTTCCTACAGGAACAGTACCATTACAAATAAGTAGCTTAACACTCTGTGCACGTTAATGCACAGAACAAATCCTAGCACCAATTTGCTAGTACTAAGAGCCATTAAAACACCGGCCCCAAAAGGGGCAAATCACTGAAAATGTACTAATTACAAGTCAGGCTCTTTGGAAAGATTTTGGGTCATTATGAAGATTTTCAGTAAGTTTAGATGGAGTTTTCTGCTTGATTCTCTCAAAGAAATTTGTAGGTAGAGAATTTGTTTTATGCATGCGGAAATTGAAACCTGATGGATTTATGGAAGTTTTTGTGTTGAAAGAAAATCCATATTTAGTGTGTTCCAGTTTACTGCTGGGATAGGAAGTGCTAGCACACTGTGCCATCTCTGAAACCTGTATTCATAGAATCATAGAAAGTTTTGGGTCGAAAGGGACCCCTAGAGGTCATCTAGTCCACCCCCCCCGCAGCGAGCAGGGTATTAAGCCTGCGCTTGTGTCTTAAACCTAGCCTATGTTATATAGCCATTGTTACTTGCCTGCCCCTTGTCAGGAAGCTGAAAAGCAGTCAGCATAAAATGATAAATGAGTAAATGTTTACTCTGATGTCACGGCTGCTGCACTGCAGACTGTTGGGGGGGGAGCTTATCTGTGAAAAATGGACAATGTGTGAATTTATGGCTCTGTCAGGTCATTTTCATGGCTAAGGGAATGGGTATAGTGGTTATCGACCAGCGGAGAATTTATATCTAGGATTGACTATCGTTGTTCAGTACAATGGATTGTTTCTCACACGTCTCATAAATAATGTGCAGCTTTTCATTCAAACTGATGAGTATACCAAAAAAGTTGTGTTTTCTACTTTCCCTCTGTGTGGTGTTGAAACAGTGGTGACATCTTGCCACTTTCTTCTGCTGCTTTTACATGTATGAGGCCTGAGAGAGAAAGGAAGATAAACAGCTATAGAAGTGCCTACTTGCTTATTTTTTTTAAGCAGTCAGAAGCCATCTGTTACAGGATGTGTACTGACACTATCTCTCGTCCTTGGCTGAGTCAGTGACGGGACTGGGTTCTCCACACTTTGGCATCTCAAGATAAAACTGTTGCTGGAAGGTGGTAGAAACTGAAGTTTCTACTAAGTAAATGGGATGTTCACTGACTTCAATGAAGCTGGATTCATTTTTACAGTGCTGGATAGCCCAACAGGGTCTTTAAAGCACATATTCCTTCAAATAAGCAGAGAAAAACTGTCCTATAGTTGTGTAGTCATGTATGAACTGATAAAAGAAGCCACTCATGGTCAAGTAAGCCTATTCAACCTAACTTCAGTAATCCACCATTTACCCTTTCGGTGAGAATACTGTAGCCCTCCACTACTGTTCCTTCCAGCTGTGTTCATGAGAGCAGGTGAGAGTGTGAGGAGGCAGGGGACGTTTCAAATAGTCATGGAAATTCAGTGCAGGCTTTTCCAGATGATGTTCTTTATTTGTGAGCAGCTTCCACATAGGTAGTGGTGGAAAATACTGACCACAAAACTTGTGGCTTTCAGGGATTAGCGGGGAAACCAGACGTCAGTGTTCTGTATCTGGAGCTTCTTCTGGTATGACTGTCCCTCTGCCCTCTTCAGAGACAAGGTAGTATTCACTCCTTTTCTCTGCTAACTGGGTCGGATCGCAGATCTGCCTGTCCACTCTGTGCTTGTGCAGCATACTGTGGTGGGCCACCTCTGTGGTGATACTGCATCTTAAGTAGGTTTCCCAATTAGCTCGAAGTGAGCTGGCTTTGCTTTTGCTATCAATGAAGCCACGGGCAGCACGGTGGGAGCTATCTGCTGAAGTGCTTACTCAGCATCTGCTAGATGGGGCAGTCCTTAATGGACTGATATAATGGATACAGTATTATGTAAAAATGTGATGGGTAGCAACTGTGATATAGATTACACCACAGTGGTAATGTGTCTTCTGGGAATGTGCACCTCAGAATGCACTGAGAAGTATGCAGGGCTTTGGGGGAGTTTGTTTTGGGGTTGCGGGGGGGGAGGTTGGCCTTGGTGTTTTTTTTTTTTTTTTAATTTTTCCCTTCATCTTCATTCTCCCTCAGAACAAAGATGTACCCATTCTTAAGATGTAAAGCTGTATCCTGTTTTGTTCCTCTCAGGAAGAAAATTCCTTTCTACTAATTTCTAATGCTTTACCTGTACTATTGTACCAATGAAAGTACTGCACGTGTTTATGGTAGAAGGCATTCCTCTTTATAATAAGAACAAGTTTAATTCTAAAAAGGCCTGAAGTGGATAAACAAATAGGTTTTGTCTTAGTGCTTTAATTTAATTTAGTTGAGTGTTCTTCAGGTGTGTTTTAACTTTTGTATATTCATTTGGATGTTTTGTTTTTTTTTTACCTATGTTTTTGTGCAGGCAGTTTGTGGTTGCAGTTGCAGTAGATCACCAATCAACACTAAAATGTTTTGCCTGGATTTTGAATTCTTAATTTTGGGGTTAAAGGGTATTTGGTTTTGCTTTAGGTTGAATTATTTCTTCCTGCTATTTGAAGAAAATACAATTAAGTCTGAAGCAAGATCTTTTTTTTCTTAATGAAGGGAGAACAGTGCATTCAATATGTATACCTTCATTCTCAGAGTCTCAGAAATTAATTCATTAAAGGGGAAATTTAACTAGTGATTCAGTGGTAAAGCAGCATGCTTTCATGTAGAAGATTTGAGTTCAAATTTACAGTTTTTTCTTCACATTTCGGGGTAGCTGTTATTGAGCAGGTATAATATAGTTTCTTAAGCATTTTCCCCTTGTCATACGCTGATTTCTTGTAATTGAGAATGGGTGCAGAACCTCTACTCAAAGGATGAAACCCAGGAGTTCCTGCACCAAGCATCTGCTGTCCCACGGCAAGGGATCATGCTAATCGAAACACTGCAGAAGTGCAGGGTGAAACTATTTCTGAATGCAGGTCCAATGGTAGCTGGGTGACACATTTTGATGCTTGGGTATGGGGTTTGTTTTTATTGCATTTTTACTTCAAAAGAGAACTTAACTATAGCTGAACTATCATACTTCACCAGGCCTTACTTGCTATAGCCTGCTATACATAGTTCCCACAGGAACTGCAGCCTCACCTCAGATGCCTCTGAACAACCAAGATTTCTTCTCCTTGATCTATGGATTTGATCCCAATTGGCAGGGATCCTGAAGCGCAACTTATACTCTCACCCTTGATCCATCTGGAAGCAAATCTTGCCACTATAGATCTGGTGGGCTTAGGCAATGTATACAGATAGAAAGGCTCAAATGAAGGTAATCACTGGCCTTGTTTGCTTATTTTAAAATGATCTTTTGTTATGCATTATGAAACTGAGATCAAATGCACAGTAGTGATGAAAGCAAAAGGCCTGTAACGGACAGCCAAGGGGACGTGCATCCAGTGATGAGTATCAGTAAAAGAGCAGCATCTTGCTAATGTGACATGGAGTTAAATATGCCTCAAGTTCCCCTGTTTTTTGAGTGACAAAGAGACCTTGCCATCCTTTATGAGCCTCATCCTTTATGAATTGGTATGCTTTTGCCCAGTATAGTGCTTCATTGCTCTATCACCAAGGCCTGTGTCAGTTTTGTGTTTAATCCCCTGGATTCTATCTGTGTGTCTATAATGCATCCCATAAGCTCTGTGAGAGCTTACATCCAGCACTTTGAATAAGCAAGTAGGATTTCTTGAATAATACTTAATTTGTAAGAATGTCCGTGTATGGTTCTTTGGTCAAAATTGTGTTGATAGCATACAAATTTCCGAAGAGAAGAAAGGTTACGTGTTCATGATTTATAAAGAGAAATGATTCTTCTTTCTCATGATATTTACTTGTGGGTTGTTTGTTTATTTGTTTGTTTCCCAGCAGGACAGGTTGTGTATTTAGAGGAGGCTGTAAATATGTGTATTTTTAATAGTGTAATAGATCTGGCATTGTGCAACTCATAAAAATGATATGCTGATAAAGCACTGGGCTGAGATATGGTGTTCCATCTCTAACTTCTTCAGAGATTTTGAATAACCCTTGGTTACTCACTTATCTCTGTAATTAATTTCACATCTGCAAAGAAAAGGAGAGTCTTACTTTTTCTCTTCCTTATATATTTCACTATTAAGATTATGAAGGAAAGATTTTTTTTATGCATGTTTCTACTGAACAAATTGAACAAGCTGTATCTTATCTGGGTTTTTCAGATAATCCTCTAATTTAGTCAAATGGGAATATAAAAAATATGAATTAGTCCTTTTTTACTGTTGTGAAACAGAAACGAGAAATATAGTCTTTTTAAGTATAATACAAATAAAAAAGTCAAAAATACTTTTCCATTTTTGTCTCATTGATCAGTTTAGTTTTTAAACATAAAAGGATAGTGCTCGCTAAGATTAATGTGCATTTGCATTATACAGAACAACGTATACATTTTTAACACCTTGCGTTCAAATTTGAGCTCTGCTTATTATGGAACTCATGTGCTGTTTCACCCAGTGAGTGATTCAATCTCTAAAGTCTGGTGAAGAAAATAAACATCTAACAGCACAATCAGCAATGGTGTTGTACCTTTCAGAACAGCAGTATTATCCTTAAATCTCAGGTTTGTCTTCACAAGACTTGATACGAAATAGTGCATTGTGTTTCAGTCTCAGTGCATGTTGTCACTAAAATGAGTATTCAGGCAGCTTAGAAAAAAGTAAGAGAAAAACAAAAATCTAGTATATTGTCCCAAAACCTAGCGAGTAAATCCTTGAATAACCAAATATTGGAGTAAGATCTGGGAATAACTAATGATCTCTAAAATGAAGGTTCTGCCACAGCTACGTAACGTGGACATTTCCAGGGTTTGGCAGCATCCGGGAAGATATTTTTAAAATTACAGTTTTATACCAGGACACCTAACTGTTACCATAAAATGTATTTTCTTTACTTATTAAGGTATAAAAAACATTTCAGCTTCCATCATAGCCTGCAAATAAACATTTTATTTTCAACATACATTTTCTTTTGCATTTAAATATGCAGTGTGTCTGAACATAACTGCTTTCAGTGATTTTAACTATTGGAAGTACCCAAAAGTAGGTTGTAGATTATTATATAATTTCTGGATATTAGTCTGAGAGGCAAATAAAAGTGCCAGAGCTAAACTTTCTAAGATCTTTCATTCTATTTGGCAATAGCCTATGTATATGTTTCAATTTCTAAATCTTGGTACATGCATAATTGCAATTTGATAATCTTGTATTACAAGCAACTATTCTGTATGCTCAGTGATCAACATTATTACTGGTTTGTCTGTAATAATGATTATTAATGCTACTAATATTTTAAAAGAAATATTATAGAATAGAATAGTTCAGCTGGAAGTGACCCACAATGTTCGTCTAATCCTATTGCCTGTTGGGCTTAGCTCCCTGAAATAACTCAGGCTGATGCTGAGAGAACTGGATAAATATTTAAAATAGGCAAATTCTTTATTTAAAAGGTAAATGTTCATAAAATGATAGAGAACATATATATATATGGGTAGTATTTGCAAGTGATGAATTTCATACTAACTCAAAATTCAAGGCAACTCCAGTAGATATCTGTTGGTAAAGCCAAATTACAAAAACAATTTCAAGGTAATTGGAGAAGGGGAGGAAATCCAACAGCAAACTCTTTACCTTGCACAGATCACTTAGTTACTCCGCTAAAGGCAGTGAAATACTTTTTGGTGCATGTTGATGTAAAGATTCCCTACAGTTAGACAAGGGTTTGAAAATCAGAGCTAGATTTGTCATTTTGAATTTTTGGTGAGTTTTAATTGCGTAAATACCAGCTTCTCAAAATTGCTGTTATTATAGATCAATCTTTGACTTCCATTAGAGCAACTATTTCAATTTCCATGCGCATTGCAGCCTTTCAAACCATTGCTGGACTACAAACAACCTTACTCTTCTCTCTTCTCCCTCTCTCTCTCTCTTTTTTTATTATTTTATTTTTTGGTCTTTGTTGCCACGCACATGTTGAGAGTTGCTCCTTTCACCTACAGGAATTTCTGTGATTCTTAGTGCTACAGTACACAGTCGGCCAGCTTAATTTATAAGACCAGTGAAGCTGTTATGGAAGGTTTTCTGCTTAAAATGGCTAAGCAGTATTCAGACAATTCCTTCTGCTAGCACTTCTGTGGGATGCTGACATCTTAAACCACTGAAGCTGTTGCTAAAGTGGTTGTGACTATACCTTAGCAATGCAAAAAGCTTAAAATATAAGAAAACAAATAATCACACAAGTGTTTTTTAAGGTATGGTTTCTATTTATAAATATGATTTTACTATCTTTTGTACCAATGTTATATTACTTTTATGGATTTTTGCTGGTAGCTGATTTTAGGTTCTGCTTCAGTGGTATACATTTTTAACGTAAGTAAAAGAATCACTAAATTTCAAACTTGGAAAATCTACATTTCCTATGGTGATATTTGAATAGTTGTTACTAAATTATGGGTTGGGTTTTTTTTTTTTCTTTTT
>Ga0181612_176839_pt1 | contig 10744 bp, 9 predicted proteins | sample HoacroProtozoa21_FD_119630 | JGI IMG/M metagenome (GOLD analysis project Ga0181612, IMG submission 119630) | Hoatzin crop microbial communities from Cojedes, Venezuel. Combined Assembly of Gp0051906, Gp0051904, Gp0051908 | reverse complement strand
TGCGTGGAGTATGTGTGAGCTTGGTGGATGCAGTCAGGTAATTCTCGCTGTTGTGGGTTTGGGGACTGCCCGTCGTGCCTGTGATAAAGGTGTGTCTCTAGATATTCCTCAAGTGGTGCATTGAACCCCTTTGCTAGAGCAAAAGCCTCCAGTTTGTAACTCACTGATGAAGCCTCTCGATGGACGAGAGCTTCATCCAAGTAGAAACTCAACACAAGGCTTTACTCAGCATATCTCACCCAGGAAGAGCCTATGTGCATTGTATTTTTAAAAAATTCCTAATATCTTTAAGGAGTATCACTGTTAGGACTTCACCTGCAATGCATCGAGTGGGCACAGCAGAGCATCACACCCTTTGCTTAACGTGAGCAGCTGTGTGTCCACTTACTGGCTTGAGTCCCTCATCTCCATGCATTTAGTTGCTTTTTTCTCTGTCTTCCCCCCCCCTCCCCCCCCGCCTTCCCTTCTGTTTGTTTTGTTTTGTTGTACAGATAGGTTTTGGCCACTGCTTTTAAAATTGTTCAAATTTCCATCTTAACTAGATGAGGCTAACCACTGAAGCTGTCTTGCTTTTAATGCTCTTCAGGATGTGCCTCTTCTAAAATTTTTTTTTTTTTCCTTCTTAAGTCAAGTCCACAAAGAATACTCTGTTTTATGTGCTTTGTATGTATGATTTCTTCTTGAAGGACAACTCATTTCCTCTACTTTAGATGTATTTTCTTAAATCTGTCACTTCCTGTCTCTTTCTTGGCTGTCTTATTTGCCAGTTTTTACATGTTTTGTAACTGTTCCACTCATTAACTTCTCAGATCCTTTGGGAATTGTTTTGCCCAGGCGAGGTGAAACTTCATTTTTATTCTCTGGCAAGAAATATTTGACGATTAATTTAATTGCTAAATTGGCTTCTAAGCAGAAGCAGGCTTGGAAAACTGCAGGGGAATTAATCATGCCCACTTAACAGAAGGGACTTGAAAACGTGGAGGCTGCACTACAGATGTCAGTGAAACCAAGGTGCACGATAGCTAACAAGCTTTTAGTATTTTATCATACTTAAGACCTTTTTTTGATTTCTTGCTGGCTTTCGCTGCTTTTTGCCTGCTTGAAGAACAGACTGTTCCCTCCCTAGAAGAGCACAAAGTCTTCTCATCTCCATAAAGCACTAACTGGCTCCACGGGTGAATGAAGCCTCTGGGCTTTTGAGTGAACACGTGGAAGTTCATGCGCCAGCACAAAGTACACACACAGGGACACCTATGGATGGAGGCATGCGGATCCTCGTGTGGCTTTTCAGAAGCTAAAAATGTGATCCACCACCTCTCTGTAGGCTTGGAGAGTTAAGACATATTGCGTGAGCTGGTGGGACATGAACGAGCAGGAAGAAAAGCTCAGCCACTTCTTTCAGCCTCGGTGCACATGGACTGTAGCAAGGCATTCATCCTTCACCCGTCCTGCAGCAAAGGGCTGGTTTCGCACTCTGATCCTTACGCAAGAGCAGCCTCATAAATGTTTCTCTTGAACTTTCTATAGACACATCTCAATCAACTTTGATTGAACTGTCTTTATTGTATACGCAATAGGAAATTAATTCTGGTGTAAGAAAGAGCTCAGTTTATAACAGCAAACACTGTATCCGATAACATTTAAGATTTTTTTTTTTTAATTTATACTAAAAGTGAAATACAGCTACTTCTACATAATAGCTGGCATAAGGTTGAATTTTCCTCTGATGTAAATGGGTGTAACTTGATCAGGTAGCAAGGTTATGCTGATTTACATCAGCTAAAGATTAGGCTTAGAAGTCTCATATGTGACTACATACAAGTACTACAAGAAAATAGTAAGGTCTGAGAGATGTTTTTGTCCAGTATTTTATTAAAACAAATTGAATCCCTTTTGAAAAAGCTTCTGCCTGCAAGACTACAGGTCTTAGAGTGAGCTCAACTTCATGGGACTCCAAAGGCATTATTACAACTTCTGTAATTACCCAAAATAGCTGTTCTGTACATAAGGTTGGCATGACTTTAAAGCTCAGTGTCTTGGGCTTTTGCAGGACTAGGCTCCAGTAATGACTCTCCCATTATCTAGCTGGGAATCTCCCTGTGAAATGCATAAAGCCCTTTACAAATAAGGGGGGTGTGGTGTCAAGCTGTAAAATGTCTGATTTTTATTAACCATGTAAGATCTACTGTTGGTAGGAGATGTCATTAAAGTCTTGTATATACTGTGACTTGGGAAGTAATGGGAACTTAGGGGGCAAACTCAGTGCTTGGAGAGTTAGGAGAAGCAGTTTTATTACATGTTGTTTACCTGCTTTGCCTGCTGTCTCCATCGGCAGAGGCAGACGTCAGCACTTGTGGCAGTATTAGGATGTTAGATTTGATGTTTGGAGGTTAAATCAAGTGGAGGAAAGAACTGAGAAATTACAGATGCTAAAAATGTTCTTATGTACAAAACCACTGAAGTTATTCCATACATTAATAAATGACATTTCATATAAAATGCACATATAACATCAAAGTCTTCAAGGTGACTGTAAGTGGAGAAATACTTTCCTGCAACCCCATGATAAAGACATAGAGTTTTTCTGCATCGTTCGACATGCGTTAATTCAGACATGCAAATAATGACTGAAGAACCTTATTTCCGTAGTGCAAGAAGTATTTTCTGAAGAACAAGCAACCCTGATTGATATCAGCATTGTACTGAACATGGACTTACCCTTTGAAAATCCTTTTTTGCTGGTTAAACTGTCTCCAACTGCAAGTGTTCTAGTTCTACTCAATTTTAATCATTTTTGCATTTGTTTTTCAGTAAATGTTAGTAGTCCGAGAACTGCAATCTATTGATTGTTTTTCCATTATTTATAAAGCAATTGAGCAGAGCCAATATAAATCTAATTGGTTTTGAGCGTTGTCGTTTTTAAAGTGTATCGGGTGTTATAAGGCAGGTGTAAATGAAAACACAGCTGTGGTTCATGCGGTCATTCTGTACAACTGACTGGTTTGGTACTTGCACAATTGAAGAATTTAACATTTATCTTGCGCACATTATCACTTAAATTGAGATCTAAAATGCCTGAGTTGTAAGTATGCATTAATTGTATGCACAAATTTCTGAAATACCATCCTGCTGAAGTGTTGGTAAAGTACTGGGCGTCTGGTTTGGGCTTTGACCTACAGATAGGAAAAGTAACAGGGAAAAAATAGTCATGCAGTAAAATTGAGATTTCCTAAATGGGATGAGGCAGGGTGTTTTTGTAATAGAAAAGAATAATGGGACTTGAGATGATGTCTGTAAACTTTATTTTCCTCTCTCTTGAAATCCTAAGGGAGAACCCAAGACTTCCTCCTCGCTAGTCCCATAAGTGGTGTGTTCTAGACATTTCTGTGCATCTCAACCACTTTTTCAGTGACTGTTTCATTAATCACTTGGGAGATCTGGTTTTTCGCTTTAAGTTATAACCAAAGAGCATCTTGTCTTAGGATCAGAGAAGAACACCTTATTTACGCTGTTAACTGGTCCCTTCACATTTAGATTATTCCTTTACAAATATTTGTAAACATTTTAGTAGATCATACCTTAACTCCTTTCAGACTAATGACTTTACTCTTTCCTCTGTCCGTCTGTCCACAGTCTGCCATATGCTTGGGTAGTTTTGTTGCTGTGTTGGGTTTTTACCTAACACTTCTAGTTTTGCAGCCAGCTTTCTGGCAGGAACATCTGCAGAAGGTGCAGCATTGGAGTAAATGTATGATTTTAGTTCCCTGGCCCTGAACGTGGGGATACCATTAATATATCCCAAAGCAATAGCCTTTTTGCTGCACTGGTGATTAAATTGCTTTCTAGCTCACACTGTGAGATGTAAAAATGCTCCTTTTGTGGGGAAGTCTGTCAGGGGCTATTAAACTTAATGGTCCAAATGCAATCTCCAGCTCAGGAAACTCTCTGACTGCTGTCTGCTGCACGCTGGAAAGCAGTATGAGGGCAAGGCCCATCCTGTATCTGCCCTGCCGCGTGGACGCTTCCCAGAGCAATTCACAACTGCCCACTCTCAGACAAGATGTTAGCTAGGTGGGTCTTAAATCTGGCGCGGCGTGGCTGCTGTGTGTTTATATTCTCTGGTGCCGCCTCTGTCTTACCGAGTTGTGCAGATTGTTCGCCAGCTGGCCTGTAAGCTCTGGCTGCGTGTCATCTGGTTTCACTGCGTCAGCGGGGTGAAATGAGATGAAATACATTAACTGTTCCTCTGACCCTTTTTTTCCAGCACTGGGAGCTTCTCTGTTTCATGAGAAATATGAGTGAAGGCTTTTACCGGCTCGGTGTCACCTTTTGGTTTCTTCCTCTGTCATGAAGTGATGGGCCTCTCTCCAGAGCTTTCCCTCCCCTGGGTGGGTTTGTGCCGCTGCTGCCGTTTGAATTGTTTGTGATGTTGGTGTCTTAAAGAGCACTGCTCTTTACAAACTGGACTGCTGCTCTGCATCCTGGGGTCATTTTCTCCCATGTACCTATTTCTCCACAGGTTTTAATTTCTGGTGCTTTTCAATCTTTCCCTGCAATCAAATGACTTGTGTGCAGGTTTTTTTTTGGGTATGGTGGATTTGCACTGCTTCGCCTGCACGCTTTGCACTGTGGAGTGGCATTTGGTTTACTTCAACCCATTTTCCTCCTCTTATTGCCACCTGGAGGATCTTGTGAGCTCATTTAACAGCCTTCAACCTCTGCTCGCTACCTGTTAATATTTTCCTTTGGATTGCTACCATCCTCTGGAGCATTGCCTCTTATAAATTGAGAGCTAACGCTAAGTAGGGCAAACAGTGTAAAGGGCAGCTTTTCCATGAAGAGCCTCTTTAATTGCTGGTGGGAGAGGGTTATATCTGTAGTGTTTCCTTTCCCTTTGCTTAATGCAGGTTCAAGTATTGCCCTTCCTGCTGGTGCGTGAATACTGTAGCAAAGGTTAGGGCTTTGTATTTGAAGGTGGTGACTAATGAAGCTTCATGGTATAGGATTTTTTTTGGTATTAGGAAAATAAATGGGCATCCAAATGTGTGCATTCCAGTAATATAAATCTTAAGCTTATGTAAACACTTGTGAGATGTTGGTGATTGTGTCTTTCATTTGCTTTGAGAGAAAAGATCACTCAGAGACAATAGACCAAAGGGACCCTCCTATATTAGGAAATACTAGGAAATGCCAAGTCAGTGGCTTCCATTCTTACCTGCTTACTGAACTTTGGCAGATTTTGCAAGCCGTATTCTGCATGGTTGCCCAAGCCAAGTTGTTTGAGTGTGTGCTGTCTCCTGGTTTTCACTGACAGATCTTGCACTTTCCTCCTCCTCCTCTGTGTCTTGGGAACATGAAGTATTTGGTGGAAAACTTCCTTGAGTAGACTGCAATGCTAAATCTTGTTGTCAGATGAGCTTTCAATTTATAGATGGGGCTGGGTTGCTTTGATTAGAATGCCTTGTCTTGTTTCTCTCCTCTTCCCTCTCTTTAAATCTGCCCTGTCCTTTACAGCACTCCAAAGGGTACTGCGGCAGAAAGGGAACACCTCAACAATGCAATGTGAAGCCAAGAGCTTTTTAAATTTAATTGAGTTAATATCCTTTCTTAAAGAAATCTGGCCTGGGGCTAGATGTGTGCAGGTGGGAAAGATGGAAAGCCACATCTGCTTTTTCTATGATGTCTAGTGGTTTAAAAACAGTGCCTAGGTCGTTTGTGTTTCTGGTGATCAATAACAGTGATGAATCAGGGTTTCTAGCTCTTGAGAGTTTTTGTCAGATTTGTGTTTCTTCTCCCTCCTGTAGGAAACTTTTCTGTGTTTTGAACAGCGTCACACGGCTGGTTAAACTGTGCCTATCCTACAGTGCTGGTTTTGACCCCTGTGGTTAGTTGGAAAGCCCCGGCTGGTGTCAGCCGAGGCCCGGTGGGTGCGGGAGGACAGCATGGTGCGCTTGCTGGCCTGGTCATGCCAGGGGAAGAGCCACCTTCTGGCTCCCGTCACCCATTGGAAACCCACTTGCATACAAACTAGCCTCCCTTTTGTGTAAGGGTGATGTTAGACAGCAGGCTAAGGCACTTCTCAAATAACAGACACATATGAGAACTGGAACGAGAGTCTAGGGGCTCAGAGAAAATGCTTGGTAGCTATCACACCAAGTGATTAGTTTTCAGCTGGATCAGCTCTCTGAGCTGGCTGGTCCCACAGCCAGCATGACGAGGAAGAAGATTCTTCTTCTAGCAGCATCAGCTGCATCTTAAATAGGCTTGGGCTGCTCCTGAACCTGTCTGAGTGGCCTTTCCCCACTGCTGCTCTTGTCCCAAAGCAGCTGAACTCCCCTAACTTGAAATAGTGACTCACTGAAGACCAGATACCCCTGAAGTGCTGGCATGGCCAGGAAAGTAAGGCACTTTCACTCTGGCTCCTAGAACTTATCTTTTGTTCAGGAAGTGATTTCTTTGGTATGACTCTGTATCAGTATTTAGTTTGAAACCAACAGCTTTAAATTTAATTAGGCTTTTGGCAGAGGCAAAGGCTTTTGTGATTTGAGCACTCCCGTAGTAGTTAATTAATTTTCCTAGAATTTTGTAGACTTGGATGTCACTTATTTCAGAAGGTAAGGAGCATATCTTTGTGGAGTACTTTCTACCTCTGATATCATTCACATCATCTTATCTTGACCTCAAAGCTACAGACATTTCTGAGGAAGTTAGGCTGGTGTTCATTCCAGCTGTGCACTGCTCGTTCTGTTTGTGTTGTGGGTTTTTTTCTGTTTCTCGTGTGGAATAAGGGGGGGATTTGGTAGTTCATCATATCTATTAAATTGGTGTCAGGGGAGTGCATATTTAAAATGAAGGCTTTTTTTGGTGAAAAACAATTTTGAAAAGTGAACAGCTTAGGAGTTGTTTCCTAAAAATTTGTTGCTGGTAATGATTTCTGTAGTTGGAACACTGTGTTTTTATAGTATTGACTTGATAATGTTGTCCTTTTTCCTTTGCCTGCAACCCTTACAATAAATATTATTACTTGGCCTCATGAAAAGGTAAAGGGCAAAAAACCCCCCAAATTTTACTAATACTTGCAATCCCATAGACTTTTCAAAATGCTGGCGGTTTAAGGACAGAATGAAGTTACTCCTTGTTCTTAATCCTTTTTTCTGTTCAGGATTGTAGCTCCCACAACAGAATCAGACATGAATAAGGGATTTTTTGCAGCGGTGCTCTGCCATTTCTGTATCTTAAGCGCAAAGATAAGCATGTTTATGCTTGACGACACTATGGAAAGTAATTGTTGATCTGATTAGCTCTATTGAGAAGGAGCTTGCCTTCCTGTGCTTTATGGGTGTTCATCTGCCCGGGGCAGCGGCGGCTCTTTTCCGTTCTGCAGCTACTCGGAGGATTGAACGAGTTTGGACAGCAGACAAAAGGCAGGCCTGCAACAGTCCCTTCTGCATGTCAGACTTTGACAAGTTTGTGTGTTTGAGGAAGCTGGAAGTAATAAAGGCTGAGCAGGAGAGACTTCTCAATATCTTTAGGAAGACCCGTATGCTTTTTTTAGTGTTGCTTGATTATTTTGTTGGTGTTGTTGTTGTCTTGGATGATTTTTTTTCATGGAAAAAAAATGGATTTTTATTTTCACCTCTTTTTCTTTTGATCCAGGCATTCAGGAAACCTGAGATTGAAATTGGCTTGTATTGATGGCTAGATAGAGCTGAGAAGCAGACAACTGGAATTTCTCTCTCGGAAAGCAAGTATTCAGTTAAATCAGTAAATCCCCCTATGGCAGTTTAATCCTAAACTGGAGCACAGAGTCTCTTGCAATGAAACAAATGTCCACAGTGTTAGGGAGGACTCTCAGAAGCCTCATTTAACTGCTGGAAAGGAAGACACACTAACACGCTGCTCGTTCCATAAATATTTCCCAGTTGTAAGCCATAATGTGCAAATACTTTGCCTTTCACCACAGTTGTGATTAAAAATGGTAGGATTGCTAAACCGTCAGCGTACAAAACTCTCTAAGAGTGTGCCCCCACATGAGGTGGTGTCTTTCCTCTGTCCTTCTTTTTTGCCAAAGCTGAAATGCAAAGCTTGGGGCAATAAAGTGCGATATGCTGCAAAGAGCAATAAACACTGAAGTGTGTTTACTGACAGGAGCCTTTTCTCCCTTTCCACCCTTGGACTCCCACTGCTGTAAGTATTTGTTCCAGTGGGTGGTTTAGTCAAAGCAGGTGCAGAAAAAAATCTCTGTAGGGTCAAGCTTAGGAAAATCGCTTCTTCTTTTATCTGGGCTCCATATTTGTGAATGGCAGTGTTGTGGATAGGGTGTGTGCTTAATGTATTTAGTCTGCAAGACCACCACATTAAAGAGTAACATATGATGGAAGGAGCTGTGTTTTCTTGATTAGATTTCATCTGTTTGTTATCAGTCTTATCTGTAGCCCCATTTGCTCCATATGTACTTTCCAGATGTATGTGTTCATTTATCGACACTGCTGCCCTGTGATGCTGAGGTGTTACCTCACCTTTTGCCTTGTGCTCTCCGCTCTGCCTGTACTTGCCTGTTGTGTGTCACCTTACTTTTGCTTTGTCAAGTTTGGAGGTCAAAGAGAGGTTGGGGTTTTTGTTGGGGATTTTTGTGTGTGTGTGTTTTTCGGTTTGGTTTTGTTGGGTTTATTCTTCTCAAATTGTTACTAAGCCTGATGTGTTCTCATCTGGGGTAAAAGAGAGCCTTTGGCCATTCCAAGACTATAAATTATAAACAGAATTGCCTTTAACTTGCAGATTTTGAGCAAATCTCTCTTGGAGTAGCACTGGAGGTGGTGAGTAGAGCCGAGGTCTGATGAGTATGAAGTTCTCACAGCTGTCTGGCAGAGCTGTCTGCTTCCTGCTAATCCTTGTTGTACAGTTGGCTTGGAATCCATGGTTATAAAGTATCTTTTGACAAGTTCTTTTTCTCTTTTTCTTTCTCTTTTTTTTTTTTTTTTTATTTCACCCTTCTCTGGCTCCAGCACGTGATCTCAGGCCCTGCCTACATGACAATAAAATAGGCCTGTTATTTCTGCCACTGGGCATTTCTGACAGCTCCCGAAATCTCCTGCTCTCCGATGGGCAGGGAGAGCATGCCTGGTTAGGGACGACTGCCCAATCGGTAATACTGCTTAAACGATCTTTCATCTGGCTTATTAGATGCATGGGAGAGCAGTTTCTTATACCTGTCCAATTTTCATTTACAATTTCCATCTATGGAATGGACATTTCCCAAAAGTCAACAGGAATTTTATGGCAAAACCTTGTCTAGAACCTGTTTTGGACTATGGACCTTGTCTTTCAGTTTTCCTCTTTGTAAGGGACTGTTTGTAAAATGCCAGAGACGCTCATTTAAATTCATCACGGAACTTTTGCATGCTGCTGAAATTTCAGATTATTCCAGACACTTATCAGGAAAAAACTTTGCAAATAGAAATGTACATAGTTGGACATGTGTGCAGAGATCCCTGTTGGGTGTGTGTTTCAAAGACTCTTGTCTCTGCTGCTAATAACAGCCCAAAAGAACTCAGGCATCTATTTAAGGCTTTTTTACTAAGGGGTACAGCAAAACAATATATGTAACATAATTTAATACAATATTAACATAGTAGTCAAATGCAAAATTGACCTTTCTTGTTTAAGGTACTGGATTAGCCTGTAGGCCCTCATATTTGGGCTTGGGTTCACTTCACTTTTTGCATTTAACAGTGGTAAGTCTTACTGCAGATTGTCTTTACCTGGCACAGATTTCCAGTGTTGCTAGCTCTCGCTCTTCAGGTCCTTCTGAAGGGTGTGTGAGAATATACTGGTAAGGACCCTCAGAGGGGTTTCTTGGAGTTACGTCTGCTTCAGCCTTGCCTTTTTGCAAGGACTAGAGTGCTGTGGTCCTCCTTGCTGGCTTTGTGTGGCACGCAATCAGGCTGAGTGCCTAAACATCTGCATAACGCTGGGCAGCCTCTCTGCGTCCCGGCTTGGAAGCAGAAGCGGCTGCTTGGCAGGGAGATCAAACTCTCTTCTGAGAACTGCATGGGTGTGAGACCAGACACAAGCATGGGCGCCGTTCTGGGTTTCCTGCTCTGTCCCTCAGCCGTAGCTTGCTCAGGTCTCTGCTCCTTCGTCTGAGAAATTGCAGAAGCTGGTTGTCAGAGTGCTGATACTGTGTTTTCCTTGCTGCTTGAGCTATCCAACCATGCCTAACTGTTGTAGAGGATCTCCTGACAGTACCATAATTTGCTTTCCTTGGGTAAGGTGACCACATCCTAGGAGTAATTGGCCAGGAGGGTGCATCTGTATACCTGCCAGTAGAGCGTGTCTTTGGTGGTGGTAGCTGTAATGTGAAACCCTCTGAGAACATGTCAAACCAATAAAAGTGACCTCTGGTGAAGATCGTTGTGAGCTTCTCATATCTAGCAATATCCTTAGGACAGTTTGTGAAACAGCCACTAGCTGTCCTTGGTGGTGATTACAGTGATTCAAATGTCTCCAGTGATCAGACAACTATCTCCTTTAAAAGGCTGTGCAATGTATACAGGACGGCTCATTCAGAAAGCCAGGAGGCCAACTGAGATGTTCGCTGCTTTGAGCACACCTCGTGGTCCTACCACGTTTAGAATCATAGAATGGTTTGGGTTGGAAGGGACCTTGAAGGGCCGTCCAGTCCAACCCTACTGCACTGAGCAGGTACATCTTCAACTGGATCAGGTTGCTCAGAGCCCCGTCC
>Ga0181612_151375_pt1 | contig 10744 bp, 7 predicted proteins | sample HoacroProtozoa21_FD_119630 | JGI IMG/M metagenome (GOLD analysis project Ga0181612, IMG submission 119630) | Hoatzin crop microbial communities from Cojedes, Venezuel. Combined Assembly of Gp0051906, Gp0051904, Gp0051908 | reverse complement strand
TTCGCAACAAATACGTATGTAATCAGATGTCACCATTTAGAGGGCATCCCCTCTAAGGCATATCTGGCTCTATACCAACCCTATCCTTGATAATTCACTAAACATTAAAACCTGAATGACTCATGTTTTCTATCACTGTCATGATTATAATTGATTATAAATCTTTCTCTCTGTTGCTATCGTTGCTGGAAAGAAAAAATGGTTTGAAATTGGCAACTTTGACACTCTCTCTAGAGATGATAGACACAGTATTGCACTTACTGTATTTGAAGGTAGCTGTTATTTAATTTTTAAGTGGAATGTGGAGAAAATGACCACTTTTTACTGTGAAATAAATCAAACTAAATTCACCTTACAATCATCATAGATAATCTGCTGTATAAAAATAACCTACCTGCTTTTTTACTTGTAATTTTGCTTTGTTTCTTAGATGCCCCCATCCAAAAGTAACAAGAGACCTTGCATTTGTGTGAATTATGTTGGGACTTGGTGAATGTTACCCTTTCCCTTTCGGTGTGCTCAAACTAGTGAAATACTAATGAGGCAGCAAGTTATACCTAACTATATATGACATCAGACTGTATCAAATGAAGGTTAAAGAAATGATGAATAAAATATCTTTGAGCTTAATATTCTTAAAGTGCCTCTTGAAGCAACCGTTGCCAAATACATTTAAATCTGTGCATTATTAACCAGCTGCCTCTTGGGAGCCATGGAGTGTTCACATTCTGCGTAGGTTGCCATTACACATCAAATGCCCTATATTGCACTTGGTCTTTACATCTTGTAACTTTGAAATATAACTGGTCCTATATGAAAAGCTATTTCTGTAATGCCAAGACATTCATATTCCAATGCAAAGTGCCAGTTCAATACTAAAAGGGCATGTATACCATTATGCATCAACTGCCTCATCTAGCTGTTTGCAATTGCGAAATATAAAAAATCTTTTTATTAGACATGCAAAAATGAGATTAGAATCTGGACAGTTTTATGCTTTAAAGAGTCCTTCTTGTAACTACAGAGAAGCCATGTACTTGTAAGGATTCCTATCCAGAGCACTGACTGGAAAGGTCATTTTTAGAGATCTGTGCTTGCTTTGAAACATAAATGCTCTGTATTCTGGAGTCTTTATTAGATTTTGTGTGTGGCCAGGGAAACAACATGCAGAGGGAGAATTAGTACACCAGGAGAAAAAGAAGCCTGCAGGGCAAGAAAAGACTTATGATACGGTACCCACTCCTCCCACCTAAAACAACCCCTCACACACCCAACAAAAAACCACAAACCCAAAACACCTCCTTTGCTTAAGTTTGGGATGGGGAGGGGAGTTGTCAGGAGGGAGAACGAGCAGAATGGATGTATGGAAATTCAAAATGGGTATGAAGGGATTAAATGGCATTGAATTATAAATTATGAAGGCATTATATTACAACTGTTTGTACTATCCTAATGCCAAATTTTAGGTTGTACTCCACTACATGGTCTCATAGTTTCAGCATCTGGTCATTCCTCACTTTATTACAGGAATTCATTAGGTAATCCATAATACAGAAATTCATAATTATTTGACAAGGATATGTGAAGCCCAAACAGATGTTGCGGATCGATTTAGAATATAGAAATAAACATCACTTTGCAAGAGTGCTGGGTTTCTGGAGGTCTAACAGAGTTGCAGATTTATCAATGGGCACTCACATTTTACTATCAGCTGCTGGATCTTTTCCTTTTGGATGGTGACTGATGACACATAGGACTTGATCACAATGAGTGCAGCTACAATATTAGTCACATACTGATAGCAGCTATCATTTAGAAAAGGAAAGATGTGCTGCAAGATGATTTTTGACTCATTTCATCACTGAGATTATTATATGCTGCCTTAATGCACTAAGCAGAGTATTTGTATTGTACATATGTGATATTAAGACTTTCCTGAATTGACCACCTTGTGATTTCTTACATGAAGCGATATAGTTCAGCATAAAACTTATATAGTCAGGTCAAAGAGTAAGAAACCAATCTCCTTCAGGTGAGGAAAAGAACATCTTCTAGTGAGCATTCGTGGGTATCACCTGACAAAACACTGAGGCAGTGCAAAAAAAAGATTTTATTGTAAATATTTCAGTGCTCAAATTTTAGGCTTGGAAAGAAAGGAAGTTTAACATGGTCTGCAACAGAAAGCTCTGTTATGTCAAAATAGATTAAATCTTGTAACAAAATTTATGTGTTGTGTTGCCCCTTGTTGAATTAAACAAGTTAATATAGCATTACAGGCTTTTGTTTTCAAGAAACACAGAAACAAGTGTAATATGTTGACTTGAATAACTGATCAAGAAAGATTTATGACTGCCTCAGCAATGATGATTGTTCTTTGCAATTACTTGGGGAAGATGGAACAAACACAGAAAGCTGTGGAAAGCAATCCAAGCTGAAGACTACCATATTTTGTGCAGCCATCTTTATACTGTGTTCAGTAGGATTGCTTAACTATTATTATGTACAGGGAGAAAGGTTGCTATTCTATCTGTAGATGCACAAATTTTATGTTCTATGTATCCGTATATATGTATTTATGTACTTGTCATTAGGGGACCAGGATGAAGAAGCAAGCAGATAAACAGCACTTTTACAGAAATACCTGCTGCACGACATCCCTTGCAGAATAATTATATAATTTACCACAAAATGCATATTACTTTACTAGAAAATAATCAATATGCCCCAATCATTTTTGGGTGGCTATTTCCAAATTTGGAAACTATATTGCTCGCATGGTACTGCTTTTTGGACAAACCTACTAATTAATTCCAATGAAATACACCTCAAGAGTTATGACTCCTGGAGATTACTAATACTAGTTATACCTTGTGATTATTACATTTCATCTTCATTTAAGACTTTTAAAAACATTTTACTCAAGGAATCTGTTATTCGTAGCTAAAGTGAAGTCTTAGAAAATTATTTGAACCAAAAAATGTGGGTTTTTACTCAAAAAGAACTAAAGAGACTATTAGCAAAAGAGCTAAAACAGCAGAAGCAGAAACTGCTATGCCTTTCTCAAATCAGAACATCATTTCATCTTTCCCTCATTAATTCATTCCTTCAAAGCATTTCACAATTGCCATGCAAATATCAACTTTGTCCTCAGCTGCCCTGTGATATCAGCCCACACCATTATGCAGGGTATAAATTCAAAGCAGCTTTTTTATGATTTCTCCTGTAGTGCCCTCTCATTTTGGAGGATTTCCTTCTTATACATTGACTCAGCTAACTCATTATCCACTCTATCATCTTTTGTCTGATGCCAGTAGAAATTTTGGCAACAATTAGGCTGCTGAAATATTTAGGCTAATGTCTTTGATGATGACCAATACTATCAGAGAGCCCCTTTAACCTCCCTCATTCAAATATATATTCTGTTCTATGTTGTGATGTATCACAGCTGTAAGTTCTGCGTAGCTGCTTGTTTAGTGCAAAAGGCATAGCACAATGGCATTCTGGTCATGAATGTTATTTCTTGAGGCTCTGACTTTCCACATACATAAGAATATCTTCATTCCTGTGCTGTGAGAGGGCAAGCCTTTCCTACATTTTCTCCTCCTCTCTTCAACCGCCTGCCACCTTCCTCTCTCAAAATTTGCAGTCCATTCCACCTTCTTCCTCCCTAACTGCTTATCACATCTTTAACTTTATACTTCATTCAGAATCATAAACATGAAAACTTGACTAGAGTCAGGCAGATAGAGAACAACGGGGGAACCTGTTAACTGGGAAAAGCCATTGGTCCTTTGGACTTTAGAAAAATAGAATAATCAAGCTGATAGGATGAAATTTTTAAGGTTTATGATGCTTTACTAACTGAGATTAGTAAAAATACTAAAATTCCTCAAATTCCATGAGCAGTTTCTACTGAAATATCGCAATACCACCACCAGAAAATGGCATTACTTCCTTCTGAGCTTTGATGCAAGCAGAAATCCCTGCAAGAACTGTTAGTTTTATGTTGGCTGTCAGGCTACACTGAGATTAACAGAGACCAATAAAAATTATCTTTTCCCCCCTAGGATTAGTTCAAATCTGTCTTGCCAAATTGATAACCAGAAAATGATTTGTTTGAGCAGAAATCAAAAGACAAAAATTGTAATTTTTTATTTCTGTAATTAAGGAAGCACTGTTACAAAGACAAACCTTTCTAAAAACACAACTGACAGAGAAATGATTTGGCAAATGGGCTTAACAATTAAGCCATCTTTGAGAAGCCTTTGTAAAATCAGTCATCACATTTACATAACTATTTTATATATATCCCATAACACCTTAATGTACCTTAGTCCGCTGATTAAAACATCTCTGTCAGTTCCACATTTGCAGTATTAAGGCAAAAATGACCTGAAAAAGATTTTGGTATTTTAATTGAAAAAGCTCATTGCAAATGTCTTATCAGCTCTAATTAACCTTCTACCATAGACACCAAATTCTCATCGCTGAATTCCCTCCTTTCAATCAATTAACAGAAACTAAATGCCTTCTTCTGTGTCGAAGAGAAATCTTTCCAGATCTTGCTAAACTTAAATTATTCATATTCAGTACCTGAACTACACGCTTGAGTTGTTACACACGGTTTGGGGCCATTCACTTTGAATGGACCAACTTTCTCTTCAAAACATGACAAGAAGTACAGGCTGCAAAGAGGTACTGTGTAAAAATATTTTCCCATGCTGGGACCCTTTTGTTCCTGAATAAAATAAGGAACATGACAGACAATAGCAGGAGGGTACAGTGAAATTTCTTCAATCTCAATATTTGACATTGGATATCTACCACTCACAAAGAACCATAGACAGCATGAAATTACCTGAGTTAAATAAATTTTCAGGTCATTTATGAAAGCTCAGATTCCAAAATTTGATATGAACATTATCAGAAAATTTGGATGGAAGCTTTATGCTTCAGGATCCTGATCCACTCCTCTTACCCATTATAAACGTCTGGGTAATTACACTGACAAATCTGAGTAAGGTTTCAATAACTGTCATTGAATATATCAGGAAAGATCATCATTACCCAAGGGCTTAATAACAAAACAGATGGATGCAGAAAAGGGACAAGGAGGCTGATCTATTGTAAAAGGCACTTTGCTGACACAAGGTGATTGGCCTACATTTTGGAAAATATCTTCCACATAAAGGAATAAACACAAATTCCATTGAGGCTGTGTAGGCTCATCATAATGTAGTGAAAACCCCAGCCATGCTACAGACTGCTGCAGATGCTCTGGTTTTGATAACACAAAACAGATCTAAATTCAAGCTGGCTAAGCAACAACTCCATATACACCGTGCAGGAATTTTGGCTTGCACAAATGCACAGTGTTCTATGCGTCTTGGCTGCTTGTATTCAGAGCCATCTGTGAAGCAGGCAGAAAGCCTTATTGCATCTCAGTATGCCAGTGTCACAGGAGCTCCAGCACCAAGTTAAGAGAACTTTAGATAGGCAACCTGCGTGGCTAGCCTAAGTGTTGTCTATTCTGCATAAAACAACTCTTTTGTCTTTGCTACTCTAGACAAAGCAACGACTAGATATAAGATGTGCATTACAATAAATGGTATTCATATAAATTGGAATGGAATAGTATGGGATGGAATGGTGTGGATCGGATGGTATACAGATGTATTCCAGTATATATGGTGTGTTTGAGCACACAGCTGCAAAGCATACATACTTGTATACATATTTGTATGGTCAAGGAAAATTTTTTGGTTTTAAGGTCACTTTGGCAAGTAAGAAAATCTGCATTACAGTTATAATACAGAATAATAGTATATAAGTAAAAAATTACAAAAATTGCATAGCATATGTGTGTTTCTTTGCAAAAAGTGATTGATGAAAATGGGCACATCTGCACTTGAGATATGGATACCTGAAAATCTCGCCATATACACATGATATAAGCTGAAAACCTTAGCTCTCTTTCAAGTGCTGTCAGAATTTCACCTTCCTGAGCACTATAATATTGCACTATTGTTACCCAAACTAAGTTGTCCTGAGACACTGATGCTAGAGGTGTCCATTGTATAGCCCTACCCTTGCTGGTTTAAAGCCAGACAAGAAATTGATCTTCTCTAAACAATGTGCCTTTGTCTGATAAGCAGATGGCTATCGAGAGCAGAAGTTTAATTGATGTATTACTTGCACAGCTAGAAAACCATGAAGAAACGCTTAGGTTTGCCAAAGGAACAGGTAACTAGGGGAAATGTAGGGGGAGATCACGATCACCAACTTAGAGACCACCTACCCCAGTTATACCACCAACTCAAATGATGAAGTTGAAGAAGAACAACTAAGCATGCATACTAATTTACATGCTGGGCGAAGAGACTTTAACCAATCATTTAATAGAATAACAATGCATATGTATTAGGAACTTAAATATGTTAATGCTTTGTGTATAAATAACTGTTAATTTGGAAGCTTGGTGTGCTAGTTTTGTGGAAAAGCTACCTAGCAGCCAAACTTGCGCAACTTTGTAATGCAATCAATATCTTTGCCTTTGTGTGTATTTTGGCTCTTTGCCCAACAGGTAATGGCTCCACCTTTGGACTACACATTTGGTAGAATGCAAATACGCTATACAAAAATGTCGCTAATCGTGTGGTTTTAACTATGTCTGTGATAAATCACAAAGTACGCTGAATTTATATTGGACTTTAATGAAATATTACTCTGTTCTTTTATGCACATAGCATTCGGAGAACATGGTTTATAAATTTGTTTCAACTATTCTATTCAACAAAATATTCAGGGTTATCAAAGAAACCCCTGGTAAATATCTGCATTCATCTAAGAAGAAATAAGCATGAGAACATATTTTTTCATAATCTATCATACTTAAGAGACTATCACTTTTTTTCTTGGCCAGAGACCTACATTGTTTCATTTAATTGTACTACTTAAAAATAATTTTAAAACCTTTTGGTTTGGCTTTTTTTAAACAATTGCTGATCAGGTTTGTATCCCATCAGAAACTCTTACAGTGAAATAACTCTTGTGAGTTTATTTGAAATTATACTTCGACAACATAAATAGGAAAGGAGTGACTAAATAGTTATAACTACCTAATACTTTTGTTAGCTGCTAGAAGACACACAGAGTGAAAACCAGAGTTGTATCAACCGGTAAGCCTGTATGGATATGTCTAATTGTATAGCTAGTATACCTACACCTACTGGTACTACTACTGACCCTGGTTCTTATTGCGTGTCCCCAGCCAAAGGAGCAGCTCTACAGGTCTGCTAGCAATGTAGATAGTATCTGTCTCTTTACACTGTCCCAGGTAGATTATCTCAAAAACACCTTTCTTGACTGTTCAAACTAGATTGGCTTTTTTTTTTTCTTGTTTTTTTTAGCTGATTAGACAGTACATAAACCATATTTTTGCCTGTGGCATAGTGGGAAAGTAAAATTCAGTTAGCAGAAAAGTTAAAAGCAGTTTGATGGTAGAGGTGGTAAAGCAAACAGAAGTGAAAACAGAAGCATCTTTAAACAGCACATTCATCAGAGGAATTGCTGAAGGCTTGAGTTAGAGGCAAAAGCAACTGAGAAGCACAGCCTGAAAATGAAGCTGAGTCCAAGGCTGAGATTAAGTGGAGCAACAGTAGCAACCTGGCAGGAGGATGTAAGTTGGCTAGCCAGCTAAAATTTATTCTACAGTTTAGCTGTACAGTCTAGGTAAGGGAGAAATTACGCAAAAAGCCAGCTGTGAGAGCACTGGTTTGTTGGCTAGAGGCACTAAAAGAGGTAGGGGAATTAGAGAAATCTGCTTCTGGAGTCAGGAAAGATTACAATGGAATAATAAAATAATATAAAAGCCCTAGTACCTTTACATTATTTCCAACATGATGCATGGCTCACTTCAACTAAAATATCTGCAGGTGAACTCTAGCTTTTTAAATGATAGCCTGGTTAATCTCCTTCTAGTAAAACTTCTATTTTCCCATCTGTTTTGGGTCTTTGCTTTTTTTTCATTTCTAACTAAAAAAGCTCCAATGGAATAATAATAGATACGGATAGAATAAGGCCTTGATCTGGAAAATATGACATATTTTATGCAGTAAGCAGCAGTATACTCTATGACAAAATCTTTCTGCTCCATATATGGTCTTTCACAACAAATGTGTCAGTAAATGGTACCAGTAAAATAACATTTCCATTATTTCTTCTGCTCTTAATAAATACTGACAAGCTGTATTTATTTAAAGCATTACATGTGTAAGTAGCCTATCCATTAGCAGGTACTGCAGATGACTTCACTGCTTATTTTTCTAAATAGTACTGCACAAAGTTATAACTCTTTTCTACCTATGCTCACTCAAGGATATATAAGCTCAATAAAGTATGTGATGTTCAGGGCCAGTCAGTCATAAAGGACTGGCGAGTTGCAACCCTGGATCTAACAGTCGTCTCTAATTTTCTGTAGATTTGTGTCACATGGCTACTGATTTTGGTGTCTCAGAAAGGCCTCAGCTATGAATGAAGCTTTTCTCCATGTTGCATCTTTGTAGAAGTGCATGTAGTTCATTTTTGTGCGTTCTCTTTTATCTATTAACACTGTGTCCTCAAGTTGCAACTTTTCCTCTACTCAGCTATCCAATTTAACAAAATGCTAAAGGGAGTAATTTCTAAGATCTTGTCACTCCTGAAAAATGTTGAATTTCTCCAGTGATACCTTTCTCCAAAATGTAGAGAAAGAGCTTCCCAAGCATACTTTAAAATGTACAGATAGAGATCACATTGTCCTTGTATTTAGAGAAACAAAAGCTAAGCATACACACACTCTGAATGAAAAGCTACCCTCAAAATACCACAGTGCTTAAAACTTATGCTTGCATTAATATTTGGATGGGATCATTGATAAACAACATTTAAAAGCTTAAAACTGGCTGCAGGCAAACCCTTACATCTTTCTTTATAATAATAAAAATATTGTAGAAGGAAAATGCCTGTTACAAAAGAATAAACTGATAAATTGCTTTCATAGCTATTTAAATACTGAAGTGAAATTTAGTATTCAGTAAGCTTGAAACACCTACCTGCTACCCTGTCCATTCCATGTCAGCCTGACACCTCTCTGTGTCACCACCCAATAAGACATTGTTTTACTACTTGTTGTATCACAGCTGAGTGTCTTAGAGTAAACCCTGCATGTAAGAAGCTTTTCATACTGTAACAATCAGGTCAGCCTTGTTGGAGGCAGCTGCTGCAAGCGTGGCACCACCACCAGCACCCACAAGTGGAGCTAAGGGCAGTGACGAGGCTCTGGTGGGCTTGCAAAGAAGCAATGCATCAGGAATGGGCCAGCGCAGGTGGTCCTGTTTGCAGTGTAGCTTTGGGAGCGTGGCAACAAGGTGCTGGTCAGCTGGCAGGACTAGGCAGGATGCCTTGGAGGCTGCTGGTGCTGCTGTCTGTGGATGCTGCTCTCAGTTCGTATAGCAACTGCAGGCTCTGCTGACAGTTCTGCTGGGGCTTTCCTTAATGTGCTGGCTGCTGCTGGGAAGCACTGGCTGCCAGACTGGGATGCTTAAGGTAACTTAGCAGTTAGTGAAGACAGGCACACAGGAGCCTGCCACTGCTGCTGAGGACTGAGCAGGACCACATGGAGATGGTGCAGTGATGGTCTCAGCATGCCACAAGGCATATGGTCCAGTGCTGCCTGATGGCAATGGCCTTGTCACAGCAGAGGTTCTGGCCTCTGATTTGGTGCTGCAAAGATGGTCTTGGGTCTCCTCTATGGGAGGTGCGCTTGGATCAGGGCACTGAACTGCCAGGTGGAGGAGTGGCAGGGAGAGCTGAGAGACTGCATAGCATCAGGGAGGGTCAAGAGGATATTGGTAGGTTCTTCACAGAAAAGCTGCAGAGGCAAGAGCCTGAGCCACGCAAGGCAAGGAAAAAGCAGCAACAGCTGGTGACCATGGTCAAACATGTGGAGGAGGAAGGCTGTCAAAACAGAGAAGGCTGTGAATTCTGGCAGCAGGAGAAAAGCTCCTGCATCGTCTGCAGATCTGCAACTTAAGCATAGGTACAGTGCTCTAGGCACTGGTTAAGCGTGAACAAGACCCATTGAGGGGTTCATCAGAACAAGTTGAGACTGAAGAGAGGTGAAAAAGCATGTGGTAGTTGTATAAGACTCCTTCCTTGTGGGGGATGAAGGCAACTACCTGCCAGTCTGACCTGATTTTTAAGGAGGTTTCTTGCTTGTTTGGCTCAGAACCAAGATGCTGCAGAAGAAATGTTGAGGATTGTCTGGCCCTTGGACTATTATCCCCTGCTGCTGTTTCATAGGAAAACCCACAGTGTTATCAAGGGTAACCCAAAGTGCATCAAGAGTGCTTCAGAGTTCAAGGGATGAGGTGAAAGGCAAGAGGTACAGGTGATGTCTCTGTCCTTCCAGTAAGGGGCAAAAGCTCCCGCAGAAGTGGACTCATTCAGTAGGTCAACACATGCCTGGTGTTACAAGCAGGGCTTTGGCTTCTGTGACGACAAAACCCTTTTTGAGCAATAAGCACTACTGTATAGGGATGGGACATCTGACAGTGAGACAGCAGTGTCTTTGTAAACAAACTTGCTAATCTAGTGAGGAGTACTTTAAACTATGTATGTAGGGTAGTGTTGCTGTAACCTGAAGGGCACACTAGGCAAAACAGATGTGTCTTGGCAGCAGCATTGCAGGGGATGCTCTTACACT
>Ga0181612_150063_pt1 | contig 10744 bp, 6 predicted proteins | sample HoacroProtozoa21_FD_119630 | JGI IMG/M metagenome (GOLD analysis project Ga0181612, IMG submission 119630) | Hoatzin crop microbial communities from Cojedes, Venezuel. Combined Assembly of Gp0051906, Gp0051904, Gp0051908 | reverse complement strand
TAAAAAGAAAAAAAAGTGAAAAGGCAGTCATCTGGGGCCTGGGCATGCTGGTGGTTTTGCTGCTTCCGCTGCCTGATCCACCTTTTCAGACACGCATGAGGAGATTTCTGAGAAATGGCCCTGGGCTGGCCCTGAGCGCTGCAGCGTAACCGTGAACACGTGTGTGTGCAAACCCACGGCCCTGCATGCAGGCTTGCATGCTGGGAAAGAGCCAGCGAGGCCGGGCTTCTCCCCAGCATGCACTCACGCATGCACACCTACCATCCTTCCACAAAAGAGGTTTCTTTCATTTCCTGTGAGAGGAGGAGGTGGGAGAGAGGGAACTTGAAGGCTGCAAATTCCTCAGCCACATATCTCGCCTCCCTCTCCTTTCCTATGCCGCCTGCCAGCTCCACGTTCAGGAGCTGCGGCTCTCGCTTCCCATACAAATAGGCAAGGTTGAACAACTGTGCTTTTAAACCTTGTGAGACATTTCTGTTGCTTTGTGGGTTGTTGGGGTTTTTTTCCACAGCATTTGTGTTCTTTGCCTATCAGAGCCACCTCAAGGCTGCTCTAACTCTATGGGGCCAAGCTGCAGTTTAGCTGGTTAGGAGCATAGGCATGCCTTGTGCTGTGGTTGAACCATTTTTTCCCCACCAAGCTGTCCCCTTATTGCCCCCAGCCAACCCCAGGAAGCTTGTCTTCATGCATATTGACAATTACCCTGTGCCAGAGCAAGGCTTTTCCAAACCCTGAGCAGTATACATGGCATTTCAAAGGCATATTGCTGTCAAGCACCCAGCTTCTCACAAAACTGTGAGCTGGAGCCACTAAAGCAGCAGGCGGTACCCAGGTGTGTTAGGTTAATGCTCAGCTCTCCTAAGCCAGAGTTACTTTCTCTCAGGAGTAACTAGAACAAGCACAGGAGCGGCAGAGAGTGTTTCTGTTTCACAGGTATTTGGTACTTCTCCCTTGTTTTCTCCAAGGTAGGTAATATTGCTTCTCCCTTGTCATGCACAGAGACTTTAAGGATAGCAAGTAAGATCATATTCTCTCCAAAACTATGGCAAAGCAGCCTATACCAGCCACCCCAAGGCTGCAGCGGCTGTGAGGTGGCGTTTCTTAGCCTGTTTGGAGCATCCTGATTCAGTATTGTGACTCAGAGCTGCCGCTGACGTAGGAGGGAGTCCAGCTGGCTCTCCTGTTTCTTTGCCTGATGCTGCAGGCATACATGAGTAGTATCGATCAGAAAATATGCCTGAAAGGCAAGTAGATTTTGTGTTCATCTAAATAGGTGAAATCCTATGCACGGAGATTTCAGGACCTGGTGGCTGGAGTGCAGAATGCATGGAGAGAAAGTCCGCTTTTGCGGAACATTTCCCAAGGCGTCCAAGGACTCTCTCGCAAACCCACAAAGCCTGCCCTAAAACCACAGTTGCAACAAAAGAGGAAGAGTCCATAGCAGAACTTGGAGCATATTAAACCTTGCAAAATAGGTTTCTGTCTGTGGTGGGGGATACGTATATAAATACATACATGCATGTACATGAAGAGAGAACTGGGTTTGTTCAGCATCGGAGCTAAAAGTGAAAGTAGCCTGCAGGAATGCTGAGCAGGGGCGGTGAATTCAGGCAGGGCTAGCGTGGTAGGGCTGGATCGTGTGGAGGAGCGGCCCGCAGTGGTGGCTTCTCAAGGAGAATGACCAGGCTTCCCAGGCCCTAATGCAGCAGTAGCAAAGGACTCTGGCTGATTTGTGAGCCACAGAGCTAAATTAATCCAGGATGTAAATGGGAGAGTGAAACATTGGAAAGAGAGCACCAAGAAAGAGGTGCAGATGAGAAGACGTCCAACAGATGCAGGTGTGTAGGCCAAAAGGAGAGTAATTTCCACCTGGCACTAGGGGACAACATGGGAAAAGAAACTAAAAAGAGCGTGTTAAAATATAGCTAGCTGTCTTCACATGCCGGTACCATCTCCATTCTTGTTAGCCCTGACACAACCGAGTGCAGCCGCTGTTGAGTTCAGTTGTGCAGACTCTCATGAAGGCAGTGTTCAAGACTGGCCCCAGTGAGACTCCACCTGAGGTGGCTGCATTCCTGTGCATTGAGTCAGGAGCTCAGAGTTAACTCTTTCGAGGATGCAGGGCCTTTGCTGAGCAGGTGTGTGTCCCTCATGGACAGCTTTGCTGGACCTGGAATGACACTGGCCAAAGAGATCTCACCAAAGAAAGCAAATTCAAGGAGCCTGTGTCTGGACACAGTGTCTGTAAGAGCTGTTGCTTTGTTTGGGTAAGCATCTGGCCCACAGTGCTGGTGCATATGTTATGAACGTGCCTATGGTATGGTTTGCAGTCGGAGCTGCATATTTTGGCTGCTGCATGTATCCAGCTTCAAGTTTCCATTTGTGGGACATGACTATGTCCAAGGCCTGCACTAACACAGACTAATGGATTGCCACAACCCTATGTGAGGTAGATAAATCCAGCCTTAACTGAGCTGGCAGAGGCACTAAGCCTCTGAGTTAAGCAGGTGTAAAGCCTATTCCAGATCTCAAGAGTCTGTACCTCCTGGGCACAGTGGACTTGCCTCCTGGATCTCTTTAGAAAGCACAGAAAGAGGAACTGTGCTGGAGATCCCTGCTACTATCTCTGTTCTTCTGAGCACAAGGTCAGCAGAAGAAAAGACACTCCATGCTATGTCTGGACTGCAGGCAGACAGGCTCCACTGGGAAATCCACAACCCTTCTTTGCTGGTCACCTCATCCAGGCTAGGGGTGTGGTTGGAGATCCCTGACCTCCTTTAGCCCATACACCCAGTCCTTCTTCCCAGGGAGTCAGAACAGAGCTGCTGTAACCCTCACGACAGAAGGACAAGGGATGGTTGAGACCAGGGCTTATGGTGGCATTTCCATCTCTGGGATTATCTGTGTCTCACCTTCTATTGGAACAAAATTCACTTCCACATGCCTCAAAGTCAGCCTGTTGTGGAAGTGATGGAAAAAGAGATTAAAGCAAGCAGTTAATGCAGCAGGGGAGCATTTCTTTACAGTTTTCCCAGATAGAAGCATCATCTCCGTTCCCATCGCTTGCAGGACCAGCTGTGGTTTCTGGCAATGCCAGACACAGCCATCACCCTCTGGGTGCCTTTCCTTTTCATTGTCCCTCTGGAGAACAGGACTCCTGTTCAAAATCCCGCAGGTACCACTGGGAGCCAGCTCTATTATTCACCAGCCAGAGAAGCAAGACAGGCATGCTCTCCCACAGCCTAGGGATGCCCCTCTGATCTATTACCAGTGGGGCTGTCTTTAATGGGATCAGAGCCTGGCCTTTTCCACATCCCAGCGGGACAACACCTGCCCACCAGACAACAAAGAAGAAACCTGTTGTGATGGGAAAAAAGACAAGAGTTTTCCCCAGAGAGGCAGCGAGGCCATTTGATTAAGAGCATCTTTCTCCCAGCCAGCTGGTTCGCTAACAAAACAGCCAACTAAACTTCATGTTTATGCAAGAGAAAAAGTCTATGTGAAGCAAATGCCACAAGTCCAGTTTTACTCATCTACATAAACCACACGAAATCTGGGGAAACCACTGCAGAAAAACACTGTAGGAGCAAGAGGGAAAATATTTCTGCCTAAACCCAGAATATTAAATACATTTTTACAAGGTAAATTCAGAGCAGTATTTGAAATGCTGCAGCAAAGAGATCTGACTTGAAGCTTCGTCTCTAACTTGTCCTTCTCAAAAGACCAAATGGTTATCCACTGCCCTCAAGCCCCAGTCTTTGCAGAGGTCCAGCATCCCAGTCAGGCAGGTCTAATTCCAGCGGTGCCTTCTGCGTGAATGTCCTCTGGAGACTGACTGTCCCACGTATGCACATCTGCCCAGGGGTGCCCTTCATCTGTAGCACTCCCAGATCCGGGGCAAGGAGTCCCAGCCCAGGACAGGACCAACCAACCCATATCTCCTCCACTGTGGCGCCAAACTCCAAATCAGAGTGTGCCTTCTTTTTCTCTGACCATTTCTCAAATCAGAGACCATAGGCTTGCTTGCTGGTGCTTATCCCACAAGATGCTCAGAGCAAAAGTGGCATATGAGCATAGGTGCAGGCTCCAAGGAGGTCAAAAGAAAGTTTCCTATGAAGCAGGGGCCACTTTGTGGTATGTGGTTCGTTAGCCCTGTCCAGAGTCGGGGTGAAAGGACTCAGGCACGCCTGGAGGTATTTGTGCATCCTAGCTTCTCTGGCGGTTTTGTGATTCTGGCAGAAGTGGAATTGTGAGCAAGGCTTTATTCCAATGGATGTGGGATGTAACAAGTTCACCTTCAGTTAGAGAGGATCTTAATATGACCTTCCGTAAAAAAGGGGCATTGTTTTGAGTTGTTAAACAGCTGTTGTGTTCCACCCCAGCAATGGTTGCAATTCAGTAGTGAATAATATGAGCCTTAGATAAACAGCCAATAAAATAATTTGGGATCTTTCCTGGCAGGCGGAAACAGGCAAGATACTCTACAAAAATAAATCATTATTCTCTCTGCCTAGGAAATGAAGTGTTCTCCTTTTCATCACCAAGTGCGCTGTCGCAAAAAATCTCTTCCCGCTCTTGTGTGCTGGAAACCGCCCCGTGCCGTTTGTGGTACTCTCTTGCCATCTTCACCTTCATAGAAAGCAAGAGGCGGTTTTAGTCTGGATTCACACATCTTCTCTGTTTTCTCCTCCGACCCTCGTCTGCTTCTCCATCCCATCCCCAATCTTCTTAAAAACAACCCTCCCAAACTGCGCATCTACTGTTCCGCACAGGCACAAACACCATCTCCTTTCTTGGAGCAGCCGCAACGTGACTGCAAGAGAAGCAAAAGTTTCCCTCAACCACTCCCTCCTGCGAAACGCCCCGCGTCCGTTCAGTACACGCTGTGTCTGCCTGTGCTGGGGCAGGACTGCAAAGCACCGGGCCTTGGGTCTTGGCCTCCATCGGATGAACAATTTCCCGTTGAAGGTTACTCACTTCCTGTTTTCCGTATTTAGACAATCTGGGCCTATGGGGAGGGTTTGATTTGTTGTAAACTTCAGCTGGTTTAAACGTTAAGTCGCGGGAGACCAAGGCGGGGGGGAGGAGGGGAAAGGCCTGGAGACAAATTAGGGCTATTTAATACCCGACTGTGTTCTCTCGCAATTTTCTAGTGACCATTAGAGCATGTGAAAGGAAGGTCAGGGGCTGACAGCATGGGAGATGGAGAAAGGGCTGCTTCACAACAGGGCAGGGCTGGAGGCAGTGCGTGCGTGTGTGTGCGTGGGGCCCTGAGTGTGTGCAGCAGTTGGGAGCAGCCGGGTGATACACTCTGGTGACTAATTTCTCCAGTGTGTCATTTTTGCCACAGACAGCTGTACGGAGAGGCTAAGGGCAGTGCAACAGCTCCGCAGCGAAGGCGGGGAGGAGCCTCTAACCTAGAGAGGAGAGTGCTGTGCCCTTTCCCGGTGCCTATCAGTACACACCACACACTGACATTTGTTCGAACTTGCCCAGAAGTGTGCTAGACTGGAGCAAGTCAACACTTGTACATAGTTGATAGGGCAGGTCACATCTTTTTTTATGCCTGTTTTGCAAGGGGAAACTGAGGCACAGGACGCTGTAACTTCACTTCTTATTAGAGAATGTGAGGGATTGGGGTGACTCCTGGCACCAGTCAGGCAGTGACCTGTCTCCTGAGGTGTGCTTCATCATGAAGAACACCTTCCCTGTGTTGGTGGGAGTTATGCTTGGACAGAGAAAAATAGTGAGCAGCCCAAAGCGCCTATGGGCACAAAGGTTAAATGAATGGTTTTGGTCTGTTCCTTCTTGTTCACATAGTTATCTTCTAACAGATTAACTCTCAAAATGGGGTGCTTTTACTTCCAAATTTTACAAGGGTGTATGAAAAAGAAAAGAAAAAGGACACTAGTGGACAGACTGAAATACAGCAGGAGATGGTAAATTAATCTGAATTTTACAGCAAAATCCAGTAGGCATTTCCAGGAACGCCCTGAAATTACTCTAGCAGTATAACCTGCTACCAGAATGCCAACGTCAGCAGGTGGGAGTGAATGAAAGAACTGGAGATAAAAAATCACAACGAAAACAGCCAACATAATGCTCTTGTGTTGCAGGTAAAGAAATCTGCCATGTCTTCGCTGCCTGACAGAGAGCAGGCAGAACCTGAATCAAGTGCCAGAGGAAAAAAAAAAGCACCGAGGAAGACTTTGGTGAAGCACTGAAGTGTTTAGGAGAAACAAGGGTCCATGTTCATGCTCTGGCATTGATAGGCCTAACTCCAAATGATCTAGACACGCTCTTGACCCTCCTGAGCCAGAGCCAACTTTCCTCCAAATAACTCCCTGCAGCCCAGAGTGCAGAACCTTAGAGAGAGGCACAGGGGCAGACTGCAGGCAGGTAGCTGTTTTCTACCTGGCATTGCTACATAGGCTGGGTTAACATTATACTTCCCTGATTCAGTTTTTGTAGACCAAACAGTAGCAGTTCCCTCCCTCAGTGGTATGTCGAAGCCTTTCCCTGAAGGAGGGGTTAGTTCTCTATTGTGTTACTACCTGCTGGATATTTTTTCTGCTGTATCTCCTACCCTGCAATGGCATTTTGCTCAGCTGAACTTCTGGTGCTCAGAAATTCAGCTTGGTACTTATTGCAAATGTGGTGTAGTTCTTACTGCCGTGTCTCTCAAAAGTTTCCTCTGATGGGTCCATCGACCTCTCAGCAGCACCTTGGTGCAGTCTGAACCCTGGATTTAGGATGAGCTCTGGATCTGACAGGGACACATCTGACTGAATCAGGATCGACTGCAAAGCTGACACCACGGTGAATTGCACCCAAAGGTGTTCAAGCAAATGGTGTTTCAGAATCGGCACCAGCCGGCTGCCCTGATGTTGAGGTTTGATCTGTTAGATCCAGAGCAGCCTGGTTTGCCCTCATATCACCATGCTTAAAGAACAGTCACTTAATCTCACTTAGAAATGTTTACTTGCGAGGACCAGATGGCCCAGGGACTTGGGCTAAACAAAGCATTTTAATTCTAGGTCACACATTCTAATCTAGTCCAGGTTGGTGATAAATGAACATATTCACCTGATAGCCACTTTTGGCTTCGTTTTTGGTGGTTTTCAGGCTGGTTTCCAAGGCGAGATGTCACACCCCAAAATCTCCCTCTGTGCCCTGCCACAGTTGGTACTGATTTGACTGTCTCTGTGGAGAAACCAAGGATCAAATGCTCCATGGCGCCAGACTGTTTTCTTTTGCAGCCTGCAGGTAAGGGGAAGTTGTCCTGTGTCTGGCTGTGTCATGCCTGCTCTGCGGATGGGCAGGATTTCAGTTTGCAAAGCTGCCAGTCCAACCCCCTCCATTGTGAAATTAATGAAAAAAACAGGAAAATGTTTAATTGCAGTTGACATATAGGCACTCTCTGCTATGAACTTTACACGCAATCACAGATAACAGCATCAAAATTAATGCCTGCTTCCCACTTGTCCTGCTATAAGCAATAAACGTTTGGCAAGTCAGTAAATAACAAAATTCTCATGTGGCCATCTACAGGTCACCAGGATACTTAAGAAGTTTGCGTTAATTATACCATGTTTGCCATCAAAGAGGGGATATTAACCCTTTGGAGCTGTTGCAGGAAAGCAGTGGAGTCATTTGGAAGTAAGTAAATGAAATCTTGTCACTAAAAGTGCAACCTTTGCAAAATAATTAAAAAAAAAAAGGTGTTGGGGCAAAACCCTCGCTAGACATCATGGAAAATACAGTACCTTTTCAGCTTTCCTTTTATTTATTTTGTATTTTGACATCAAACACTCCCTGTAACCTAATCTTCTTGGCTTTTGATGTGGCCGTGGAGACATGACAATTAAGCATGGCTTAAAACAATAATCTCGACAACGGGAACCAAAGGCAAGTAATGTCAGGGTTCCCCCCCTCACAAAAGCCTGTCCCCCAGTGTCTGGTGATAGTGAAAGGACCGTAAATCCCAGTTTGTTGCCTTGATATCTTCTCTGTACTTACACTTTGTGTTGAACTTTACACACTTGCTCCATTTCCATTCCCTGCTGTTTGTTTTTCTTCCGCTATGCAAAATGTCTGGAGACAAACACGATACACACGTTGCAGAAAGATGGTTTGATCTTTCACAGATTAGTGCCATCTGACAAACACGGGATTATTTGTTATCTGTGTTGCAGGAACCGCTGAAGACCCCGCTCAGAAGAGGCACGCTCCCCCGGGCGCTGGGGGCTGCAGCACCCCTCCTGACAAGCTGATGGATTAATGCCGTGGTTCTGCGAGCAGATCGAGACCGACCCGGCGAAATGCCTGTAGAGAGGCAGCACCAAGGTAAGCCCTCATCAAAGTCTGAACGGGTGTGTAACATGCAACCAAAGCAAATAGCTTCATTATTCTGAATTATTTTAAAGTGATGTTGCTAGTTCTTCTGTTGTCTCCTCGTATCAGCTATTCAACTACGGAGAGTGGCTGAGTTTACTCACAACTCTGTTTTAAACCTGTCTGAAAATGAACATGTTTCTTCTTAAATGAAGCTTGCATGGTATGCTATAAACTGCTTTTTTTTTTTTAATGGGTGTTTGCACTAAGCCTCGCTAAACAAGTTAGAGAGATGATTAACTTGTCTGAAACGATGCGGGAAGGCCTCGTCCCAGTTGCGTGTGCTTTCTTCGGCACATCTAGAGCTGCTGCGACTCCTCGTCTTTGGGAAACAGGGCTTGCAGACGGGGCTGGGGATGACGCTGCACGGTTAAAGAGAAGCAGTGATAGAAAGGGCTGGAATTTGCACACACACACTGAAAAAGGAACTTGGGTTATTTTTTTTCTTAATGAGTAAGGAGTTATCCCCAAGTTGGTTTCCACAGAAGTGAAACACAGCCCCGCGGGGGGTCAAAGGAGGAAACCCAAAGTTCATTAGCAGGTTTCTTGAAAATATGGTTTTAGTACTAGCAGTACTCACCCCTATACATGGCAGGAGGACTTTGCAAGACTTTGCTTCACTTCGTAAGTCCCTAAGGAGTTCCTTGTGTGGGTCAGACGTGACCATGCAATGAAAGCAGCCGCCAGGTTTTGACTGTGGGAGAGCTGCCTGGTAAGCACTCTTCTCCACCCTCATGCGCCAGCCCTCATGCGCGCCCCCTGCACCCACAGCTGCACCCCTTGTCAGCGGCTCCCAGGACAGCCCTGAGCCGCTCAGGGCTGGCTGTTCCCCCTTGCTCCCTTCATGCCGCAGATGACACCGAACGGTAGGAAGCAGGTTTCCACATCGACGGTGTCGCCTGTTACAGCAGCGCAAGAGCCTACGGAGAACTTTGCCCGGTCTAACACAGGCCCTGCCTTGAAACCCATTAGGCAGCTGGCTGCTTTTCCGCATTTATGGAGCTCTTAAAACTTGTTCTTAATTGGAAAGTATTTCTCCAAACACTTCAAAAAAACAACCCCAAAAAAACAACAAAAAAACCTAGAGAACCCACAGTTCATCATCTGCAATGTGGCTGCCGCCTTAGATTTTAAACGGGTTTAGAAACTTTTGCGCACTTAAATAAGTGCGTGACCTCGTCACCCCAAAACAACACCGGAGAATGAGCTTTTTGTACCTGTGCTTTTTATACTAAATCATTCGCCAACTACTTTTTTTGTCCTACCCGGGTAGGTTTTTGAAATATCAATAGACGGCTCTGCATAAAGTTTAAGCTAATAATTCTAACAGGCAACAATGACGACCGTAATTTTTCCTCTTTCCTTATTAAAGGCTGCCTTTATGACATGAAACTCGGCACAAGTACTTTCACAAAAAAAAAGGTATTTTATTATTCTTAGCAATATTCACCTTGAAGGAATATGAGGAAAGCATACACTTTTTACAGACAATATATAAACATGTTGTACATAATTAACAATAACTTAGTTCACTAATCCAAAAATAAGCAAAATAAAAAAATTAAAATAGAAACAAAATACTGCAGATTTTTTTTATGCTGATACAAGTACAAAATAATTTAAATCTCGACTGCTGTTGTCTATGCTGCAGTGACTGACAATATATTGCACTTTGTCAACTGTATCAGTAATCCCTGTCTTCCACCCACATCCTTTCCCCGTCCCCCTGCCCAAATCCTATAGAAATTTGAGTTGGGTACAAATAATCTACAACTGTACCATTGTAAAAGGTAAAAAGTGAAAAGGACCCTATTTTTTTACCTCAGTACATTAAAAATCCTTATGATTTCTCCTGACCAATTTAGTTTCCCGTTTATTTCCACTTCTTTACAAAGTGCACCTATATGCCTATGCAGACCAGAAAAAGGAGGAAAGCAGGATTTTCATGGCTGCTTGGTTCTTAATCGATTATCAAATATTTTAATTAGAAAAAAGTTAACATACATCCATTTTTATTTGTTTTGTTGTGGGTTTTTTCTTTAGAGCAGGGCTTTTGCAGTAAGGATACAATTGTTTTGATCAAAAAAAAAAAAAAAAGAAAAAACCCAACACAAAAAAAAATTAAAAAATAAAAAAAAAAAAAAAAAAATAAAAAATAAAATAAAATAAAAAAAAAAAAAAAAATTATATGATTGGAAGTAATTGATAATTTTTCCTGCGTTCAAATACAGTAGAAAACTCAATTCGTCAGACTTCTTATTTCATAATGTTTTTTACTTTTTTTATTTTTTTTTTTTTTTTTTTATTTTTTTTATTTTTTTATTATATTTTTTTTCTTTTTATATTTATT
>Ga0181612_132931_pt1 | contig 10744 bp, 3 predicted proteins | sample HoacroProtozoa21_FD_119630 | JGI IMG/M metagenome (GOLD analysis project Ga0181612, IMG submission 119630) | Hoatzin crop microbial communities from Cojedes, Venezuel. Combined Assembly of Gp0051906, Gp0051904, Gp0051908 | reverse complement strand
AAGATACGGTTGGCCTTCTGGGTTGCGAGCGCACATGGTCAGCTCCTGTCCAGCTTTTCATCCACCAGTACCCCAAAGTCCTTCTCGGCAGGGCTGCTCTCAACCCCTTCATTCCCCAGCCGGTATTGGTACTGGGGATTGCCCCGACCCGGGTGCAGGACCCTGCGCTTGGCCTGGTTGAACCTCATGAGCTTGACGTGGGCCCATGTCTCAAGCCCGTCCAGGTCCCTGGGGATGGCATCCTGTCCCTCAGATGTGTTGACCACACCACTCAGCTTGGTGTCATCTGCAAACTTGCTGAGGGTGCTCTCGATCCCACTGTCCATGTTGCTAACAAATATGTTAGACAGCACCGGTCCCAATACCGACCCCTGAGGAAAGCCATTCGTCACTGGTCTCCACTACTTCGATTTTCCTCCCTTTTCTGTGCAGTAAGATACTGACATTCCAGTTGTTCCTAAATGACCGTGCTTTTCTGCACGCTGGAACAAGCTGTGCAGGTCAAATCTCCCAACTTCTTTCGGTCTCTCGTTTCACTTGCTGTCCCAGTAGTCCAGTTCGCCGATGTCAGACCCCTGCCTGATAATTCACCACCTCCCATTTTATCTGTGACAACGTTTTGCAGGCGTGGGCGTTGCAGTCCTCTTAACTGTCACTGAAAGCTCCAGAGACTTTATCCTATAACCCGCCACACAGACCTGTGCTTTCTAATCACAGCTGTACAGTTCAGGAATAAATCTACCTGATTTTCAATCAAAGCCAGGGCTTTTGCCAGGGTTACATCGAGGGAGGAGGGGTAGCTGTTGAGAGAACAGTGCATTAGGAAACAACAGGTTCATCACCCACCAAGAAACAAAGGCATAGCAGAATCATAGAATGGTAAGGGTTGGAAGGGACCTTAAAGATCATCTGGTTCCAACCCCCCATGGGTGGGTGCAGCAGCGTGCCTGACCGCACCTTTATCTGACATCCACCTCTGCTCACCATGTTTGATGGCATTTGGTTATGTCCGTTTCCTCAATGAACTTTCAGTGAAGTTTGGGACAAAATTTTCATTTATCTGCTATTTTACCATCTCATCTTTGGGCACATTGGGAAAATACGCAGCAAGAAGTAGCTGAAAACTGTAACCTTCTCAAGCGCCCAGTTGAGAATGTCTCAGCTAGCTGGCGCGTAGGTGTGAGGAGAACACCCTTCCGCTGCAATCCCGTGCGGTCGTGCAAATATTTCTGACGGAGAACGACAGCAGTGGGTCATCTCACCTTGCGTGGCGGCTCGGTTTGGAAGTGTCAGGCAGGGACAGCGTGGTCCCAGTGCCTGACCCCGGTAAGCTGAGGCACCGAGCACTGCCGGGTCTGTGGAAGAGCCGTGGACTCTTTTCAGTGGTGCCCAGTGACAGGACAAGGGGCAACGGGCACAAACTGAAGGAGAGGAAGTTCCGTCTGAACGTGAGGAAGAACTTCTTCGCTCTGAGGGTGACGGAGCACTGGAACAGGCTGCCCAGGGAGGCTGTGGAGTCTCCTTCTCTGGAGATATTCAAGACCCGCCTGGACAAGGTCCTGTGCAGCCTGCTGTAGGTGACCCTGCTTCGGCAGGAGGTTTGGACGAGATGACACACAGAGGTCTCTTCCAACCCCTACTATTCTGTAATACATTCATTCTGTGGAATAGTACTTTGTACAGTTAAGAAAAAATAAAGTTCTTTATGAAACCTCCTGTAGTTTTTTCTGTGATAGTGGAGTACTGAATACGAAACTTGTAACGCAACAGTACCTTCTGCAGTGGCATTTGCTGGTCTTACTGGTTCTTATTGGTGACACTACTTCATCTTAACAAAACATAATGGTAGAAAATTCTAGGGTGGCAATGAAAATAAGCGTAGATCAAGCATCTCTTTTTTCTCAGTTTCTACAGAGGAAAAGGTATTTTATTTAACGGTTTATAGAACTGTTAAGAGAGAATTGAGTAAGAAGATTTCTTTCCCTGCTTTCCTTCTCTACCTTGCTGTGGATTTACTATTGCTAGTTGTCTTCAATTCTGCATGAGATGGACCATGAGTGCCTTTGTCTGAATACATATCAATCATATTGTAGCTATTAAACACAGCCTGTGTGGGCGTTTGTACTGTGCAAGCAGAACACCCATCTGTCATCATCAGAAAATTCAGGACAATTTCGTGAGATCCAATAGAAAAGAGTGGTATCAGCAGCTATCTGTCATGTTGGTCGTATGTGTTATGCACTGAAAATCTGAGAATTGTTTCTACGAACACCTTCAAAAGCAAAATCTAACAGCCTTATATATCCTTTTGGTGGTTACTCTATGCAGAGTCAGTGAAATATAAACCAAAATATCCTTCCTGAAGTCCTAAGCGACAAAAGCAAAATGGTGCTATTGTAAAATGTATGGACCTTTTGTCACCTGAAGTTTGTATGATTTTGCATTCCCATTTTTTCCACCTGCTATGTCTGTGTTTTCTGAACAACTGTCAGACAGCATTAACTCTGCAAAACAACTTTAAATAAGAAATTTAAATGGTTTATGTGCAAATAGCTTATATTATCTACATTTCTTCATTGTATGGAATTTGGCTCAAATTTCAGGGTTTAGAAAGTTTCAACCAGAGAAATTGTTCCAAATGTCAATGCCTGAGTTGAAGTATCTTTTGCAAGGGTGGTGATTTTCATTCTGTAATCAGTCCAATTTCCAAATATTTTGGAATCTCGACTCCACCTAGAAAACATTGTTTTCGTTACAACTTATAATTCATCATTTTATTAATTTACTATCTAGATCTCTAGACAACTATGAATCTGTTTTATTGGTGTCTTCTGTACCAAATAAATTGCTTTGTTAAAAAAAGGGGCATCTTATTATTCAAGATATAAAGCTATGTGACTTCTGCTTTCCACATTCTGAATTTACTAGTGCAAGTACTTTAGTGCTCATAAACGGATTAAAATTATTATGAATGTCTGGTGGAAAAGGAATGTTCTAAAATAGAAACTCAGTGTCTTTGCTCTTTTTAAAACTCACATAAATCCTTTTAGCGGAGAGATTTTGATTGAATCATTTATTCTATGTGATTTCTGCAACTTTGACCATTTCTCTCTTTTTCTCAAGTGCTTCTTTGGGAAGCAATCTTTTTCCATAGACATGAATAGTTAAAGAGCCTTTTCCCCTCACCACACTAAGTGTATACATGAACTTGCACTTTGAAATACTTCTGGAGTACTAGAAGCTAGCTGTTTATCCTTCAGATTCGAAAGGTTTCAACTGTATCTTTCTGATCAAGAGTGACTTTAAATTTCTGCATTCTTGTTCCTGTACCATCAAGATTTTCTGCACCTGTCTTCATAGCCTATTGAAACAGCATGTTTGGGTCTAGATCACATATGTCTGTCCACGAGTATAAAAAACCTCTTTTCTAAACATATGCGTAGTGTAATTATTTTAAAGCACTTCAGCATACAAAGGTGCAGATGCTAGCTCAAAGTTTCTATACATTGTCTTCAACATCTTAATGATTTAATTTTTATAAACATTGGAGAACAACTAATACTGACAAAGTGTCCAGATGCAGTAACCGAAGAGAATAAATAGTACACAAAGATCTGAACTGGATCTCTAGGGCAAGGTTCATCTAGAGAATCTCAATGCGTTTTAATATGGTCAGCTGTAATGTCTAAGAAAAAGAGATTGTAGACTATGCTACAGTACAAGAGAAGTAAGTTGCCTTGAAGGCTAAGGGCAAAGTTTGTGTGGCACTTTGAGTAGGTAACACAGTAGGTGTTTCAAGGAGATAAAGGAGATTTGAACATCGTATTCAAAACTACAATACAAATTGAATAAATGTATTCTACCTTACAGAATCATTGTGCAGTGGATAAACTGTTGAAGGATAGGAAGAGGTATACTGACGTAATAGTGTGCAGAACGGGTTAAGACTGGTATTCAAGACCCCGTCTCCAAAGCTGAGAAATTTCAAGAGTATATAATAATTTTTATTAGCTTTAAACTTTCTTAGAAGCCTCTTATTTTGAAAAATGTCCTTCCACTAAAGTTGTCTTTTAAGCTAAACTCTGGTTTTAAATAGTTGAATAATATCCATCAAATAATGGTTGCTGTTTGCTGTGTTCATTTTATTTATTTTTAAACAGTATGTTTTTCTCAGCAGTATTTTCATAATTCATTTGAATAGATAAAAATAAGATGAAAGCTCTGTATATTGTGTAATGAATAATTTGGCTACCAAAGGGTCCTGTGAATGACCTGTTTGTTCTACAGTCTGTTTGGCTTCATAACCAGTGTGCTGTGCCTGAGAGGCTTACTTCTTATGTATTTCAAATGATATTATGGCATGATATTTTATTGTCCAGGAGTGTTTGTTGGCATGATAGCCATGAAGCAGACGCCAATCAGTTGGCATGTGGAAAATCTAGCAGAAAAGAAACTGGACTGTTCCTACTTTGTAGACACATGGTGCAAATATGTTGCTCTTCAATTCACAAAGTTTTTGTGTATGTAAGAGACTTGCAGAATAAATACTATAAGATTTAGTTAATGTTTTGGGTTTTTTTTTTAAACTTTCTATGTGAGGGAGGTAGCAAGATAATTGAATGGGCAGAATTAGAAGAAAGGCACTAGGGAGGACCTGAACTGCATTTTAAAGTTCATGAATAGAGAATTCTAAATGAAGAAAAATATTTCTAAATAATAAAATAGTGTTGGGGAACCTGTATTATGTGGAATCGTCCCTATCACACACTAAGATATAATATAAACGTTCTGTAAGCTATCTTGGAATAAATGATCAGTTTTATGATGCTGCATTTCAAGTAAAAAAAATTGCCATTCAGGTGTGACCATAAAGCTTTGCCAGGAATAATTGGATTGTAAGAAAATTTCCAGTTCTTAAAAATTCATACATATGGTGCAGCAAAATAATGGCAGGAACGGATAGAACAGAAACGTAGAGGAAATCATTTGCTTCTAACTTGGTCTCACAGATGAGAAAAATCTTAAAGAGAATTATCTTGAATTTAGTTTTCTCGTGTGAAAAAGGTGAAAATCCTTTACCCTTAAAGAAAATTTATCTTTCTGAGCTTAAATTAATACCTTGATATTAATGCTATACTTGCAATTAGAACAGTATTATAACTGGTTTTCCTGTCTCTTGAACCATTCACATGAATCTTCTTTAGAGGCTTTTAAGTGTTTTCACAGAACAGAAGGAGATAAAGGAAAGCAAAGGGGAAATGTTGATAGAGGGAATAAGGGAGAATCTGGGAATGATATGTTTATCTCTGAACCTATTGATGAAGATGACAGCTGAATGGGCAGGAGCACAAATTCAACGTTTTGAGGTGAATGACAGGGTACTGAGAACTAAGAAGTAGCATCACAAAAATGTGAGGCTTGTATCCTGTAGCTGCCACTCATTAGCACTGAGCTCTCTTTTATTGTGAGGCAAAAGAAGTACTGTCTTTTCTTTTGACATGAAATTGTTTTCAATAGAAAGATTGATAAAGACCTAGATTCAAAAAGGGTTTTATGAGGATGGCATTCTTGCAAACAGATACTTTTGGTGGAAAGCAAAGTCCCCAGAAAGTTCCATCTGGGTGTGTTCTTATAGTTGGCTTACTGCTCTCGCTTGCACTGAAAGGAAAATTCTAAACTGTTCTGAAATAGCAAAATCTCACTGTAACAGTTTAGGAGTGGAGGGAAGACAAAGGAAAGTCTCATCTAGCTAGAAGATGCTCTATCTTATTAGATAGTTCTGTTGGAAGAGACCTGAATGGTCAACTAGTCTAACTGCATGACCTGTTCAGGGCTGACCAGAAGTTAAAGCATATTGTGAAGGTCATTGTACAACTTTCTCTTTTTAACGTGCTGACAGACATGCAGCATTGAACAATTCTCTAGGAAGCCTGTTCCAGTGTTTGACCTCCCTCTCATTAATGCTTCCTAATGTCAAGTCTGAACCTCCCGTGACATGGCTTTGAACCATTCCCAGGCATCCTGTTACTGGATATCAGGAAGGAGAGATCATCCCCTAAACCTTCACTGCTTCTCCTCAGGAAGCTGGAGTCAGCAACGATGTCATCCTTCAGCCTCCTTTTGTCCGAAATGGACAAAAATCACAGTTCTTAGCCACTCCTCACAAGACCTGCCTTCCAGCCCTTACACGAGCTACGCTGCCCTCCTCTGGGTGTGTTCGAGTACCCTAACATTGTTTTTAAGTAGTCTGTCCCAGAACAGTACACAACACTCAAGGTGAGTCTGCACCATTGTTAAATACAGTAGGATAATCACCTCTTTTGACCGGCCAGTTATGTCACACAAGTTTAAAAACTAATAAAAAATTAAACTATGCTGCAGCAGTCAGGTCAGAGCTTAACATGTGACATTTGAACACAATAGAAAATTGTCTTTTTTCATAATGCAAAACACTGTGCTAACTTCTAATGAATAACAATGGAAAATAATATGGTGACAATGTTACAGTGGCAAGAGATAAAAGACTTTTAATGTTTGAATATGATAATAATCATTCCTTCTGGTCTGTCTGCCAGACGTTAGGAATTCAGATTTATTTTCAGTCACCTGTGGAGATTTTTCCAAAGTTATCAAACAAGCAGTAATGCTTGTTATTATTTGCATTGTTCAACAGTGAAGGTCTTGGTGGCAGCTTGATAGAAATTATATATGGAAAAATATCTAGATGATGAACCTGGAATCTAATTACATCAAGGCGATCTATTGGCATTTTCCTTTAAAAAAACATATTCTATAACTATGTGGCATTGCAGGACAAATGTTCTAAGCACAAATCATAACTGCTGCACTGAAATAATTGTAACTCAGATTTTCTTTATTATATTAGAGTTTCTTCCCCAATCAGTCCCTTAGTAGTGTTCCTACACATTCTGAATAACGTCCACCAATTCTTTTTTTGTAAAGCATTCTTGCTACACGTAAGAAACAAATCCAGAAATTTAACCTTTTGGAATCACATAAGAAAGTATTCCCAAGTGGCAGGAACATAGAATCCTAGTGGGTTTCCTAATTCCTCTTGCTTTCTTTATCTTATGCAAGATGTTTAACTTTCTTAGAGGCTCCAGAAAAATATTTTGCACCTTGTGGTGTGCAGGGCATTGGGGTGACATGAATACTTTGGGAACTCTTGGACAGGGTATTGAAAAGAGTTTGCACTTGATAGCCTCAGGCAGTCCCTTTTTATTCTTTTTTTCTTCTTTGAGGTGTTGTTCTGAGTCCTGATGGACCATGTTCCACTGTTATTGTTATGAGCTTTGTATCTGTTCACTGTTATTATTCTGAGCTTCATATTCATATTCACTAGCCCTCATAACAGGAATTTCTAAAGTTTGTGTATGGCCTTATAAGTCAGAATGGGACTGACAGAGATTGCAGAATACAAAAGAAGACACATCTACCTGCAAAGCTGGAGTTACTCTTCAGCTTCATTCCAGTCTTGTCTTCACGTACAACATGAACCTCAAATCTGGGAACACGCTGAAAAGGCCACCAAAAGACAGCACATGTCACAAATGTCCTGAATGTCCCTGACATCTGAGGTAAGGGTTTATTGACAGAAAGTATTGTATGCTTTCCATAGACACTTGAGATTAAAAGAAGACTAGGCAGAGGTCACGTTCTAAACACTGCTTCAGATTTGATAACTAAAAGTAGCTGGAAAAAGAAATATAGGTAATGATCTAAACATACATATTTTTTTCAGGAATAATACTAATGGAAATAAGTTCCCTGACTATTTTTACCCCTTAACTGTGAAGCTCCAATCGACCAGCATGTTTAAATAAATTCCAATGGCTCTTTAGTGATCCCTACAGTTTTTATGACGGTAACTGCACCGGGTTCTGTGAAAATACAGGGCTGTTAGCAAAGAGTAGCTCTGTGAATACCTTAAGGAAAGAAGGCAACTTTGAGGTAATTGTTTTTACAAGGGAGCAAGAAATTCACACAAGCAAACACACTCAAGCCTTAGATCTATAGGAAAACAAAGGCTCATTCTTCTTCTGCAGCTTCTGTTCATGGAAGATCTAAACATCTTTGCACACTTGCCTTGTGTATGGACACAATAATTAAGATCTGTTATGCAGCTTTATTTTCTATTTTTCTATTTTTAGACTTGATATTCTTTGGAAAACTTAGTGAGAGTCTTTCTGATTGCACATAATTTGTCTTGTGGGCAAGACTTCGATTTACCTGAATTCAGGTGACTCTATTAAGGATACTTGCCCTATCATACTTCTTTAAGAAAAAGTGGAAGCTGAAGGCGATTTTCCTGGATGTAGGATTATCTAAAATAATTTAAAAACTTGCACAGTCTATATCTTTCAGATGTGATCAGGTCTAGAGATTTTGCCCATAGATTATTTTATCATGGGAATATCTTATAGTGAAGTAATCTACCAAGACTATGGAATGACACTGCTTTTTAAAAGATGTTTCTAGAAGTCAATGCTTTTCAAGCAAACCAAATGGACTTCACCGAAAAGTACAGAGCTGTAGTATATTCATAACAACATATCACAAATATCCTTCTATGGCAGGAATCAGTTTTTCTTTTGTAATATACTGAGGATCAGCTTGAATATTTTCAGCACTTTGGTGTGATAGCAGAGCTTGAGTCTCCATCATTTCATTGCTCTCCCAAATTAATATTTCTGGTAGAAAAATAAGGCTATAGGTGTTAAAAGCAAATGTAGAACTACTATGCAAAAATGTGTGCTCATTAACACCTGAAAAATGCTTGTCACAATTACATGCTGTAATTATGACATGTAATGCAACTGAATGTAGTTATATCCATTGCAATCATTGTTACAAGATATACAGCCATGCACACATTTGGGCAAAAAGTTGTATGAACTTTATCTCAATGTATTTAAAATCTCAAATGCTGAAATATTCTCACAGTCTCTAGTAGGTTCCAAGAAGGCTCTTAGGCAATAATTTCTGAAATGCTAATTCAGATGTGGTTAAACTGCTTTATATTTTAAACCTCTAAATAGATATTTTGAATCATGAGAGTTCAGGGTATATAAAAATATTTGTGTTTCTTCACTACACTTCAGAGAGTCTTGAAGACTAGAACAAGATTTTAATGGTATAGAGTTTAATTTTCAGTGACACAGAAAAATTTTCTACACTGTTGAGGTAGGATCCTCCGTCCATGCCTTTTGTTAAAACATAATTGGGTCTACGGAAGTCATATGTTAGACTTTTATCACTAGAGGAAAGAAAGTTTTGCTAGAAATTATTCAGTTTTTCATCTGTCAAGGAAATCTCTAAAAAGGGACAGAAAATATAAATATCTCAGATTTATACTTTCTGGAAAAGCTGGGTATGAATGTACTTCAGAGATAAGTAGTGCAACTCGAAATTGTTCTTTGTAGGCAAACCTGACAACATAAAAGGTTTTTTCCAACACTTACATAGTTTGAAAAGAAGTTGCAGAAATAAGACAGAAAGACTAAAAATGATTCACTTATGTCAGTTAACTCATTTAAAGAAAAAATGTTTTATAAATTGTGGGAGGGAGGGCTGCTCTTCTAAAAGCAGCAATAATTCGAGTAAAACCTAGCTATTTCTTGCGTTGTAGGACTTTGCACTGTGGAATAATAGTAGCCAGGAGAACCTTAGTGATCTGTCCAGATGTTGCCACTAGCCAAAGACTGGAATACGTGCCTGGAAACTGCAAACAAAAATCGAAATGTCTTTTAGAGATATGGTTTGAACTAAACTCCTCATGTTTGAGGAGATGAGCCTTGGCACTCCTGGTCAGCATCTGGGTTTCAAGAAACATAATGATTTGGTGTTCTGAATAGATAAGTAGGTGTTTGCTGTACTTGTTTTATGTGAGTCTGAAAAAGGTAATTTTTTGCCAAATGTTTTTGGCATATTTGACAGAAATAATTGAAAGTCTACTTCTAGCTGAGAATCTGTCTGTCCTCCCAATTATGTCTGTTTTACAGAAGAGAAACATACAGATGTTTAGGTTTGCTCAGTGCCTAATTCTGTTAATTCCTTATAATTTCACCTTGTGTGAGAGAGGTAGATATTTCTTTCTATATCTCTGATAACATAAAAGATCTTTCATGACAAAAGAGTGCAGCTCATTTTTCCTAAGACCTCAGGTAATTTTCTAACTATTGTAGTACTCCTGTATAACCAATATGACTCATTTCACAGCTACAAATGGAAGATTCAATGAATTACAGGAAATTTTGTCTGTCAGTGACTGACGGATTAGAAGGGAAATTTTCATTTCTCTCATGTTACTTATGAAACATAAGTTTTGTCAAGCTTATTTTTAAAAAGTGATGTATCTGGCAAACTGCATAATACACACTTTTAAAACACTTGAAATGTGTAATCATATAAGCATTTTGTATCAACGTTTTCAGTCTAGGACTGCACATTTATACCACATCTGTCCTACTACAGAAAAAGATATGAAATTGCTGAAATGCATAAAAGAACAGTACCAATTCATATTAAGATACCAAGAAGTGACACCATTACAAAAAGGCACATGCTGCATTAACAGAAGTAGGCGACTCTATTCCTAATTTCTTAAATATCATGACTACTTCAGTTTTGACCATGGAAAACTGCTTCATGAAAAAATTAATCATGATATTTTTAAGACAGTATGATTTAGGTAGACAGGACAATCAAAAAACTGTTATATTTT
>Ga0181612_128813_pt1 | contig 10744 bp, 6 predicted proteins | sample HoacroProtozoa21_FD_119630 | JGI IMG/M metagenome (GOLD analysis project Ga0181612, IMG submission 119630) | Hoatzin crop microbial communities from Cojedes, Venezuel. Combined Assembly of Gp0051906, Gp0051904, Gp0051908 | reverse complement strand
TGGACTAGATGACCCACAGAGTTCCCTTCCAACCCCTACCATTCTGTGATTCTGTGATTCTGTGAAACCACTTTCCCAAAGCCATCAGGCAGGCAGATGTTTCCCTGATATATGGTATTTCATGTGTACCCGGGCAGAGCTTTCTTCTTGCAAATAATGCTTATTTTCAGATTTCTCCATTTGGCCAATACTTTTAATTTTGAAGTTAATCTTTTGGTAATGGCAATATGTCCCCCACTTCCAACACAAGAGGCTAATTGAGGAAGGCCAGAGCCTTTTGTACTTCTGTACTCAGCACACGTGCTTGATCAAAAGGAGGTCAAGAAGGTTTAAGTGTTTCCTTAAGGTACGCAAGTACACAAGTATTTCCCTGAATTAGCGCCCACATCACCATTACTAATTCAGAGAGCACAGGAGATAACTGCAAGTGGAGAGTATCTTCCCCATGCAAAGGGAAGTAGCTGGCGTGTGTCGTGCTGCTCTCCTGTGAAATGAGACCAGTGGAAGACACTTACTCTACAAATGAATCTTTTGTGTGTTTCACTGTTGCCCACAGTAACCCTGAGGTCATTCTCCACAGTCTGTATCAGAAAGGAAAGGAATACAGAATGACAGGGCCTTTCCAACACCCATAAAAAAGTATTGTGTAGTGGACCAAATTACCTGAAAATGTTTCTTGTAAAGCAAATAATATTCTTGGTATTGCTACTTTCCACATAAAACAGTCCTCTTCCTTTCTTCTCTTATATGAAACCATGTGAAGCTTTTATGACTCGTTCCTCACACAAGATTTCTGCTGATAGAGTATTGGGGTAGATTACTCCAAAGCCAGGCATGACCTTGTCCTACGGGAAGTTTTAATAACAATGGGCATCCCAATATGTCATCCAGTTACAGAAACAAAAATCTCAAGATATTTATCCTGTGGAAGAAAGCACAGACGCCACGGGTTCAGGGAAATCTACAGGCCATTGCTCTTTGGGAAAGTCAAAGCCAATGGAACTACATTTGCCTGACCAGAACCTTACAGAGTAGAGTAAATACTCACAAAATATCCCCTGCCTTTTCAAACAGTAGTGAATCGCTAGCTACAAGGAAAAAAGAAAAAATAAAAGCAGCATATTCTTTTGTAGGTTTAGAGTAATCCCTAAAACCTGGAGAGGAAACTGAAAATAGAAGACAGGATGGCCCTGAGGCTTTTAGAAACTGCTGACAAAAACCACTATTTCTAGAGTAGCCTACAGCATGTAAAAAAGCCTGAGAATCTCTGAATTCTGACACTTTAGTAAGGCAGTAAAAAAAAAAGAGTGATTTTCTGATAATACCAGCTTTGTCTGAGGAAGACCAGAAGAGTAGATATCAATATTTGTGCACTAGAGGGAGAGAAATAGCCAGCTGGGCTGGAATATTAGCCAAAATACTTGTGAACTGTGTGGTTGCCAAGTACAACTAAAATGTCACCGGGAAGGCTAAGAGTATGTTTTCTTACTGGGGAATTCCAGAGGAACTATTATGAGAGAAAAAAAAAAATGGACCATGGTTTATAGGGCAAGGTTTCAAAGCTTTTTTGGCAAGATACAATTTCTACCGCATTATCACCAGCCCTCAATATCCTCAAGCAAAGGCAGAGGCTGGGAGAAATGTGCAGACAAGATGATCCTTCCTTGGCACAGCTACGTACAGATCAGCTCCTGTTATGTCAGCTAAATAAAGCAGACTTTGCAGAGAAGCACTTGCCGTCTCAGTGACTGACGCTAGAAGAAGCCCTGTCTATCTACCTACCTGCCTACTTGCCTATCTATTTACAGATGGTAGAGGTTGTACAGACTATATTATGACAATGTCTGGCTGCCTCTGAAACGTGGGGATTTAGATGGGAATTTAGGTGAGGAGCAAAGGTGAACGCTGTCTGCAAAACTGCAGGAAAATTCAGCTCAGCAGAATCGCGTGAGCACTTTTCTACAAAAAGATGTTGAAGTGTTATCAGGAGTACCTAAAACTGCGCATCTAAACAGCAACGCCGCCTCTATCGCTGGTGAAATCAAGAGGGACCCGAGGTCAAAAAAATCACACGATTTGCCACAGAAGCAACCTCTGGCAGTGTGAAAAGAGGTTTAATACATATCTACTTCAGCTGAATGTTTTTATCCCCTCCACTAGCGTAGTCAAAGGAACTTGTGCAGTATGAACTGGTACAGGATTTACACCCGTGTTTAAAGCAGGCTGAAGAAGCAGCTCCTGTAATCAGCTCATGATATTCATTTCGCTAAGTCTAAGAACTAGAGATGGACCATTTAGACATTGTCATTGACTACTTCGTCATTTCTATTAGAAACGTTAAAAATGTTTCTCGGTTCTGTCCAAAATCCTCCAGAATTACATTTCTTCTAACCCAGAGTAAATGCCTTCAGCTTCATTCTTGACCTCTAGAAGGCACTGGCACCTCAGAGGACAGTGTGTGTGTTAGCTTACTATATTGAGATTTAGGGCATTTGAGGTTAATTTTAATGCCCCTTCCCATGTAATCAGGTAGCTCCTACATGTCTGTCAAGAAGTCATTTGTCACAGCTCCAAAATGGCACTTAGCTGGTGTGTTGCCACTGCGGCCTTCCAGCACCTCGCCCTAAGAGTTGAGCCCTGCTCTCCAGCTACATTTGGGCAGAGAGGGGGGGTATAAGCAGACGTTGGCCTCTGCCCATTCAAATAAAACAACATCTGACAAGTGATAGATCAGTAAGGATGGATGCTTTACTTATTCATAGGCACCCCCCAGCGATTTAGCTGGTTCCCTAATTGTCTTGTTTAAGAAAAGTGGGTTGCCTCTACTTGTCTTACATTTCTACCCATAAAGCACTAAGGATCCACCTTGCTTTATCATTCTTGGAGCTGGCAAAAGTACTTTTACCCACTTTGTTTTTCCTTTTCTTTTGCACAGCACTCACACCCAGTGCAAGACTGCCTCTCTGTTAGTGACCAATTTAAAGAGTCAGATACTCAAGAAGATGGAATTGTTCTGTAATTTTGCTTATGTAAAGTAGGTATATTTAAAAAAATCACTCCCCAGAGGAACTACGCTCATACCTGTATTTCTAATTGAGAAAAGGGAATATCCCTGAAAATTGCCATTACCTGAAACTGGAATAAAAAATTTTAATGAAACATAAAGAGAGGCAAGGCACTGAGAAATCATGTATGATTGCAAGTGAACAAAAAATGAACTGAGCATAATAAAGTGATTATACTCATGCTTTATTCTTAACAAGCCAAGTAGTAAATATTTTATTACAGACTTAAGACTAATAGGTGACTAAGTAAAGGAAACTTTTTCCAATAATAATGTTGCATGACAAGTCTCTCAGCCAGTTTTCACAGGAAGGAAAGGAAGAAATATCCAACTTTGACCCAGAAGTACAGACCAGAAAAGCTGTCTTCGGCTGCATCTGATTCTAATCTAACAATAATATCCCCATCAATCTGAAGTCCAAACTATTGCTCCCACAGCCATTTCACCTCCAACAAGAAGTTAGGCACTCTTAATGCTCAGTTTCTGTAGCATCTCCAAAAATAACCGAGGAATCAGAACCCAACTGCTGACCTGGTGGTACAACAGGCAGATGATGGGCCAGCTCCCTTTTCACGGCTCTTTGTGTTCTACAGTGCTGACAACACTAGAGCTTGTTTTCGTCAGTATACTATCCAGATATGACTCAGAAGACATATGGAGAATAGATATGTGTACTACCAAGATTCAATTTTTAAAGTCACTTTTCTGTTCATAACCACACTGAAGAAAAAAAAAAAGACCCAACAAACCAACAACCACCATACAACATAAATGTGCTAAACTGACAAGAACTGCCACTAATATTTTTCTAAATCGTTAGCTGGTCATCATCGCCTGCCCTCTTACTTCAGTGGGGATGGGAAAGGGGAAAGATACTTGATGTAGAACCATGAAAAAGCTCCATTTGGGGAGAACTCTTAGATTAACAAACCTGAACAATGAACACTCTCTATTTTATAAAATGGAAAACTCTTCAGTTTAAAGCAGCTGAACACGTGACTCAAATATATTGGTTACTATTCAAAAGAAGGAAAAAAAGAAATAAGATTTCTGTTTGCTATGGAGACTTTTGCATCACAGCACGCCTGCAAAGTAAGAAATGCCTAAATCTAGGAGAATAGGCACTTGTGAAGTCCACCTCTGAAGCTATACACATAATATGGCCATTTGCTGGGCGATCTGTAATCCATACTAGAAAGCAACAGTAGATGGCCTACTTTTCACAAAAAGTGAGAGCTAGAGAAAACCACATCGTGCCATAGGGAGGGGAAGCACAGGCATAGCCTTCATTATTAATTGGCATACACAGAAAGAGCAAGCAGAAACAAGACTAGTAAAAGAAAGAAGGGAATTCTCCCCGGAAACATATGGGAAGCACAAAACTGAAGTAATAAAACATTAAAGAACAGGGCTACAAACACCAGCGTATCCAGAAAGTGCAATCATTAGTAATGAACATAATGAAAGTACTGGAAGTGTGACTGCAAAAGTTAATGGCTGCTTCTACATGTGTGAGAGAGTGCACAGCAAGACACCAGGGTATCTAAATACAATCTGTATGAAAGAGTCTTCCAAGTATCATTTTCTATATAACTCACCACCCTTCACTAAAGGGAGAAGTAAAGGAAAGCACAGAAAATTCCACTTTGACACCTGTCTTTTAAAGCTGTTTTCATTTTCACAGTTTGTCTTTGTAGTTCCTGCAGAGCAGAGCTCCCAGGGCCGAGCACCGCCAGCGAGTCACTCTGGCCGCAGACCTGGTTTGCTGCTCACTTGTGTCACCGGTCCGCTGCACCAGCTCCTTTTTATAATTAGCCACCGAGGCTAATTTTCAGTCTAACCTTGCCATGTAAACCCAGTTCAGGCTCAAATCACCAAAGAAAAGTGAGCACCCAGCCACCGTTGAGGTGCCCTCTGCGCAGGAAGCTGAGCATAAGCCTGTTCCATGCTTTTGACTGTCCTGTTCCTATCTGGTTGGGCTCTCAAACCACAAGTTTCCGAATGTTGTCGGTTGACATTTACAGGGTACCTCAGGAAATATTTTCACAGGTCCCCGAAGCATTTCCAACCCTGGAAAACCAGTGCATGCAAATGAATGCAGATGCAAAGTTACATGCAATTCCGAGAGTTATTGCTAAAAAGCATTTTGTGAATGCGTTTTCAAACAGTATGCACAAAGTTTGTTGGACAGAAATGCTCACAATAACGTAGTGACTTCTTCAAGGTTGTCTAAACAACAGCAGTCACCTACTTAACTGCTTAGTCTTGCTTCCAGTTAGGATCCAGCAAACTTCTTTCAAAACTAATGATGGGATTTAGGAGTAGCTTAATCGAATTAAATGGCAGCACTTATGGGCACAAGGAAGGAGCACAGCGTTAGTTGTATGCACAACCTTACCGCAAACATAATTTGACGAGCTGTTGAACAGCAGTGGCGAACAAGGGTTGCAAGGGATAAAATGGAGGTGATTAATTCTGTCTTGGCCTGAAAAAAATTACTTTTCTTGCCAATCTTTTGGCACCTCCTACTGACTAATACAGAAAGGAGTGACACAGAGCCTGATGATGTAAAGCAAATATGGTGAGAAATGACAAGCTTTACCATCTAGCCTACACTGGGCTGCCACAGCGTCAGGGTAAGTGTGAAGGAAAACAAAAAAAGAAGGGAGAGATTGTTTCCACTCCAGAATATTCAGTTAGTCCAGTGCTGGGAGAAGGTTCGAGGGGGGGAAGGCTATAAGCATATAAAATACTGGATTTTAATAAGATGATAGTGGACTACATGGGAAATTGGTTTTTGTGTGTGAGGTGTGTTGACGGCAAATCTACACGATGGGGTTAATAATGGGTTAACCTAATAAAGGAAACATGTAAGAAAATCTGCAACTAGTGAGCTAGGACCGCAGAAGGAGACACATCTCCTTTACATACCTTCCAGTGCAAGGAGAAATTGATGAATGTTACAGACGGCAGACTTGACAAGAGTCTGCCCACCCTTTTATTTAAACCGGTGTAAATCAAAAGTATTTCCTTCCAACGTACTGAGTCAATAGAACAAGAGGGGAGAAAGACTGCCGTAAGGGGGAACCAGGACTCCCCAGGGGCGTGACAGTGAAAAAAAGAGTAAACACAAGCACTTGGTGTCTACAGGACATGGCTATGTTCTGCACGGTGCAAGCAAGTGGCTAAACTCATCTGCACGTGCTTGCCCTCAGCTGCACGACTATGGTTTATAGGCCAAGCTCTGCTTTCAGGTGCAGCCGCCTAGATCTAGAGTAGAAGCGTCACCGGAGTCGCTCTGCCTTCACAAGGGCAAAACCGGGATAGAAGCAGCGGGCTGGATTCCCTGTTAAACCGGTGCAAAGGTGCACCTCCGTCGGAGGACACTGTTAAAAGCAGCTGCAGAACAAAAGCCGGTCCGCTTGCCAGCCGGGCATACATTATAGTAACCACACCCTGCTAGGTAAACCAGGTACACAAAGCAAATCACTTCTTTTGTGAATAGGGTTTACTTTATCATTTTGAAAGGCATATTGCTGTTTCTTGACATATTAGTATGCTTAAATGAATCACTTAAGAATATAAACTTGTTTGCCTGTGTTTACATTTATTTGTCCTATCCTCTGTTATTAATCAAATTTGTCTAATATTTTTATCACACCGTGTTTTAAATAAATAAATAAACACCACGATTGCCTTTGAAATACTAGATGCTAGCAATAAAATAAAGGCAAGAAATCAGGCAATCTCCTGCGAGACGAGGGTAGGTGGAAAGGATGTGCTGCTCCAGATACGCTGATAGCACACAATGTCGATACCCCACCATATTGTCAATACTCTGTGACGGGTTACGAAGATGGAGCTGCGGATGCAGCGAACGCTTCTCCCTCTCAGTACTGCCCTTTAAAAAGAAAAAAGGAAATCAAATCAGTCTGCGCGATGACGTAGGTCTTTGGGTGGAAAGAGGCTAGTTTTCATGGGGGTGCGCTGCACCCAGAGCTCCACCGAGCCCACCGTGCCTGGGCAGCCCACTTGACGCGCGGTGCTGCTGGTGTCCGAGGCACTGGTGCCACTTGCCCCAAGCCTCGTTTTGCACCTACTATACTGTGCCATTTCAAAACAAATTAAATAACAGCTTTTGTACAACATATGCTCAGTTCCTATAGTACTCTATTTTTGCAGTTGGAAGGCCTCAGGCATTGCTCTCCTTCCAAGCCATACACAAACAAAGAGAGTTTACCACAAAAAAGAGCCTCTGCTGAAGAGTGTAAGGTTTACCTTTGCTCCTTCACTCAGGATCCTAATTTCATCAAGTTATGTGCCTTCCCTTCATTCTGTGTTATACAGCTACAACCTACGGTTTTCTCCCAGCAGCAGCACAGGCCCCTCTTCATTTTTGCTTACCTTATAAACTGACAGGATGGATCATCCAAGACTTTGCCATCAGGAAAACCTAAATGATGCACCAGAGAGGAAACAGATCTCTTATTCTGTTGGTAATCTCTTTCATATATAGTATCAACTGATCCAGTCTAACCTTATCACTGGATTCTTATTGCTACCAGACCTGGGCTAAACCCAACTATACTTTAAAAATAAACAAACAAAAAGAAATAATGCAGTCAACTGGTAAGCCCGAATCGTTGCAGTCTTACTCCAGTCTCATACCAGAACACACTGCAGATTTTCAGTGTAGGGGCTCCGGTGTAACCACGGGGCAACAGTGGCGTAGCAAGCTTTAGAATGCCATGTGCTGAAACCAGATGTGCTAACCTGAAGATCTAGGCTGTGCCATCTACACAGCTGGAGCAGGAGCCAGCAGAGCACCTCCTTCTTTCTCTAAGCACATGGACGCATAGCCTGCAGGGGGGGGGATCTTGTTTCCAGCTGCTGAAGCAGTTTCCCTTCAGCTCGCTGCCCTTGCTAGCCTGGCTGCAACAAAATGTGGGTAGGATGGCAGGAAGGCAGCCACGTCTCCCGCTGGCCCACAGTTTGGTCTCCATTTTGGCCTTAACGAGGTCCACACAACACCCGTTTTCAGCAGGGCGGGTGGTTGCCACTCACACCTCCGTGTCTGCTGTTCTCGGAGTCCACGCGAATCTGGGTGGCGAGACATCCAGCGACCCTGGAGGCAGGTAGCCCTCAGCAGGCCGGCAGCAGCGCGGCCACCAGCCCGGCCCACGCCTACAGCACCTTTCACCCCAACAAAAATGTCGATGCACGGTGCTGGGTGTAATTTACATCCACGGGCAGGGGAACCTGGCTGGAGACCTGCCTCTGAGTGACTCGGTATGCGACACAACCGGCATTAAACCCCATTCTCCCGCCTTCCTCCCCAGACCTTTTAATCAACGTTCTTATCTTCTGAGGAACTTACATTAGAAAGTCTGTATTAAAGGAAAACATACATTTTTATTTTGCTTCAAATGTGCTAACAATATTTATTGAAAATATTTCTGGCCAGAATATCAAAAAACATCTGATTTTCAATGATAAAAATACCACAACTGCATTTGAAACTTTACAGTAACTCCAGTCTAAAAGTGAAACTAAAAAAGTGAAAGTTGCTTGTTGTTTTTCACTGCAGAAGCTGAGAGAAATGCAGAAAGTAAACAAAAAAGCACATATTAACAGGCATTTATAAAAATGCTTCTGGCATTCTAAGATGCTTCCAGACCGGAGGGAAAGAAAGGTGGCTCTTTGTGACACTTGTGATTGATAGAAAAAAACCATGTGTGTGAGTGTGATCACGTAAGTAGTCAGACACTGATTTCACAGTATTCCTTGCAGATTCTGTGACAAACCCAGCAAAATGTAGGAACAACACATAGGCAGGGATTGCTGCTGGGATTTTCCGAAGCCTAAAAAGAATTTGTGCAACCGCCTGCTGTCCATCCGGAAAAATCCCGGTGTTCGGGCTTGCTGTTCTGCTTCTCCCAGCTAAATTTCCTTCAGGACTCCTGTTCTGTTTGGTTGTGCCTAGCTCACCAGCGCTGGCAACACTCAGCCCAAGTCGCGCCAGCTACGCAGCAGATCCCAACAGGAAAACACTAAGGATGAAGACACGTCTCGGGTTTGGTGTTGAACTGGGATTCTTGAAAGTTTCTTCACATCCTTTTAACTCCATTTTGAGGTTTGTGTTTGTAGTGGAGGCGCAGGAAACCAAGCAATTCAATGTCTGTTCACCATTGACATAATTACTTTTATTAAATTACTTACATAATTTGTGTGAGTAAAAAATCACCAGAACGTGCAGTTACACTGTTTACAATTACTCCGTCAGTTGATGCAATTACTATAAATAGGCTCAGAGACATCACTAATTAATGAAGTTGGAAGGGTAGTGTAAGAAGTTGTCCGCTACCGCACGTCCAGGGCATATGATCTCCAAGTCCAGATGCAGAAGGGTGATTTCTTTGTCTTTAGGGCTTGGCAAGGGTGTATTATAAAGAACCCTCACCCCCCAAATTGCCTCAGGCTGCGGATGCTCAGGAAAGAAAATAAAACAGTGCAGTCATGGCTCGTTTTTACCAAAATTGTGAACATTTAAGAATGAAGCAGCACCAGCGGAGTGTATGCGCACACCTCGCTGATTTTAGTGGGTTTTATCTAGGCAGGCTGGGGGAAGGCTGATCTTTAAACCTGCGTGGAGTGGAGGTGTCGTCTCCCTCTTTATTTTGAACGTAGTAAAAACACGTTTTCTTTGCAACTTTAAATATTCTTATAAGCCAGATATGGGGGGGGTGGGATGGTGTTCAATCTGGGAAGGAAAAAAGTGTTTATTCAGAGTCACTGGAGAAGAAATGTAGTCTTACACAAAACCTTCAGAAGAAAATTGTGCATATTAACAGTTCTCTTGAGAGCAATAACAGACGTTCTTTGCATTTATTCAGGGAATTTACATCCAAATGGGGAAGATGATGGATTTGTCTTGGTTAACACCAAAATATTTGCAAAAATCAACAAGGGAAAATGCTTCCCGCAGAAGCAGGAAGAGATAACCTCGCACGGCTTTATTTGTACCTCTGCGGGTACTACAGGCGACACGACCACGACGTTTCAGCGAAATGGACATTTTTCAGTGCCGGAGCAAGCAGCGCCTGCCAGCAGTGCCTGCCCTGCCGCGCAGACCCCGCACGCCCTGCCGCAGGCTCACCGCCGCGCTGACCACGGGCCCGGCTCCAGGCCTCCGGCGCACCTAAGCAGCGCTTCAGAGGCTCTCCTATTTTTAAATGGATTCCTGTCAAGAATTCGGGGTCGGGTCCTAGCAGAGTACCGTTCCCGTTAGCAGTAACGAAAGCGGCATTTTACACACTCAAAGCTGTCCTTTCGTGGACTGTTACTGGCTTTGATTCTGCGTCGGTTGCTTGCTTTCCCAAAGGAACGAAACGCAGCGTCCCCAGCACCCAGGGAGGGTGGCGAGCTGGCATGGGCGCCGAGGTGTCATCCCGCCTTTGCTCTGGCCGCCAGGCTCCCCGCGTTCCCCGAACACGCCTTTACCAGGGGAAAAAGCCCTCAGAAGATCTCAGGGATCTGAGCAGCCTTGCTCCCCGCTGATGGCAGCGCGCGCTTTGCCGAAAGCTGAAGCGCGGCCGCCGGGCACCCTGCGGCCAGGCTGGGGCGAGGTGCGATGCCGAGCGGCGGTGGACCCCGCTGCGGGAGCCCGCGGGACACGACGGA
>Ga0181612_120666_pt1 | contig 10744 bp, 5 predicted proteins | sample HoacroProtozoa21_FD_119630 | JGI IMG/M metagenome (GOLD analysis project Ga0181612, IMG submission 119630) | Hoatzin crop microbial communities from Cojedes, Venezuel. Combined Assembly of Gp0051906, Gp0051904, Gp0051908 | reverse complement strand
TCAGACCTCAGTACTTTACTACTTAAGGTCCAGCTTTCCAATTTTTCAGCTTCAATGTATTCATAGCCAGCTTATAAATGTTGCTTGGATGCCAGAACTACCCTTCAGCCTATTTTTTCCCTCCCTGCGTGTACCTGTGTGCCCACCGATAACAGCCCCACTGAAATGCGCACACATGCAGGAGAGAGATAGCGGAGGTGTGTGCCCGACTGTCCGATTAGCGACCGGCTGCCACTCAGCACTGCACGGGTGGCTCCAGGTGCAGGGTCCCGACCACAAATTTGGTAATTCAGGGTTAGAATTATGAGTGCAATCATTCAAAAATAAAGCAATGTAAGCAAAGTCATGATTAACAGAGAAAGGTTTCATACCAGTTCATGAAAAGTTTCCATTGTTACTGACCTAGACATTTGCCAGGGTAAACTCTTGTTTTACACTCCTACTCTTTCCACCATTGATAGAGATCACTGTACAAACCCTTTCTATTTCATCCTCATTATAAACTAAGCATCGAACAGTCAACGAATCTTCAGTGCTGTCCAGAATCCCACCTTTGCTCTGAAGTACTACGTGTCTTCGTTCTTTGCTAGAGTCCCTTAGCACTGCCAGGCAATGGCCACAATTGTCCTCGGTGCTCTCCAGCCAGGTTCATCCCATTGTGTAATGAAATCAAAATAACTGTTTGCCAACACAAACTCTCTGGGATAACATCTTCCTGTAAAGAGGATGTACTGTTATCCTTTGAAACCTGCATTCACTGCAGGTTTCAAAAAGAATCCAGTAAGAGTCAGACAATCCAGGAGTGGATTCTGTCACTAACAGCAACTCCCTTCTGCAGTCGGGGGAGTTCTTCTCTAGAGGAAAATTTTGAAGCTTATTCCAAATTTTATCATACATCACCATCATCATCTAGTTCCTGATGCTTCTGACTACTAGGAAATGATGACTCTAGTACTCCAGCCAAGAAAAAATGTTCAAACTTGTTTCAAATTGCCCGTTTTTATCTCCCACGGGGTAATGAGATCAGTCAAATTCAAGCTGATCCATGATCATCTCCTGAACACTTGATCTTACAGCCAAGCTTGCAGCAGGCAGCTGAAATAACCCATTAAGAACTGAAACTCAACAAGAATCTTTCAAAGAAATAAACTGTGAAATAAGTTACCTACCTCTGAAACCTGGGAACAATCAGCAGTTTTGCTCCTGGTCTACATTTCCATGAACTTCAGCAGCCTGCCTGGTGCTCATGCGTCACACAGACTGAGGCGAGGCGTTCCTCACAAACCGCACTTTGACATCACCCTGGAAGTCACAGGACGCTGAGAGTCAGTGCGGATTCCTGGCAGCTAGGAGAAAAATACTCAGTGCCAAGGGCCTTGAAGTGAAACTATACGGGCGTGCGCATCCAGGGTACGCTCATCCTAAAGGAGTAAAAGCAGCAACAGAAGCGATAATGAATGGCCAGAACTGCCACGTGGGGATCTACTAAATGCCAACAGGAATGTAATCTGTGCGTCCCCCCTCAAAGTCCTGTCTCATTGCCTGGAAGATACAGGTTGTTGAACATGTCTGCCTGACTGAAAATGTGCTGAAATAGCGTCGCATGGCATTTGAGACAGAAATGAAATATTTAACCTATATTTCTACTGCAAAAGAAACATAAAAGCAAAACCAAACTGCACTCCGATATTACAAACAGACAATGACAGGTCAGTCGCTCCAGTCTGACTCCATCAGCCCCCCAGCGACGAACGCCCAGTCGAATTACAGAAGTAGTTCTGCCAAGCTGATTGCCACAGTCGCTACTTGCTGCAGGAGGTCTGTGTAACGGAATAAGCAGCCTTCAGATACACGTTTAGATTAGGCAACCATTTTTCTTTTACTGATGGGACTATGAAATAAAGTTAGTTTGTAAACATTTTCAATTCCTGTCATTCTCTTTAATTAAAGAGAAGAATTTTTATCAGCATTTGACTAGCACTCGACAAATGAAGCCATTTTCTCTCTGGACTCTTTTCCTCCTTAAACATTCTCTGACACTGGAATTATTTCTACAAATCATTTTGTTAGGATATCATCCCAAGCACCAATATTTTTTGCCAATAACTTAGAGGATAAAGTTGTGCCTCCTAGTTCTTTGTATTGAAATTATCATTAAAGTAACTAAATTTAAAGAAATTGGACCAAACCAGAACTTTTACACGAATTATTGCCTTCTGGTGGTGGGAATGCTCCCCCAGGACTAATCCTGTAACACTTCCTCAGTTTCATTAATATTTTCTTAATTAATGCAGGGCTGCCGCCATGAAGGAGATACTCCACCAGATTGCAGAATGGTATCTTTGAACTCCAGTTCCTCTGAATTTTCTCTCATAGGCTTAGGTCTAATATAGCGAATAAACGAGAGCACAACATTTCAAAACTTCCAAACCTAGAAACATCAGAAACTGATCTCCCACCCCAGTCAAACACATTCCTTTTCTCATTTCTATAAGGTGGAAAAACTGTCACCAGCACTTTTTTCCGCCCCCGACCTTAGTCCTAGCCACAACCTCCAGAAAGAGACAAATACACTGGCACTGAAGAATCAGATTTGATTCAATATTTGTCTCAGTACGTGTGGATCACGACACTAGAGACTCTCTTGCCAGAAGCAAAGGACTATAGCTATTGTCTCTCTACTGAAACAACTTGCATTAAATAGCGTGAAAAAGTTTCTCTGAAGCTGGACATCAAAACATTCTTTTGAAACTTTTTTTGGCAAGTACGCATGTTTTGAAGCGTTAGAAATGCTACATAAAAATTGGCCAAGACATCTGAATGACTGGACTGCAGAGCTGTGGAGATGCCCTGTAAGGGCGAACTTCAAGCATGTCTGAAACTCGATGAAATTTTCGTCTTGTTGGAATTAAACACAAAATTCTCCCAACATCAATAAAATCAAGATTTCTTCTGATAAAGAACACTGGTAGACGAACAAGTGAGCACAACTGGCAATCAATGCTTATAGAGGTAAGGCATAATTTTTAATTTCCATGTCAGAACAGTGAGGTTCTGTAATTGTCCTCAGCTGGAACAGTAAGAGCGAAAGATGTAATGCTTCTAAAAGGGAGCTAAATGTGTTTAGGAAAGACTCGTATGACACAGCTGTGATGGTGATGGTGATGGGCTGTCTTGATGATCCCAGAGGTCCCCGACTGTCGTACAATACCTGCACTGTAGTAATTCAGATAACACATTGGAACTTAAAACAGGAATTTCACAAGCATAACCGCCACAGACTGGCAGAAACATTTTACTGATTACACAAAAATAAAACGGGATGGTAATGTTTACTTCCTCCCTAGAGCTCCCTTTTTCCCAAAGAACAGCCCCAGTTTTCAGGTGCACCACGAAGAGCGGCATTGCAGCACACCCCATGATTTAAAGAATTGCTGCCGGCCTTCAGCACTCCGATTCTGTCACGCAGATCAACTGTGTCTCCACTATGAAGTTTGCACTACGACAGTGGCTATTTACTGACCGACTGGTGACCATTTTACCCTCCCAATTTATCCACAATTTCTTAGACAAGCTGAAATGGTAAACACACAGAACTAGTGCCATTAGATCACCGGAATCAATTTGAAAAGAGAAAAACAATCTGTCCTTGGACATTTGCTTCTCTACACTAAAGGCATCTCTTCATATTAAACTTCAAAGCTCAGATGCAAGAGAAACCAAACAGTTTAGAGCCTGTTTAAAGTCTACCACAGCACTCAGTAAAGTTCTGGACAAGAAAAAGTAGGGCTCTTCGAATGTTCCATCCCTCTCCCTCCACTCTGCAAAAAAGGATGACAACACATCTTTTGATGTTTTGAATTCTTCATGGCTTTTTATAGCAACATAACACTAGAGCAGCTTATTTAAATCTTCAATTTATCATAAAACCCAAAAGAGTTTGGTATAAGAAATTTCAATAAAAGCTTTAACTTTTCACTGGCAATGTCAAACTCCAAATTAACAAGAAGATAACTGTAAAGTTAAATCTTAATCGCCTACCTTTAAGTCACAGCAACAATTAATACAAGAATTATTTTTCTTAAGAGAAAATTACAGCAAAATATCTGGTTATTGTAACGAGAGGAGGCTGCAGCTGAAAGCAAGGAGATAACAGAGGGTGTTCAGTCCCATTACTGAATGGCTCAAGACCCAGGAGCAAAAGCACATACTAAGAACAGAACTAACTGTAAAAAAAGGGCATGAAAGCACGTAAGAAGTTTTTCTCCTAATTACGTAGCGGGGACCAATACAGTAGAACTTCTCTTACCTTTCTCAGAATAACATCACTGTTAAAACACTTTCAAGAAAAAGACAAAGGATCTAGATGACAGGAACAGAGTAATCTAAGACTAGTCACACACTGTGTTTATTTAACATTTGGAGTAAAAGCAAGTCTAGACCACAATCAGTAGTAAAACTGCCACTGCTTTTAATGGATTAATGACTAGCAGTCCATTTATTTCATAAGTCCACTTGTATCTATGTTTAAGCATATTGGCATACTTATGCAAATTAATACAAAGGTCAAGAAGGAAAAGAAAGCTAGAAAAAGGGTTAGCATAGAGCACTATATATTTGTCAAAACATAGCTGTTAGTACACACATGACATCACATTTTAAGTTAATGCAGAAATATCGTTATTTGTGTCCTGGTCTACCAATTATAATTTTCACTTAACAAAAGAAATTTTGATTACGAGATAAGGTTTGTATGAGTTAAAGGAAGGATAAATACAAATACAGTAACAGAAATAACTGCATCAGAGAGGGTTAAAAGGTAGCAGGCAGCAAAGCGTAATCAAAGTTGACTCTTGAGATGATAACACCTATTACAGAATTCCATGAATGCCAGAAAACATACCCTTTTCTACTGTTAAGTTTATGAATATAATATTCGTAACAATCATTAGTAAAATGAATTGTTCGAAGGGTTGCAAGAATAAACTGTTCTGATTCCTTTCTGTCAGTCAATTATTGACACGCTGCTGGATCTGTGGCCTACTCTGAAAGATAAATACAATGTGATTTGAGAAGGGAACAGCCACTGGGAGACATAAATGCACCTGGGTCAGAACCAACACCAGTACCTTACAAAGGACTTTTCAGACAACAAAACTACCATGGAACTCCATGAGCAAAGTTTCCAGCAGAAGAAAAGCCGCGATTTTCACCAGACTTTGTAGACACTGATTTCTATAAATCTAACCAATTTTATAATGCCACTTAAGATATTGTTTATGGCTCCTGATTGAGGGAAAAAAAAAAAGGAAATGTTCGTAATCTGAAGTATGTAAATGATCCCACTACTACAATGGTAAATCCTTAAATACCTGTTTAAGTGCCAGAAATTAAAGCAAAAATAGCATATAAAAAGCTTTTCTGACCTTTAGGAGCTTGAAACTAGGTCACATTTTCTTGTAAAAATTCGTTTTCCACACCTCTAATAAAAACCCAATTCTTTCTTTCCATGTCCCCAAACTGTCTTCCCATTTGAGCTCAAGACACCCCATACATGTACTATGCAATAAATGGACTTATCTCGCATTACTCAGGGCTTTTTTCCAGCACACTATTCAGTAATCCACTTCTCCTACGACTTATGCCCATATTCCAAACTGTAAAGCCACAGTAAGCAGATCTTAAATATTCTTTTAAGGTAAACTGCTAGAAAATTGCTTTTCTCTCTCTCAAAATACATAAATGCGTATAGAACAAAGAGTAGGTAGATCAAACTTTGGATGTCAAAAAACCCCACCTTCACTATTGACCTTTTAAAATAGGTAAAGGTAAGAGAAACGCCTCATCTGGAAACTAAAAATGGCATGAATAATTTCTATCCTCTTTTCAGATTTTGCTATTATTCCCCTGGAATATAGTAACCTTGTTGGCTTTGCTTATATAAGCAGTAACAGATCACCTAGCTGGAATTTCTCATTCACACAAGCGATTTTACGCTAGACTGATCTTCCTGCACTCCTTTTTATATTCAGGCTTGGACACACACTCTCCCGTGCCGGAACACAGAAGGAAGGTCTCGCTGCTACGCAGCCACGTGAGCGTTTTACACGCACCTAAGACGGAGGTGACGCCAAACACTGAAGACCCACACAAATCGCCGACAACCAGCTCTTTCGCTTGCGTACACCAGGGAACGGGCACCTCAGTCCACTGCCAGGCGTCCGTCGCCTGCATCCACCCCAGGGCCGACAGCCAGGGACGCACAGCCAGAGGGACAGCACCACCAAACTGCTCCCAATGGCCACCTGCCATTTTTTTTCCCCCCAGTTACCAAAGGCACATGTCCCTGTCGTCTGTCTTTACAACCAGTGCTCGCCCTGGGATGAGGCAGAAAACACTTCTTTAACCATCATCCTACCGTCAGCTTCTTCCTTTGTGGGCTCAGTCCCAGTTTGTAACCGACTCTCACTCAACTTTAAAGGAAATTATTCCAAAAGAGTCACAGTCCTCATGCATCTGTTGTCTCCTGGTACACACACTGAGTTTCTGTGACATTTAGTAGGAACACCATGTAGGTACCCGAGGTTTACTTGGCGTTGCATTAGAACAGCTACAGATAGTGCAAACAAAACAAACACTGATTTCACCGAATCCAATACTTTAGTCTCGTGACCCTTTAAATTAAGCGGCCAAAAGACAGGAAAAGAACGAAGGACCTGGACTGAACAGGAAAAGTACCAAAAAACAAAAAAACAAGCAAAAAGAGAAAAAAAGAAGAGAGAAAGCTGTAGCTTATCTAATAGCCTATCATTATATCATGTTCTCCAGTTTCTTTGGGTTCAAGCCTTCATGATCCTGATTTTCACTTATTTCTAGTTTTGTAATAGAGAAATTTTTACAAGTTTTAAAATTAAAAATACATCCTCTTTCAGAGCATGCTCCGACAATAGAAACCAATGTGTATGGCAAATAAAACCTGTATGCAAGCAGTAAGACCTCAAAAGTGCCTTTTGCACCTTTTTTTTTTTTAATTGGATCACCGACAGTGTCAGTATCGACATCACATTTGATGTTTTCACAAGGTCAAGGACCAAAGACGCAAGCCAAAGACCGGTGTTGCATATGTAATTCAACTCATCATATGAACAATACCCCCAAAACAATCTCCAAGGAAGCATTCATGAAAGCTTTTCTATACAGCAAGATTTTATCACAAATTATTAAACACCATTAAAAACGGTCTGCTGTGATGTATGGAAAATCTCAGCCAAAGGGCAAAAATTCACAATAAGTGTACTTTTGCTATGTTTAGGAAAATGAGCAAATATTAAACATCATGCAAAAGGAAAAGACTTTATTGATTTCAATACTGTATTTAATTTGAAAGTTCCAAGCAGTGAAGATCAGAAAACCGAACTTAATTTTGCTCTCCTAAATACATCTATATTCTGCGTGCAAGCCACTAATTCTTAAGAGAAACCAGAAATGTCTTTTATCTAGTTACTGCTGACAGCCTTTTCAGCTGCCAGTCCTTGTTTGGGTTTCGAGTAATCCCAAGGTCTCCTGTTCTCTGCATAGCCGTACAGCTTCCGCAGCGCCACGCGGGCAGCTTCTTCCTCCGCAGCAAGCAGCGTTTCACCAGGACCTTCAGCTATAATCTTCTTATCACTTGGGAGAAAAAAAACCCCAAAATTAAAAACATTTTCTTCATGAAATCCTGAGCACTACTGGGTATCATGAATAAGGGCTGCTAGATTACTTTTTTTTTCCCCTCCAATGTCTGTGAACACCGAAGGTAATTTCTTATAAACACACAACTGTAAACATTTCCGTTGGTCTTTCCTGCAAAGATAAGTGATTGCACATTCACCAATGGAAACTCAAATCAGAAAAGTGTCTATTTCCTGGAAGAACACTGCTCTGTTCATTGCGACTCCTAACGTATCACCGATTCTTTACAGTGTTCCGTTTGTTAGCCCTGTTCAAAATACGCAAATTCGTTACTCTGGTTAGCTTAAACAAAGAAGTGAAATGCTTCTGTCTTCTCTCCTCCCTTGGTAAGAAAGCATTTTAAAACTTCTTCAGAAGGATTCAGAGAGAAGTCCTCTATGTTACGAAGCATGTGCTCAGCTCTGTTTAGTCAATGTCTGTGGGCACTGAATAGGAACAGTTTGTGAAGAGACACCAGGGATTCCAGAAGAAAAACCATCAAAGCTCCTTTCTTTTATATAAGATAATAAATCTCAGAAGGCGTATAAACCAAATCATGACAAATCAAAGCAAGTTAAGGCGACCTTCCCACGTGTTTATCTGCAGCTCATTTACCAAAGCAACAATGATGTGGGTTTTGGTGGAAAAAGGTCCTGTCCTGCTCCAGAGGAGCAATGTTACCCTAGGGGAAGAGACCAGGACAGGCACTGAGCACGCCAGGGACGATTGGCACTTCCAAAGTCTTCTCTGGAGACACACGCTCCTCTTGCCCAGTTTACAGTGCCCGTGATTTGAAAACTAAAAAGCTTCTCTAGAATAGAAGTCAAGTGTCTCTTCAACCCCACCTCCCTCGATGCCGAGTCTCTTTACCTTCCCTGGGCCCTGCTTACAGCTGTGGTCCCTCCAAAGCCATTCAGTTACGCTGTTTGCAAGGTGCCTACGTCAGGTCACCCAGAACTCACACCTGGACTCTTTCATGCACCCGATTCAGACTCTGAAGCCCTTTAGTCAGAGACAGTCTTGTTACGCATCATTACAGCGAGCCATGGCCAGCCCTCAGATGGCCGATTCTATATGGAAGTCACTGTCAGGTTTCTCCTCTGTGGTAACTTGACCAAAGAGCACAAGCAGAAAAGCAAAAGACCATCTTCCCTCCTCCCCTCTCCCGCAGCTTAAATCCATCTCACTGTAAATTAATATTGTACTAACCAGTACAGTCCAACAAAGTACAGTGGCAGAACCGTGCTGACTCCCAGCTGCCTGGTAATTCTTGGTTCTGGAGAAGAGATATTCCTCTTGGTCAGCTCTTCCACTAGTAAGCCCATAGGATTTATAACTTCCCAGATCTCAAACAGGTCTTTTCCAATCAGCTGGGGAATAAAAAAATCCTAAAGAAGAAAATTTAGAAGTTACAATTAATGAGAAAGGTAATGAAGGCTCTAACTTCTGATGTCTCCTAATAAAGACACGATATGAAGAGGCATTAACTCAGCTGACAATAAACTGATGAAACGAACAATGAAGCCGCCTCAGTGCTCCACGGCAGCCGAGCACAGCTAAGCAGCACTGCGACGCTCGGCAGCTCCGGCTCTGCCTTAGCCGCTGCCAGGACGCGGCCCCGGGCAAAGCCAACCGCCAGACCGAAAGGAGGGCCGGCGCTGGCCTGAGCGCGGGGCCGGGACACCGCTTGCGCGCAGCTCCGAGCACGAGGCACGCCACTCGCGCTGTGCGCGAAGCTGCGCATCAGGGGAGTTCTGCAAACAGGTAGAGGGGAGCGCGCAGACCCCCAGGACTTTCACCGCTTTGGCTCTCTCGCCTGTTAACGGATACTTGCTCTGACAGAGACCTCGCAGTGGCGCTGTATCAGAAATAAGATTTTAACAAACGTTTCTCCATTGCAACACCAGAAATTAGTGAAAAGGATGACTGAAAGGGCAGTAGCTGCTAAGGCTACTTTGATACACTGCACTTCAACTGAACATTTTTGTATGAAATATCTTTAGGTGCTTGCACTCCTGCATGCAAAGCCTACGAACTCAGTCCCTGCTTTATATAAAGTGTTTTTTAAAATAGAAGATATATGTGACCTTACATGGAATAATTTCATTATTTGATAGTGTAGTGCATGGAATATAATGCTTTCCCTTAGCAAGTGTCAGCAAATACTAAAATACCACCACTATAAATCAAAAATATCTGATTTTATGCACTTGATCAGCCTGTGCTTCTTCAAGGAAAAAAACATCAAACCAACAAAAACCCCACAACCCCAAACCTCCCAGCCAGCCACCACCCAGCAGATCTCACTGTTAATTGTCTCGTTACAGGTATCGTCAAACCTCTGCCAGTCTCCCTGGATCTCTGGCCATCAAGGTGCAAGGCAATATTTAGGTTTTTTGCCTTTTTTTTTTCCCCCCCTGTAAATCCTGAGACTCTTAGACGTTACTGTTGCCAGGACAAGAGTATCTGATTGGAAATGACTTGCCCTGACAAAGACCCCCGCCTTCTCGGGCCCGCTGCTGTCGAGCAGGGCTCCTATCACGGCGAAGAACGTCCTCTGCAGCACGTCCGGCGGGACGGGGAACTCGCTGCACAGCGTCAGGTCCTGCACAGCCAGGTTTCGCGCCACGTACGAAACAAGCTCCCGGCTGGTGAGAAAATCGACGAGCGCTGCTCTCTCCTCGGCAGGCAGGGCCGGGTGGGCGCCTTCGAAACACCGCGCCAGGTACGAACGGGAAAACGCCGTCCCGCGGCCGGCCAGGTCCCGGTTATCCCGCAGGCGCAGAGCCGCCGCCTCCTCCAGCCCCAGCGCCCGGCGCCTCGCCTCTTCGCTCTCCACGTAGCAGGCATTCACGAAGGCGGTCCTGAGGAGATCGGGCGCGAAGCGCTCGCCCAGCCGGCAGCCGAACGCCTGCACCTCCGCCGAGTAGTCCCAGTTGGGCTTCTCCGACCTGCGGGCGGGTGCGGGACGCGCTCAGGAACGGAGCCCGGAGGCCCCCCGGCCGCAGGCCCCGCGCCTCCCCGCCGGCCGAAC
>Ga0181612_118263_pt1 | contig 10744 bp, 6 predicted proteins | sample HoacroProtozoa21_FD_119630 | JGI IMG/M metagenome (GOLD analysis project Ga0181612, IMG submission 119630) | Hoatzin crop microbial communities from Cojedes, Venezuel. Combined Assembly of Gp0051906, Gp0051904, Gp0051908 | reverse complement strand
GGAGTTGGACTAGATGACCTCTAGGGGTCCCTTCCATCCCAAAACTTTCTATGATTCTAAATAAAATGTGTACTTTTTAGGTATAATTTACCATTGTAACATCTGATCTAGGCATGTGATAGATGTTCTGTCACTTATTATTTCAGTTAAAACTGATTATTTTTCTAATAGATACTTCCTAGTTCTAAAAAAGAAAATTTATTAGGTGAGATGTTTTTTAGGTTCAGTTAAGATGACAGTCAGTTTTGTAGTGTATCACTCTGGGCTCAATATCTGTGCAGGTGTTTATGTAACTCGCCTTTGAAATCTCAATATTAAATAAGACTATTTTACTCAGTTACATTGTATTTTACAAACTATCTTAATAGCTTAATAAATTAAACTTAGATTGATGAAATGCATTTGGTTTGGGGGAAGGGACAGTTTATTATGCTTTATATTAAAGAGAAGAAAAACATACTGAAAATTACATAATTGTAATGAATTTATATTGATGCTGTTGTTTTTATACTCAGAATTCCTAGCTGAGGGTTTTTTTCCTGTAGGATAACAGCAGAGGAAGAGAAATTTAAAAAGGAGTGGGAAGAAGACTGGGGTCCTAAAGAACCTCCCAAATCTCTGAAAACTGTAACTGCAGAAGTGCACTCTGCCCCTCGTTCCAAACACAAAAGTAAGTCATTAATTGCAATCTGCTTCCTAGGGAAGGTATTTGTTTCAGATGCATCGCTAAGCTGTATGGAATATATCACCATTTTTTGTCCAAGCCAAGCTAGCTGTGACTTCGTTATCTTCAGAAGGCTGGAAGCATATGATAGATTAATTTAATAGCTCTTATTTAACAAGTACCTGCCTCACAAAATCTACATCCACTCAAACAGTCATGGTTTTTAAAAATCAGCAGCAGGAGAAAGAAAAAAGTAAAGCTCACTAAGGAATTGTCTGAAGTATCAGCCTCTTTAGCCTGGTGTTTTGGTGCATTGCTTTCCATGTTGTTTCTGTTCAGTGTTTTGCTTGTCAGTCTTTTCACAGAGCAGTTCTTGCATCAGTAGACTATCCACTATATGCACAAATGGAATTAGTACTGTGTTTTTTGTCTGATACGCGATTATGTTTTTATGTCCATGTGGATAAGCTGATATTCAAATGCTAAGTTGTATACATGTGAATGCTTGCATCTCAGTGAAGACAATATTACTTATAGTAATAAGTAATATTTAAAGTTTTATGGGCATTTTGTTACTGGGTTTTGTTAGTCTTGAAAATGAAGGCGCGAAGAAGGGGGGGACAAGTGTTTGTTTTTCTTCTTTCATTTGAAATTTGCTTTGAGCTTTCTGCCTTAACTGTATCAGCAAATAACATTGTTTTTGTGTTTGAGAAGATATCTTGGGAGATAGCGTCTGAAGGTAGACAACTAGTACTAGATTTGCAGTCTCATTTGGAATGAATGAATGAATGCACTTTGTGTTACTCATATTGTTACCTTTTTTCCTTGTCCCTTATTCTAAATCAGTGTGGAGATGGTTTGGAGTATTTTTGTCTGCTTGCTATTGAGTAGAAGAGACACATATGGAATCCCTGCTTTTGGCTTGGCTGAAATTAATTCAATGTTTAATTTTCAGAAAAATCTAACCATCTTTTCCATCGCCTCTTCAGCAGGACCTCAGTCCTCTCTTACTTTGGTGGTCTTTGGGGGCTGTAGGAACGTCTTGGAGCTCCCTTGCTTCTCTTCCATGAGGAAGAGTAAACAACTTAATTGAGTAAACAAAGTATTGAATGTGGTAAAAAATGCAACTTTGTTGCAAAGCAACAGTAAGCCACTAGACAAAGAGAAAAGTCGGATTCTTAAAAATCAGCAACTTCTTTTAAGAGTTTTTCCAAAACAGATTTTAACAAATCTGTATCCTGCCAGCATGCCTTTCGCAGATAATTTGTTTCTTCTCAGGCTAAAGTATTTACCACATCGTTTTTCTGCGTATCATCTTCTTCAGTGCATGCCCTTTTGACAATTATCTTGAAAATGAAATTATGATAGTAGCAGATCTGTTAATATCTTAAATAGACCATCTGTCAAGTAGAAAAAAACCTCCTGCTTTTTCAAATGTGGATTACCTGTAGACTTTGAAACACCTTTTCCTTACTTTTTGGTTTTTCTGTTCCCCTCTTCCTGTGATTTTCCTTACTGAATCTGTCTCTTTTTCCTCCCCTGTTCTGCTTTTTCCTGTCTTTTTCCTCTTTTCATCCATTGATGATGAAAATTTATTTGATGTCACTGGGCAGTCTGCTTCAGAATTAGTCGAGGGACTAGGGAGGTACTGTTTGTACACGGCAACTTTTCCATAAAGAATTGCCCTGAAGTGTAAGTCTGACTTAGTTGTCCAAAGGAATTTAAGATGCTTGGAGCTTAATTTGCAGTTAACAAGCTAAGCTGGGAGCTATAGATAGTATGTGGAAAGTGTACTAAAACGGTATTGGACAGAAGAAAAAGTGGAAAGTGCTTGTGGACCAGGTATTGTATAACTTAAGGAAGACCTGGGTTGGTCCCTAACCCGCTTACGTTATTTTTCGGGTGACTTTGGGGAAGTCACATAACTTTTCATGGATGAGAAACTGAGACGGGGAAATGTTTGTTCCGCAACCATCTTTTGTCCATTTAGTTTTCTGATTCTTCAGGACAGTGTTTTCTCTGTATAGCATTTACCCAGTGACAGCGCAGTAGAAAGCTGATGTTTCTTTTTGAAGCTGGATATCCCAGAACTGCTGATGGTTTAATTACAGGAAAAAACCCTACCCCTGCAGGCTTCCCTTCATAGCAGAGCAGACTACTTGGCCATATTTAGATCCTAACTGCCCTTGAGGGTTGGAGGAGGTTGGAAATTGATTTGATTTAAGCAGGATCTCAGTTTTGGGTTCTTCTTGTTTCCAATTATGTGGAAAAATATCCTGTTGCTAGCTTCTTTTTATTTCATGGAAACTTCTAGTCACACATTGCTGATCTCTCTTTCATTTCATGTGAACCTCTAGTTAGACTGTCATTTCTATCTCCTCACTCCTTCCCTCCTTTGTTTCTCTAGTGGATTTAAAGGGAGTTGCACATGACCAACTTGAAACAGATGACATGGATGAAATGATCATGAAGCAGGACAAACAGGTTTGCTGCTCAACCTTAACTTCCTATCCTGATTCGGATTCTTCCTGTGTTTTCTTTCGTCCTGACAGTCAGTCTTGACACTGATCTGATCATTTGGTTTTTGCTAGGGCAATATGTGTGGTCCTTTGGTAAATGATGAAAAGTTATAACACTGTTGCTGTCATTGCTTTCTGAAGATACCTTGATACAAATACAAAGGTGGATTGTACAGAGAGCTGTGTGTTATCAGTGTTTCTTGTATAAAATTATGGTAAAGGATTCTTTTATATGTTTTTGCTTAGCAATGTGGGTTTTTAATATTTATGCACTTGGCTCGAAATATTTTAGCCTAGGAAATGTAGCTTTTCTTGTCTCCTCACATGCCACCATGTTCTGCCACAGGCTTGAATGAGTATGAATACCTGTTTCTTTTTAAGAAGGCTTGTTAAAACTAGTGTAAAGTAGGACTGTGACCACAGAAATCTTCACAGTGCAAATGGCTGTATGGTTCTTAATGAAGATTACTTGTTGCATTTGCTTTGCCTAACATAAAATGTGTATCGGTACAATAAGGGAAACTTGAGACTAAATGTACTAGCACAATTGATCAAGAAGTTGTCTTAAGAATTTGCCATGTAATACCGAACTCTTGGTGTTGCGCCTTCAAATAAATTTAAATCAGTTCATGTATCAGTATGGATTGATCTGTATCTGAACCAGTCCTTGACTTTTCTTCAAAAAAGAACTTTTCCTTTACCTTTTCGTAGCTTTTGGATGGTTTTATAGGTATGAAGGAAAATTTCCCACAATCCGCAAGGTACAAAGTTTGTACGTGAATTTGTTTGCTGTGCATTTTAATTCCTCTTTTTTCTTCTTTTCTGTTTTTACTAGACATTCTTTATAGTCAAATGCTTCTTTTAATGTGTGCATAGATTAAGATGTGTTTGGGATGCCAAAAAGGACAATTTTGTTCTTTTGAATACTTTCGACTTCTCAAGTCCTGCCAGCTGCAGTGGGAAGTGTATGTCAATACTTTGCAGAAGGTGTTGGGTACAGGTGGACAGTGCATGTGTTTATGTTCTCCAGAAGTCCCCACAATAATGTGTAAAAAAAGAAAAAAAAAAAAAAAAGAAAAAAATTCAATGGGAACCAAGTATGCAGTTCCCAGTTATAGCTTTACAAATCTCCCAATAAGAGGAATGCTGAAGGCTTTTAGGCACGTACATCATACAGAATGAGCAAAAACAATTGAAAATCTTCAAGCTTGATACAATCTGTAGAGCTGCTGCTGAAGTATTGCAATTTCAAACTAAGAGAGTTTCAAATCATACTTTATTTCTGCTGTTGCCTTATTGTCTTTCGTTCTTTCAGTGCATGTTAGCCATATTATAGCGAGTGTGTGGTTGCATTGTGTGGTTTGTTTTTTTTCTTGTAATGGCCGATGGTAATTAACTGGGGTAGAAGTATCAAGGAGAGTTTGTATGTGTATCTACTGAGAAACTGAGGTTTCTGAGGTGGCCAGGGTTGTATCTGGTAGGTGAGGTATTTGTGTCACCATTCAGGACTATTACTTTAACCTTCTATGTGGATAGGAAATGCCTATTCTCCTTAACAGAGAACAGGAAATGATGGTACATTTTGTACTGCTAGCAACTGTAAATAATCATGGAGCTGTAACTTGTGTGGAAGCCAGTACAGTTAGGATTTCTGTCTGAAAGTATAATTGCATGTTCTGGAAACTCAGTCCGGTCATACAGCCTCCCTGTCCCGCAAGGCAAGGGGGTTGGAACGAGATGATCTACAAGGCCCCTTCCAACCCAAACCGTTCTATGATCTTCTGTATTCTTGCTGACAAAGGTAGTTTAGACAGCTTCCAAATACCTTTTCATATAGTAATGAAGATCTTGCCCAGTTCCTGTTGAACTCCACTACACAATGTGGACTAGAAGCTTGAAAAGATCTATTTTTAATCTTTTTCTTTTAGAAATATCTTTGAATCTGGAAGTGATGAATTTTCATCCTACTCCAAATTGCTAATTGCTGTTTTGTTTTGTTTTAAAACCAAAATTTCATTCTGTACTAAAAATCTTTAATAGGAAGTAAACTGAATCCACGGGAAAATGGAAGTAAAGGATCACTCATCCTGTTGTATCCAAATGCAGTGAATTAAGCTAAGATTGTCTGATATATATTTATATTCTGGATCACTTTGGCATGTGTACTGTGCCTTAAACTCAGTAATTTTTCGAATGTTGATACCTAGCAGGTTGACCTGCCAGATGTCACATTTAGTAGACAGTATTAAAGTTATCTTCTAACTTATTAGAGGGTAAGATAATATCAGCAATTGTTATTAAAGTTACAAACTAGCCTTGAATAAAACACATCACCAGAATTATATTTATGTTAAAACATTAACCTGAAAAGCTAGATTTTTTGAATTAAATTTTTCAAAATTTGTCTCCGATTATTAATTTTTCCTACGCCCCTCCCCCCCGCGACACCACCAGCACTTAACCAGGAAGCAATAGACAACATCCCACTGAACTCAGCAGTACAAAGTTCCAATTAAGTACTTGACTGGGAGAATTGACTTTTGTAGCTGCCAGGGAAAATGTCTGTTTTCCAAGACTTTGTTAACAATATTATATGTAAAAGATGAAAGGAAGACAAATAATGCTATGTAAAGGGAAGCATGTGCTTGCTTTGAGTTCCCCAAACCACCATGAAAAGCCAGTAGCTGACGATAATGAGCAGAGCAAAATCAAAACCGAAGCTTAGTCTCTCTGGGCACTGGCAGTAATTGACAGTAACTGGCCAGCTGCTCCTCCTTTTTGATGAATAAAAGGAGAGCGTGGGCTTTGGAATATGGACCTAGGCCCTACCAGTAGAAATGGGAGAGGGTAACAGAAAAGTGGCATTGTTAAAGCAGAAATAAGGAGCAGGGTGTATTTCGAAGACAACAGGAACAGAGGCTCCAGAAAGACTATGTAGCTTTCCCCTTTGGTTGTACTCTACATCTAAAATTTGAAAGTTGCTTTGTGCTGTAGTCATCCATGTGAGCAGAATTTATCCAGTGCTTGTAGGAGCTACTTGGTCTTCACAACGCAGTGTTCTTTCCTGGGAACAATTCAGTTTATGCACTGATCCAAGCCTTTCCTTTGTAATTGCTTATTTCAGTTGTATTAAGGCAGGCAGTGCTGGATTTAGGACATATGCATGAAGATGTTTTATGCATAGAATATTCACATCTACCTATACATGAGCATCTGTCATCACCTGAAAGCGGTCAGTCTTGCTTTTATATAAAAATGCCAAAACAGAGAGATGGCAAATCAAGACCTAACTAGAACTGTTTGAATATTCAGTTTTGTGGTGGGACTGTGCCCCCTAATATTGTAACTTTGCAGAGAAGTGAAAAAGTTGAACTGTCTGATCTTGTCCAACTTAAGTTATGTGCACAGGCCCTCCAAATAAGGTACAATTTCCTGCAAATTGCTGGGGAAATGGACTCTAGATTTTCTTTCAAAAGACCATCTCCTAACTTGCACAGATTGTAATTAAATTTTCAAGGCAGGCACTCATGTACTGAGCTTGAAGTTTGTGGTGTTTTAGCTGATGTAAAAGTCTGTTTAACTTAAAAGAAAAACAAAACCAACAAAACTTCTCAGAAAGGGAAAGAGCGAAAGAAATCAAAAAGTGACAGTTTGTGTGAACAGAAGAAGAATAAAAAGGAAATGGAGTTTGAGCAAAAACTTGCCAAAGAGAAAGAAGGAATGTTGGAGAAAGAAAAACAACTGAAAATAAATCGTCTTGTGCAAGAGGTAGGTTGTGTTCTCCTATCCAGTGCAAAATTATATTGAGAGAAAATGAGCTGAATCCTTAATGCAATTATTTTAGCAAGACACTTTTTGAATTATGTCAAAGATAATGAGATTTTTAAAGAAGTGCTGTTGCACTGCAAAACTCTGTTCAAGTTTGCTTGTTTCTACTTTTTTCCACAAATGTGGATACCTCTGCAGTTAATAAGTGTCCATGTTTAGTGATTAATTTAATGACAAACAGCAAAATAGGAAATCATTCTCAAAATCATAGTTGGTTTTAAAACTAATTTAAATGAAATTTCATACTTTTGGAACATATTTACATTGTAACTATACCTATAACCTTTTTTCATGCACTGATGTTGTGGTTAAGGTATCTGAGACAGAACGAGAAGACCTTGAAGAATCAGAAAAGGTGCAGCACTGGGTGGAAAGACTTTGTCAGACACGATTAGAACAGATTTCCTCTGTGGAGAATGAGTCTCCTGAGGTAAAATCCTGGCTTCTCCATATATTGCATGATCTCTAAACAACTCACTAGTTGTCTCCTAAAAGCAACAGGTTTTTACCAGAGAAACATCAGTCTTTATCTTCCCCTCTCAGCCTTCGTTCGAAGGGGGGGGGAAATGTCAGTAATTGATGACTTAGTCTGTAGCATTTGCTGTTCCAGTATTTTACAGATTTTTTAATTATTATTTTAATGAACTGGTTTTATTTTGTACTTGATAGTTTTATTGGCTCATGAGCTGTTTGGGCTAGGTGGGACATGCTACCAATAATAAAACTGAGACTAGTATACCCAGCCATATGTTTTAATGTCCTATGCAAAGAAGAGCAACATTGACAATGAGCTCTTGGATGCTTCCTTGTATTGCAAGGAATGAAGGTACAGGTTAAGAAATTGGCAAAAATATTAGAAACTCCCAAAGAACAGGGTTTGAATTTGTGTTTGAAATTGTCCACTTAAACGAAGGGAGTTGCAGATAGTGATTGTGCCGTAGATCCTGATGGTTCTAGATATGGAGTGAGGCTTTCCCACCATCCTGCTGCTCTGGCTCTCTTCCAAGCACAGCTGCTTTCAAGAGGAACACTGCAATCTGCTCAACTCCCCTGGGATCCCCGAGAAATTGCAACCACAGAGGGGACCCTTGGGGAAGACTCTCGCATGAGTTTCCTTCAGGTCAATATGGAGCAGCTCTGAAAAAAGCATCTGGTCTTCTGTTCTTCCTGGCCTCAGGCTCAGATCCATATGGCTCTTCAGTGCAGGTCTCTAGGACAGTGGATTGATTACATTAAGTTTTCTTTACCTAAATTTGACTGCCTATGTTCAGCTAGATCTTTGTCGCCCTTACTTTGTAAAGTAAGAGGGAACATTGCAGATAAAAATCACTCTTGTATTTCCAGAGCTCTACCCTGATTTAAGACAAGCACTCTGTGTTGTATTTGCTCCAAGAATTCTTCCATTACATTTTATATATATATTCTATTACAATTCTTCTATAAAACTACCAAAGCAGTTAAACACATGTAAAAAACAAAACCAGAATGCTTCCGAGGGATAAATGCAGCTTAAAAATGTTCAGGTACTGCAGGCTTGAACCGCCACTTGGGTACGAGAGCAGTCAAAATCTCTGGACCTTTGCCAAAGAAGTACCTGTTCTTTAGTACCAAAGCGTGAGCATGATGGATAAGGAGATCCCAAAGAATGTCAACAGAGATACCCACTTGAGGGAAGTATTGTCATATTAGTCTAAGATGCATATGTCTGTAGGACAGCTCATCTGTAATATTTCCTCAGCTGAGTATACAGAATAGCAAAATGAAAGAGTATCAACTGGATTTTCTTAAATACTTCAGTTTGACCACTGATAAAAGAAATGTTACCAACTCTAACAGCATATGTAGAAACCTTCTTCATGCACACAAACTTATTTTTGGGTGAGCTGTTCAAATGCTGGCGATTTAGTCCCACAATGCATCTGGTGTTCATTAACAGAGATTAGAACGTCCAGAACCTCCTGAGGATCCAAATTTTGCAGCACCCTAAACTTTTTGATAGCTGCTTAGGTTTACGTCCCCCTCTTGTATTAAAGTCTGGTTATGTTTACACCAGACTTTAGTCCCTTTTCCTTTTTTAATGGCTTGGAATTTCAAGGCCCATCTTTAATTACTCTCCTTTTATATAATCACCTTTGCAAAAGGCAATTCTTGCTTTCTCTTCGTAAGAGCAAGAGAGGCAAAAGTTGTGTAATCTCTGATTTGTCCTATGATTTTGCCTTCTGAAGACTCCATGCAGTTGGGTTTTTTGTTTTGTTTGGTTTTTTGTCATCTACCCTTCCCCAACAGCCGAGACTACTGTCACAGAACACCCATTTTTTTCCTTTTAAACAGCAGTCCCAAGGAGTGCTTCTAAAAAGGCTTTCAGAGACAAAGTTTATGTATATTCTGTATGGGAGAAGCCAAGAGCTTCCTATGCTGAGTGATGTGCTAGGATTTGCCATTAATTTCTTCAGAGCTGTTGCTGATAGATGAACTGTTAAGGCAGATTTCTGTTCTGTTACACATAGTTGGCAAGTGGACGTCCTTCTGCTTCCCCTTCTGCCACATCTATGCGGCGTTTTGCTGGTGGCCTGCAGCTTCATACCACAGATCTTGATGATATAAACTTAGATGAAGTTGACAAGCCGAAACAATGTGTGGCACCACCTCCACCCTCACCCGCCACTGTTACTCCAGCATCATCAGCTCATCCACTTCCTACGTCAAATGTTCCACTTTCAAGAGGTCCAGCCCTGGCAGTAACACCAGCCTCCCAGGTGACCTCATGATCTGTTTGCATGCACGCATGTTTGCCATCCCTCTGCCTGGCCTTGCTCCCCTGCTCCATCACCCACTTTATCCACTGGATCTACCCATCTGCCACATGCAGTCTTAAAAGAAGGAATGAGATTATTTTATTGTCATAGATGTGAATGCAGTGCAGAGGTAGTTTGGTTTTTTTTAATTTAAGTCAAAAAGGTTTTGCTCTCTCCCCCTGACGTGCATCGTAACCCTCCCACATGCAGGCATCTTGGGCAGAATGTATCAGTTAAAAAGACTATTTGGACTTGAGCACTTAAAGATTATAAAAAAAGCAATAGCAAGCAGCAGATTTAACTCGTAGTTAAATTTGAGAAAAATATCTGTGTAGTGAAAATGACTTGTGAGAATGTTTTTAATCTTATCAGATTGCTTTGTTAGGTGAGAAGAGTGGACAAAGAAAATTAGCTTAAAATCAGACACTTAGACTTTTAAAATATCAACACAGTATAAATTACCAGTAAAATACTTCTAAATTTACAAGAGCTCGTAGTCAGGTTTGACTTTTTTTTGCACTCACAGGAGTGTGTTTTCTTTGAGAAAACATTCTGACTTTCTCCTTGTTACAAATCTCAGTCCAAAAGAGGATCAAATATTAGAAATCTTGTGTCAGATCTCACTTTAGGAGAGAAATGGCATCTGTTTCATCTTAATTCCCTTTGCTAAGCACTGTAGTCGGATTCAGGCACTCATTTATGTGGCAAACAGCAGAAGAGGATCCCATATGGTCACTTCTTTCCTACACAGTTTTCTGCATGGATTGACTGATTTCATTGTTGGTTTTCTTTTTTTTTTTTTTTTTTTTTGCTTTTTTTTTTGGAAATACTAGGCCCCAAGTTTGCATGTTTCGGGTCGGGGGGGGGAGGGATATCCAATTTCATCCCTTCTCGGGGGAAAGGGGCAGGTTTTTTACAGGGGAACAAGTCCCTCACTG
>Ga0181612_169911_pt1 | contig 10745 bp, 2 predicted proteins | sample HoacroProtozoa21_FD_119630 | JGI IMG/M metagenome (GOLD analysis project Ga0181612, IMG submission 119630) | Hoatzin crop microbial communities from Cojedes, Venezuel. Combined Assembly of Gp0051906, Gp0051904, Gp0051908 | reverse complement strand
CTGGAGGACATATGACTGACATCTAGGAAGAGCCTGGCTAGCTCCCAAAGCTCTAGGTAACTGGCCCGAATGTTACCTTGCCATGGTTTACAGAAGCTGCAGCTTTCACTTCAGCTAAATCTCAGTTTGAGGATTTTTAAAAAAATATTTTATATAATTCGTTTCACTCATGTAGCTGATTATGTAAATAGGTAAGCTAACATTCAATACTGCTTCCTATGGGAAAAAAACCCACAACAAAACCAACCACATTGACTCCTGCTTGGCTCATGTTGTGACATGAATATATCTCGTGCTTTCTGTAAGTATCTCTCTCCAAAAATCACCCAGCCTGGGACTGCTTCTGGTAGCTATACTCAGAGCTCTGTGTCTCCTTACAGAAGAGCAAGCCCCGTTTATTTCAATGATGCCACTTCTGGATAGAGATGTACTCGATATAAATTAAGCTATCCAAAACCTGGCTCACTGACGTGGTTAATAATTTACTGCAGGCTTTCAGTGCATCCTCTCACAGAATCAAAGAAAAGCTCCTATGATGCGAAACTTAGGACCGTATGGAGAAATTTCCAGCATGTCTCACAAGCTCTTTCAGAATATCTCTAACAAAAGGTGTGAGGCTGTTACAGCGGTTCTTTACTCCAAAGACAGAAAATATATAGTGCACACGCTAACTGATGGAGATACAGGTAATTAAGTTGGTCAAACTCTGTTCTCATGCATTCAGCGAAATTGTAGTAATTCCACTCATTTCAGTGGGCTTCCCCTAGGCTTGAATATTGTAAAGGAGAATTTGAGCAGTGTTGATGCGTTAGAGAGGCAGATCCATTAGTGTCAGAAAATGACATTAGTGTGGTGTCTGAAAATCACTTCCTCATTTGTGAAGCCTGCCTCGCCAGGAAGATATTTACTTTAAACAAAACTCAAACTTGGAGACGAAGATTTCTCATGATCAAATCTGTCAGCTCGAAAGACATCCCTTCCTAGTTTCCTTCCTCCCACCAGATGCCCGCTATATGTGAGTCTCACAGATTAGAAAATATTGCTCTGTACCATGGATTCACGACAGGTTTTTTTCATCCAAATTAACCTTTGCAAGCTCCATTACTCTCCTGTCAACTTCCCAGTTGCTGTCATAATCAGATTTCTGAAGGCTTAGTTGTATTCAAGAGACACAAAACTGCAATGGGCATTGAATCACTCTAGCCAGAGCTCTGGAAGAAGAACGCTGTTATGAATATTGAGTGGGCATATGCTGATACATGCTACAAAATGGTGACAACGGAGCTCTCTATTTGTAGCTGTCCATCCTTGCTGGCTCATAGCGAGAAGTATGGTCGCTATCCTTCTGCGACTCCACTTCTGTCACAATACGTAGGTAAACTGCTCCAGAAAGGCTTCTAGCAGGGTTTAAAGCAAGAAATCCTGTTTGGAGAGTATGTACGCTAGGGAAGAGAAGTTCTAAATACGTCCAAATACGTACCTCAACAAGCTGACACTGAACAAGCAATTTTGCACCTTGCAAATCTTTCCTGTCCTCTCTGGTTCTTCAAATGCAGATCGAATATGAGCCTGAAGATAGCAAGATGTTCAATTGCCTCCATGAACAGCCCAACAAACCTTCTAAGAAGAACTGGGAATTTCATTCTATGAGAAGGTCTGGTTTCAAGACACAGGAACAAAGGTGCCAATTGCCAGCAGTCCAAGTGCCCGAAGCAGTCCTAAGGACAGGACTTCCAGGAAAACACACATTCGAATTTCTCTCTGCCAGACATTTTTTTGTATGTGAAGTAAAAAAATTCTCTTGAAATGATGTATGTTAATGATTATTGTATGAATTAAACAAGCAATGACATCCTAGGAGTTTAGAAATCTTAACTGTCAGTCATGTTAAAGGGTTACACTTACAAGCACTGCAAAGCAATCTGAAGTGTTAAGAATGGGCTTGCCACTGAATCATAGAATGTTTTGGGTTGGAAGGGACATTTAGAGCTCATCTAGCCCAACCCCCGTGCACTGAGCAGGGACATCTTCCACTAGACCAGGTTGCTCAGAGCCCCGTCCAACCTGGCCTTGAATGTTTCCAGGGATGGGGCTTCCACTCCCTCTCTGGGCAACCCGTTCCAGTGTTTCACCACCCTCAGTGTAAAAAATTTCTTCCTTACATCCAGTCTGAATCTACTCTGTTTTAGTTTAAAACCTATACCCCTTGCCTATCTCAACAGGCCCTACTAAAAACCAGGGGCTCTAATAAATCTCCTCAGTAAGAAAGCAGTGGTTAGGATGCTTTCTTGGAAACAGGTTGGCCTAGATTTAAATATTATGCACCAATGTTCAGAGATGCAAGATGCAGAGCCCTTCTCTCCTCCCTCGCTTACAAAAGCTCTAATTTTTAAGATACAACGTCATTCACCTTGACTCACTTCCTGCACAAAGCGGCAAAGACTGAAAGACTTCGTTTCTCACTCCCAGGGTACATTCCTACATCCACGATTAGGGCATCCTCCTAACAGGCTGGGACAAAAGAAGTTATCAAACTGCTTCAGGTGGACACACATCTCTCCTCAGCCTATCAACTAATTTGGGTATCTCAGCAGGCTGGTTTTATATACACCGCTCTCTTAGACATTAATTATCCTTATTCACTCTGTGGGTAACATAGGTTATCCTAAATAACTGAATAATTAAAAGTAAGAAAATAAAGTACTTAGTCTAGTAGCATGCAAATCAGTTTGCATATTTTGTCCTAAAATCACCTGCTTTAAAATGTATTTGTATGTGCTCAATGTTTCACAATTGACTAAACCTTGAACACTCAAATTTCTCATACAGATAAAATAAGAAAGTGAGTAAATCCTTGCAATAATCTGCCCCCTTCATTTCAGATATTTAAAAGCAGAGGTTAAGATGGCTGCTGAATAAGCAAACTCAATATAAGCCTTCTTTTTGAGACATTGTACTTGTACTTTTGGCTTTGGTTGTTTATTTTAGCCTTGTATAGTTAAGGCTAACATTCTGTGTTTTCTCTTTACCAGCATAACAACCAAGATAGGACAGTCTAAATTGCTAACAAGAGGGCAATATCCCAAGGAGAGAAGAATTTGTGTGGAGTGTGATGCCTTCTCCACAAAGATGACCTTGAGTAGTGGTCTTCCATTAACCTACCCCAAGTTCATCTGTGGTCTCCTGCAGATTACAAGACTTCTTTATTTGTTTGACTTATAGCCTACATGGTTTGTGGTTGCTTTATTTATTGAATGCTGAGCATATTTATTTAGAGTCTTTTTTATTTATATAATTCTCCCACAGGCTAAAAATCCATTACTCGTATACAAGCAGTCATCATGTACAAGTAAAGCACCATTTTATAACTTTTAAAGTGAAGGTCTCAATGAAAAGTTCAGATAAACAGAGGGTTTGAATAAAGTATGCTATGCACAATAGGCTGTGCATTGTGGTAGGTCTGAATGTGAAGCTGGATTCCAGCTAACATCCTTTGACTGAAGGAGTGAGTCAGGAAGGCTATTGGAGGTCTAGCAAAAAAGATAATGTATCAAGGCACATTTATGAGTCAGAGGAGTACATACAGTCAGTGCCTCAAACATATGTGCTTGGCAGTAGCTAAACTTCCTATCTTTTTTCTATGCATGGATGTGACTGTGTTTACAGTGAGAGGGAGACACAACTGGACATCCTTTCATGTGTGCTGAAATGCCTTACCATGGTTTTCAAGCCATTACAGAAACACAGGCCCAGATATGTGGTTCTGATCAGGAAGCTTCTCTCACAGGCAACACCTCCTGAGGTGCTACTTAAAAGTAGGAGCAAAAAGACATTTAATTCCTCACATCACATCTAATCTGAGTTTGTCTAATTCCCCATCTTTAATCTGTGTCTGCCTTAATGGTTCTTAGTTTTAGTGTGATTTTCCAACATGCCTCTATTCCACCCGGTCCCCAATCTACCCATTCAGCAGAGCCCATGAGACAACTGAGATGTTGGCAGGAGAGGTCCTGGATTAGAGAAATTTATTTTCAGGCATGCCTGTGAAGTGTCAGTCATGCTGTTAGCACTAGATAATCTGAAACTGGCAAACGTGAGGAAATTAAATTTAAAGCTGGCACTTCATCTTCAGTTCACTGTTCTGTATGCTGTAATGATATAATTTTACAGCAGTGTGAATTAAGGTTGGAGTGGGATCAGACTTTAATCTGATTTATCTGGTTTTTGTCATTTTAATCTAGTTTAACAGCATGTTTAATTTGGAAGACTTTCCTAGTCACTTCAGGGAATTGCATTGTAGTTCATCACAGTGTTTGATACCGAAATCCGAAAAAAAAAAGTCATCAGAATTTCCTTTCTTTTACCTGATAGCACTGATGTGAGTACACAGTTGGAGTACAGAGTCTCTGCAATAGCCATAGGCTGGTTGAACCTTGGACTTTCAGCACTGAAAGCAAAAGCCTCAATTACACTGAAGAGAAACGTTTTGAACTAATAGCCTGTTAATGTCATTGATGCCAACAACAGACAGTGAAAGAGTCATTAGAACTAGGGCACTGTATTATGTATACACATTCTACAAATATGATTCTGGTCATACTGTTTTCACAAGTGGAGTTTATTCATGAAGTAAGGGCTGAGTATATTTTCCTAACTTGACATTTTGCTGGACAGGCTTACATTTGAACTCAATAGTGGATTTATTTATACCCACTACACGTTTTTTCCAGATCTTGTCATCAGTACAATAGTTCAAATCCTTACCCCATGATCTCACTATATTTTATTCCACTTCATTTTTAGATGGAGAAGGGGAAATTTATACATTATCCATGCTGGATTTGTGTCTGATTAGATAGCCACAACCACTGTAGCAGAAGGAGGGTGATAAGTAATATTCAAAAAATGCATTTTACCAGGTGTCTTGGTTGTAGACCTTGTCAGTGAAAATATTTTATCACTTAACACACCCAGTGCTTTACTTGAATTGGATAGCACAGGCTCGCTGAAGGGGGCAGGAAGCAAAGAACTGAAAGGAAAGCTGAGTATCTTTCCAGACCCTGTCATGCTGCTGTTCTTAGCTTCTTGGTAGCTACAAAGCAAGATGAAAGATCATCACTGATGGAGACTGTTACCAAGGACAGTTATGAACTTGTGTTGGAAGTAGCCTGTGACAAAGCATCTTTGTGAGTCAGAGGAAGGGAGCTAACACCACTAGTAATTCCTTTTCTATATTTTGTGTCCCAGAAGTAGAGAGACAACAATAGGTGAACCTTTGAAATGACTGGGGCCTTCACAGGCTTCACAGGCTGAAAACATTTGGTGTGAATTGTTCCATGAATACCTTAAAGCTACAGATATGCCTTTATAAGTTGGGGGTTAGTTCTCAAGCAAAGGAACAGGGTAAAAATTTCGATGTATGCTAGTTTGGATTTATTCACCAAGGCAAATATGGTTGTCTCATTTCAAATGAGAGCTAGGACCCGACATTAGGTTGTACCATTTACTTCTGAACACAACTAAGTGCTATTTAAACATGAAAAAACAGAATTTTACGTGCTTGGCTTCAGGGACCAAATATAAGGATGCTGGAGTACATCTTCCATTTGCATTTATTCAAAGGCATTTTGTGCCCTCTGGTGACCATTTAGAGCTCCATTTTGAAAGTTTAGCCTCAAACTTATCGAAATGAAGACTCTATCCGGATTATTGATAAGATTTTGTACTCATAGGTTGAGCTAAAATAATAGCTTATTTAAAAAAAGGCATGGCTAGTTGTTCATACATTCTTTTACACACTAGATATCATATGTATTTGATGATAGATTTTCATCTGAGTCACACTGGATTTCCCATTTCTATTTTGGTCCTGTAATCAAAGCATCCAGGATTAATCATGTAAGGTAAAATAGGGAAATAATCACTAAATGAGCTTTTTGATATAGCTGAACTATCTTTCAATACCAAAAAAAATTTATCAATGTACAAAAATCATACCATAATAACAGCACATCTTATATTGCAAAAATTAAGATAATTTCCATATTAAGAGATGGCAAAATACATCCTGATCAATATACTTTTACCATTAAAGAAACTTGACAATGTTAACGGGGCTCTTATTGTCAAGATCTTGTTCTACTGTGTCTTGTGTTTCGAGGCCTCACTAGAATGAAAATGTAATCACATTTGGAAGTGAATCATTGCACATTTCAAACAGCACGCAGAAACATTTGAAACCTGTCAGTAGATCAAATCTTATGTGGAATATAAATAGGCATATGCGTAAAAAGAGTGATCAAATTAATAAATGAATGTAATAGTTCAAAAATTTTGAGGTATTCTTAAGAGGCATAAAGTATCCAGAATTTAGCTGGATAGTTGGAGTTCTCATCAATACCTTTGCAAAAGTTGTCATTTAATAATAAAACTTGCTTTTTTATTTCATACAAATATAATCAGAAGGAGTATGGCATGTTGTCATACCACACTGAGGCACTGGTCCAGTACTGCAGGAAACCATCATAAACTGTACTTTCCCCCTGAGATATTCTTTTGCCATCCAAATACTACTGAAGTAGGAGAAAGGAGGATTGATCCTTACCCACCACACAACGACTCTTCGGTGTCATTGCAACGTAATATTTTTAGCAGCAGGAGCCCTGATCAACAGCCTGACATGTCTTTCTGTGGGCAATTCAAAGCCCCATGAGGTCAGATGAATGACTTTTTCTGATTTTGGTAGGCCCTAAAGGAAAGTGGTCTGGCAGACTAAGATTAAGAAACAAACCAGCAAAATACAGGCAACATCTATTCCCAAGTCTGCTGTGGATATACTATTGTGTTTGGGCGAGTCTCTCGACTGGAAAAAGTGTCAGTCTACTTAGTTGCGATAATAGTAGTTACTCAATCTATTAAAATGTTTGGAGAATTAATTAATGTTTGTAAAAAGTTTGTAAGTGAGTTAAAGGTGTTAGAAAGCGCACAGCATTTTAGTATTGTTAGCAGGTCTAATTTTAATAAGTCCCTCTTGATCATAATTCATTATCCCTCCGAGAATTCATCCAAGGCTTTTTAGTCAACACTTTCTCCTGCAATCCATATTAATTACAAATATTGGTCTGTTAGTTCTACAGTATTTACCATTTTTCCCTCTGGTTTTAGAACACTGTAATTAAAGCATTCCTAAGAGAACAGATTAATGAATTGACCTGAAATGCCTTATTATAGATCCTACACAAAACTTTAAAAATGTACTACAAAGTTTTGTAGAGTCCAGCTGGAAATCCACTGGAGCCTAGAGCCTGATTCCCTCTGCCCAAAACACAAAAGACAAAGAAGTACCAAGTGTAAAATCTAAATTTCCTTCTACCTCTGTGTGTAAATCAATCTCAGGAAGTGCAACATTACAAAGGGTGGCTCATGTTAGAGAGTGGCTTTTGCTTATGCAAAAGATTAGCTTCTAATCCTACTAAGAGAAGGAAAGAAATATATTTTTTCTCTCATCTAAAAATCCAGCAATTTTGTTAAAGTTTTTATTATGGAATTGACATTTCATTCTTTGTTTATTTATACCACCATTCATGATCTTACCCTTGCCCTTGTCTGCTAACCGTATACAAGTAACACTAACAGGAAACTTTTATAAGAAACTTTCTTTTTCTTGTCATCACCAAGGCTCTTTTTGTTATCTTTAAGAACTAGAGCTCTGGTGTTTTGGGGGAAAAGAAAACATAAAGATCCTGCTAGAAATTGTCCTCTAGTCTAACATGCAATTTGTAACACAGGCAGTTTGGTTACGCAGACATTTTCCTTCTCACACTTCTCCAATTAAAATGCATAAAACCCATTCCTTCTAATATAATTCATGTGCTGGATTCTTGTTACGGGATAAAGGGAGAAGCAAACAGATATTTATGGAATTGTAATGGTGGAAAAGAGAAAGGGCCATTCAAGAATGGATTTGGAAAGGGGTGAAAAGGGTGGTAATATAATAAGTTGAAGTAAATTTTCTTTATGCCTTGGGGCAAGAAATGAGAGAAAGTAAACTTGATGTAGGAGCACACAAAGTTTTCTTGTTTATTTTATGTACTTACACATTAAAGTTTGAATTAGTTATCAATGCTAATAGAACTTTAAATGTTATGCCTTTGGACTATGCTCAGGAGAGGATCATTTTTCTTTCAACCATGTAGCTAGTAAATTGGATTACTGTGAGATAAATTTCATATGTTGCTAAATAATCTGTCACTTTTGTGCTAATAATCTGATTCCCTGGAAAAATGGAGTTTTACGAAAAACTGGCAGATACTTGAAGATGACATCTCAATAAAATAATCTGAAAATACCACATACATTTATGGTAGTCTACTGAAGTGGTATCATTTTTCTATAAATAGAAAAATTCTATCACTCTATTCAAGAATTGGTGGGTGTCCAAGAATGTGTCATTCTTCTTAATTGTTATTAAAAAAAAAATCTGAAGATTCCATTCACTCTGGATAAATGTTAAAAAGACAGGATAATTTTTCGAACTGCCTTAATTCACTGAATTTACAAAACTGGCCACAGATTTCTGGAAGATGAATGAGAATGAGGTACCTTGTGAACTATGTAATATTGGATTCAGATCTGAACACAAAGTCTTATTTTTCCTCCCTTGAATCTGCCCATCCACTTGTTCAACATACACACAGTTCAGCCCTCTGAGGCTGGTTTGAATGTTCTCCACTAATTCCAACAAACTTTAAGCCTTTCTTGAATCACAGCAATAACTCAATATAGTAAACTGCCCTTAGCGTGGAGTTTGGCAATGTAATTTTAATGGGGTGGAATTTTGTGTTCTTTGATTTTAATAAGAACAACCTAAAGACTTATAGTTAGATATGAAGTAAATTCCCCAAATAGAAATAAAAGAAAAGAAAAAGGTTGTGAAAGTAATAGTTCTATGTGAAGGCCTGAAGATAGCATTATATAATTAATCCTGACTTGCTACATATATAGTTTTGTATCTGCACTTTGAATCTAACACTTAATTAAACTGTATGCTCCAGAAATGCATGGAGTGGTGAATGTGAGCAGAAATACTAATACACATAAAAGACACATATAAAACAGCTTGACAGCTGAGACCTACAATCTTTGTTGGACTGGAACCTATTTTCCAGGAAGGATTTTAGGAGCCCAGAAACATGTGAACATTACTTTTTAAAACAAATAAATAAAAAAAGCAAGCAAGAAAAAAAGCCAGTTTCAAATGGAAGGTACAAAATAGTTGAGGAATGTTTGAGATATCAGGGTTCAAGCAAAGATTTCTTATTTAGCCATGTTAACTCATTACTTCACTAGTAGCCCTAAGGTTTCATTCCCAGAGCTCCAAAGATTAGTACCTTGGTTTTAAGACCTAGAAAAAGAGGGCCTCAAAGCTATATGTCAGATGTCAGTTATCAGATTATATTTATTGTTAATTTTGGTTTACCATAATCTATTTCATATTACTGAGCAAGAGCTTGGTACAAATATCCACAATTTTACTCCAAGTAGCAGTGAAGTAACTAAGTGTGCTACTCATTAAGCAACCCTCAGAGTTCTTACTTCCCACATTTGTGCATTAAAAGTATATAGTTTTACAGTGTGGTAATTCATTTTCTTCAAGCTGAATGGTGATAAGTTCTGCAAGTCTGTTGATCTGCTGAAAAAAACCAGAACCATTGATTTTGAGATCGTGAGAGAAAATACAAAAAGACATTAAATAATTTAGTATGAAAATAGTTAAATGATGTTGTCACTATTTTTTTCTGTTTCCTCCCTTGAGAAACTTTTTAAAAGCTAGCCATTCAGCTGGGGAAACTCTGAAATTCAAGATGCAGGAAGAATTATTTCAATTGCATGTCACAACGCTCACTCTATGGCATTGTTAAACATTTCTCATTTTATTAATTGGAATGACCCCAAGAAATAGAACCAGTGACTCCTGAATTTTCCCCAGAATGAATCTTTTCATTTGAACTAATGGTAAGTTATCCCCAGAAAATTGAGTTTGTGTTCATAATGAAGTTATGAAATCTACTGCTGAATTCATTAAATTGGAACAACTTTTATTTCATTATAGTAACAAACACAGCAAATTAATTTTCTCAACTAGGCATCAGTATGTGTCTTTAATAGAGAACACTATTGTGTGGGAACAATTAAAATAATTTACATTTGGAGAACATTGATTATGAATGATGTTATTATCCCGTTAATACAGCAAAACCAATCAAAACTGAATGTTAAAGAGTTGAAATTGTGCATTTAAACTAATAAGCAAATTATGTGCAGATGTAGACAGGAGTCTGGAACTTTGGTACGAAATGTTGGCTGTGACTGGCACATATGATTAACAAATTTGCACTGTCCCTTAAGGTCTAATTAAGCACTATATATTGTAAGACAGAAAGCTCCATACACATAATTACCCACTGTGTGCTTGCTGATCTATTTAAAATATTACTTTTGTTGTATTTAATTATGTGTGAAAAATGATGAATGTCACGTTATCTGTGTAATCTTATCATGTAATCATTCTGCCTGTCAAGAAATGTCAACATTTTAATTCTTTACAAAGGAATAAAACTTCAGGATGTAAAATTACATTTTTCAGGAAACTCTGGTCTTTTATATTTTGTTATGATTTTTCTTGTATGTGCTTTTTTTTTTTTTTTTCTCTAACAACATCCTTTTGGATAAATGAAGAGCTGTAG
>Ga0181612_125813_pt1 | contig 10745 bp, 8 predicted proteins | sample HoacroProtozoa21_FD_119630 | JGI IMG/M metagenome (GOLD analysis project Ga0181612, IMG submission 119630) | Hoatzin crop microbial communities from Cojedes, Venezuel. Combined Assembly of Gp0051906, Gp0051904, Gp0051908 | reverse complement strand
GTGGATTCGAGCTCGGCGCCAATATGAGAGGTGGCGGCTTCGGAGTCGGTACGAGAAACAGAAGTTGCGATTAGAGCCGACACGCTAAACGCGGTAAGACCGACGATTGAGCCATATAGAACTTTTTGAGCTGTTGATAATTTTAGATTTTTTAATCGTTTTTCGTCGCCCAAAATCCCTGAGCCTCGCAAAGACGATTTAAATTGTTTTTGCATTGTACCTCCTATTATTTATAGAAAGCACGCCAAAATTAGTGCAAAATCTAATCTATAGAGGGGTGCCTTCTCTATTTTTTTGAACAGTCCGATATAAAACAAAACAGGACCGTCCGGGGCACCCTGTTTTCGTTAACCACATATGCAATCAACTACTCTACAGACCGAACAGTCCTGTATTATAGTTGATTTACATATTAAAACAATGTGGTTTATTAATGTGAAAACAGGGTGCACATATATTATAGCACAAACACTAAAAAATATGCAAGATTTTTGTAGATTTTTCTATAAAGTGTTGTAAAAATTTTTTGATTCGTTCTATAATGTTCGGCGTGGGAGTATTTTATGAGCAAAATTGAAGCCGAGAGGAATAAAGAATGATAAATTCGAGTGTGGGGTTTCTTTGGGGAGTGAACGTCGATCCTATATAAGATAGAAGCCAGCCAGAAAGGAGGTTTCAAATGAGATTACTAAGAATGCAAATTCTGAATGTCAAGTTTGAACTAACTGTAAAGTTGGTGAAAGCTAAACGCCGCTACAATAAGTAACGACGTTTAATACCCTACTCGGGCAACATTTATAGGGTGTTGCCCTTTATGATTTTATTTTAATAAATCACAAGCTTTTTGTCAAGCATTTGTGGAGTCACCAAAATTTAAGAGAATGCGTGTTATAATTAAGATATGTCAGTGATACTTGGGATAGATGAAGTTGGACGGGGACCATATGCGGGACCGCTTGTGGTCGGAGCGTGCGTGTTGCGCGAGAATGAGAATGACGAGTTACCGGAGTGGACGGAGCCGATTCATGACTCGAAACGACATACAAAATCTGGAATTCGGCGCTATTCGGAGATGATTCGAGAGCTTGCGCCAGGATATGGGCTCGGCTGGGTTTACATCGATGAGCTGAACCAGATTGGGATTGCGCAGGCGCTTAGACTCGCGACAGTGCGGGCAGTGATAGAAATAATCCGAAAAGGAGTCAAGTTCGATGAAATCGTGATCGACGGACCGGAAAATTTTCTCGAAGGAACAAAGCTTGAGGAGTTGGTGACGAACATTAATAAAGCGGATGATCTCGTGAAAGAAGTTTCGGCGGCGTCGATTGTGGCGAAAGACGCGCGAGATAATTATATGATTGATATTGCGCAGTATTACCCGGAGTACCTTTTTGAAAATAACGTGGGATACGGCACGCCGCAACACATCGAGGCAATTCGCCGCTATGGAATCACACCTGAACACCGACTGTTTATTAAAACAATTTATAAAGATTTACTGAACGGTAAGTTGCGGGGAAAATATTTTAACGACGATATTGAGCATATGATTTCCAGCGGGTTCGCAGGGAAACAAGAAGATGTACAGAAAAAATTAAAAGCACAGAAGACCACGACAAAAGTTGGAAGTTACGCCGAGCATGTAATTGCGAACTTTCTTGAGGATGCGGGGCATACGATTGTTGCACGGAACCACAAAACGCGGTTTTACGAAATTGACATTGTGTCGGTTCTAGACGGACATGCCTATTTTACGGAGGTAAAATATCGAAAAGATACGTCGCACGGGACGGCGGCGGAGATGGTAAATGTGGAGAAATTAAAACAAATGCGATTCGCGGCGGAGGCGTATATGAGGTATAATCCGATACTTCGAGGGCTCGATTTTTCACTCGCGGTCGGGACGGTCGAGGGAGAAAAGTTCGATAAAATTAATTGGTTCGTGCTGGATGAATAGGATTTTAAGTAGTGCGTTTTTCGACACTAATCTGCACAAAAAATAATTCCCTTGCGGGGGAATTATTTAGTCCAAGTGTTTGCGTTTCACGCTGTGCTTGTGATTATTATTGCGATTGAGCTTCGCAACCTTGGTTTTCTTGATTTTGATAAACTTACGCATAACTACTTCCATTATATCACATTTTACCGAAAAAGTCCATATTTCCCTGTTGACGAGGAGGGTATGAATTTGAGCTTTAAATCTCAATTATTTTATGTTTACTCGTAGCACCTTTGATAATTTTAATCTGGGTTTTAGGGACTTTAAGAAATTTCGAAAGTTGTTTTATTACATCCTTATTCGCCTCGCCGTCGCTCGGAGTTTTTGTAGTTTTCACGATAATCTCGTCGCCGGATTTCACAACTTCGTTTCGGCTCGCGTTCGGTTTTACGATTACGGAATATTTCATATTTTATATTATATCAAATCTCTTTGGTAAGGGCAAAATTATCTATTGAAGTCTACAAAAATATCCCCCTTATGAGGGGATATTTTTATCGCAAAGTTAGGCTATTTCTCAGCTTTGCGTTTTACAACGTAAGCCGCGGCGAGAATTGCACTGATTATGACACGATTTTTGTAGGTTATCCGATTTGGTGGGGAGATCTTCCGATGATTATGCATACTTTCTTCGAGAGTTATGACTGGAATGGCAAAACCGTGATCCCATTTAATACACACGAGGGTTCAGGAAGTTCTGGGACTTATGACGACATTAAATCAATTATCCCGTCCGCTACCGTAAAGGATGGGCTCGCGATTGCTGGGCATATTGCCCGCACGGACGAGTCGCATAGCGAAATTGATAATTGGCTAAATAAGTTAGGATTTTGAGAAGATTTATGAAAAAAGAAGATTTTGATAAAGTAAACTACTTTGGTCTTGGCGAGCCGAACAATGCTTTTGCTGAGTATTTTTCTGGCAAAATCGACCAGTAATCAACCAAAATCGGTCGATTATTTTATTTTACAGAGGTCAGAATCGACCGAAAATCGACCGATTCGTTTATGCTTGATTTAGCTTTTGTTCGATTTTGGCGATATTTTCCATCAATTCTGCAAAATTTGGATGTTCGCCATAAATCATCCCACCCATCGCCGAGTAATCGCGCTCTAGAGCTTTTAGGGCCGTTTCTGGCGGAATTAGACGGAGCGAGCCGAGACGGGCGAGCTCGTAACGCGCCCACTTTTGCGGATAAAATTTTGCTTTGAAATCGGCAACCTGGGTAAGTAATTCCGGCTCGGTAAGCGCTCTATCGAGAATCCCAAGTTTCGCCATTCGATCGACATCGTAATAATGACGCGACATTCGAGGTGGAATTAGGTTACCCTCTGAGCGAAAGGCTTCACGATGTAAAATCGTGATTTTTTCCCAGAAAGTGCGTTCCGGAGTGGTCGTGCGAATATTCGTAGAAACGTTACTAAATTGTTTTGGATAAACTTCAGCGATATACGGACGAATCGTCGCGACTTGTGTTGGCGTCCAAGCGGCGAGTGCACCAATCTCGAGGCGAATTTCATGCAGAATAGACTTATCGTCATAAGCGTTGCCGTAGCCGATTACGACGGCGTCGTTGTGATAAGAAATTTCGAGATTACGCTTAATAAGCTCACCTAAATCCTCGCGAATCTTCGGAATAAAAGTTTCCTGCAGGAAATTAGCGGTTTTACCGAGGACTTCCTTATTGAGCTTGTCTTGCTGATTCGCAGAACGCTCTTCTATCGGTTCTTTCTCATTGTAGCCTAAAACGCGCCAATCCAAAATCAGATCAATATCCTCGGAAAAACGCTCGATGAGATTGTAGGCTTTTGATAAACTTGTCCCACCCTTAAAAGCAAGGTTGTTCTTCCAGGGGCTTTTCGTGAATAAATAATCCAAAATCACGCAAACCCAGAGGTCTTTTTCGATGATGGCGGGACTGAGCTTCTTCTCTAGTGAAGTCGCTCTAATAAGGCCATCAAGTTCTTTTTCTGGTAATTTTAGTAAATCATACATTTAAGCAATATCCTCGCAAATTTTTCGGATAGCTTCGTAAATCCAACTAGCACTTGGTTTCGCTTCTTCGAGAAGCCGCTCTTTTTCTTCGCCGGATAAACCTTCAGAGATTTTCTTGCGAATATCTTCAGAAATATATTCTCTACCGAGAGCTTTTAATGCCTGAATGATAAGTGCTGTTTTGTCAGACATGCCATTTAACTCACGGTCGGCACGATGGATGAATTTTATCGTAATGCCTTGAAAATCATAATCTTTACTCTGCCCGCTGCTAAGATATTCCCAGTTAGCTGGAACTTGCGTAGAAAGCCCTAAAAGATTAAGAGCGACATTACCGCTCGGGATAATCGTCCAGTTATTTTTTCGAGCAATCGCCTTAGCTATATTATTGGGGTCCGGTGCAACATGTTCATTTAGTATTTGGCTAAAATAAGGTTTGTCGTAAATTCCCGGAAGAAGCCGACGAATTTTCCCCTCATTCTCGAGCCGAAAAGTAATCTGACGGATATTATTATCCGACGTAATATCGACAAAATCAGAGGTGGTAAAAACACTACCCTCTGGAAGGTCTAAAATCTTTTGCTCGATTGATTCATGATTGCTCATATTTACTCCTTATGTCTATTATACTATATGTAACGAAAATTGGGTAGTTTTCGTTACAAAAATCTAGCAAAAATTACGCATTTATGGTAAAATATAAGTAGTAATTTATATTAAAAGCGAGGTAACTATGCATAAATCATACGATCGTCTAGCTGAGTTACTCTGCGAAGTTCCTGAATACGCTGTTGAAGGTAAGCTCAACAAAAATATCGTCGCGGAACTAGCAAGAAAGTACGATTCTGGGCTTATAAACAAACTACTATCAGATAAAGATATGAAGAAGTTATTCTTCGCCGAATCCGACGCTGGATTAATCTTTAAAAAGGATGTATTCCTAACATTTATCTCGCAAAAAGAGTTCTTGCCGGATTCCTACACCGCTTTTGAACAAAAAATCGGCTTAGCTTCTGGCGGGACAATGCTACGAAATGATGACCGCGTAGTATTGAATTGGCCATACAAGGACTGTATCCTCGAAGGCGGACAGACAAAAGAAGATGCTAAACGCGACGAAGTATTCTTCAATGAAATCCTCGCACCAGATGAGATAAACACGATTCTCGAAGATAAAGTATTTACAAATTGGAAACGCTACGACAAAGATGGCGAGCATGAGCTAGATGAACTAAAGCCAGACGACAACCTCATCATTAAGGGTAATAATCTTGTCGTACTTCATTCACTCAGGAAACGTTTCGTCGGGAAAGTGAAGCTGATTTATATCGACCCGCCGTATAATACCGGGAATGATGGATTTAATTATAACGATACTTTTAGTCACTCAACGTGGTTAACATTTATGAAAAATCGCCTAGAAGTAGCTAAAGATTTGCTAAGCGACGACGGGTCTATATACGTACAAATGGACGTAAAAGAAGCGCACTATCTAAAAATCTTGATGGACGAAGTTTTTGGGCGAGATAACTTTAGAAGCGAAATCATTTGGGACACATCTATTCCGTACGTCGCCGGAAATAAGTGGCTATCGAATAACTGGATATATTCACATTCGCAAATCTTCTATTACGCTAAACATAAATCAAGCGTGACGTTTAATAAACTAACTTTCGACGTACAACAGCCGTCTGGGGATATTTCTCATAAACCTTATAAAGATATTTGGTCGGACATTAAGAACTTTTCGGGATTTTTAGGTGCAAAAGATATAAAAATGCAATTTAACTCTCGAAAACCGGAACATTTAATACAAAGAATAATTCTCGCGTCTAGTAATCCCGGAGATATAGTTTTAGATTATCATCTCGGATCAGGGACGACCGCGGCCGTAGCGCATAAACTTGGAAGGCAATACATCGGAGTAGAACAAATGTATTACGGCGAGAGCGATTCCGTTAATAGGCTCCAAAAAGTTATCGAAGGCGAACAAGATGGTATATCTAAAGAAGTTAACTGGCAAGGCGGTGGTTCATTCGTCTATTGTAATATCAAGAACGACGCTAATAAACTCCGCGAAGATGTCAAACTTGCTGACAATAAGAAAATGGACGACCTGCTCGACAAAGTTCTCCATTCTTCGTTCTTGTCGTATCGCATCGACGCAAAGAACCATAATATCAAACTTGGCGATTTCCATAAGCTAAGCCTGATGGATAAGAAGCACGTTCTTCTCGATTTGATAGATAACAACACTCTTTACGTAAATTACTCAGAGATAGACGACGCGACTTATAAAATCTCGGATGAGGATAAGAGGCATAATAAAGAATTCTACGGAGAGTAAATATGCAAGACCGACCAAAAGCTCTCTACGAAAAATACGATATGATTCCGGAAGCCGGGATGAGCTTTCCGGACGTACCGAAACATATCAAAGATAATCTCGCATATCCACTCCGCCCATATCAGAGCGAAGCTATTGGGCGCTGGCTTCAATATGTCGATAATGACACGAAAAATAGAGTCTTGCCGATTCAGCTTCTATTCAACATGGCGACTGGTTCCGGCAAAACTCTCATCATGGCCGCTCTAATCCTCGATTTATACAAGCGTGGCTACCGAAACTTCATCTACTTCGTCAATAGCACGAATATTATTGAAAAGACGCGCGATAATTTCACGAATCCGGCGAGCAGTAAATACTTATTCTCGTCTAATATTATGATTGACGGAAAGCGCGTCGAGATCAAAGATGTCGACAATTTCTCGGATGGCGATAGTGATTCAATAAATATCGTATTTACAACAATCCAGGGTCTACATACAGACTTGAACGTTCCTCGCGAAAATAGGCTATCCTATACAGATTTTAAGGGTATGAAAGTTGTCTTAATTGGCGATGAAGCCCACCATAACAACTCAAAGACATTGCTAGATAAGGATGATCTAGAAGATAACCGCAGTTGGGAGGCAACCGTCGATAATATTATCCATACCGCAAAAGAACCAATTTTGCTCGAATTTACCGCGACAATTGACCTTGACGATGCGAGTATTTATCGAAAATATTACAATCGTATAATTTATCGCTATGACTTGCGCCATTTTCGTAACGACGGCTTTAGTAAAGACGTGCTGATTTATCACGTCGATGCAGATATTAACGCGCGTATGCTCCAAGCGATCATCATCTCACAATACCGCAAGAAAGTAGCCCTGAAAAATGGCGTTTTATTAAAACCGGTCGTGATGTTTAAGTCTAAAACTATTGCCGAAAACAAGAAAAACTTTGAAGAGTTTAATAATCATCTCAAGAACTTAAGCGTTTCGCAAATTGCCGAGCAACGTGAGAACGCGGAGAGTATCCTAAAAGACGCTTTCGAGAATATTGATCTATCAGATGAAGATTTAATTGAAGAATTAAAAGCCGATTTTATGCCGGAACGCTTATTACTTATAGATGGCAATAATATTTCTGGCGATAAACAGTTAAAACTCAATTCCCTAGAAGACGAATCAAATGGCATCCGTGCGGTTTTTGCCGTTGATATGCTAAATGAAGGCTGGGATGTTTTAAACCTGTTTGATATTGTCCGTCTTTACGATACGCGCGACGCAAAAGATAATAAGCCGGGTAAAACAACTATTCGTGAAGCGCAACTGATTGGGCGCGGCGCGAGATACTATCCGTTCATTACGGATGATCCGGAAAAGAAATACGTCCGCAAATTCGATAATAATGAGAGCGAGAAGCTAAGGCTACTAGAGCAACTTCACTATCACTCGGCAAATAATCCGAAGTACGTGCAAGAAATTCGCCAAGCACTCATTTCGACTGGTATCATGGACGATAATTACGTCGAGCGAACGCTTGCGCTAAAGGATGGATTCAAAAAGACCGAAACTTATAAAACTGGTGTAGTCTTCGTGAACGATCGCGAAACATTGACTGAGAATAGGCGACGATTTGGTGAAACAAGCGGCAGTGCTATTCTTGGCTGGGATTTTAAGAACCAACCAACGCTCGAGGTGTCGCTCCCGACCGGACAAGCTGGAGTGACGAGCGTATTTAGTGACGATGAATCTTCTGACATTGCTACTGCAAGTGTTGAAAACTACGAAACAAGCTTGGCTAAAATTATGCCGAATAATATCATGCGCCACGCAATTGCGACGAATAAGACCTTCCGATTCGATATCGTAAAAGAAAAGATGTACGGAATCGCGTCTATTGATGCATTCATGAAGAATATTGGCGATATCAACTTGTCTATTAGCGGAGTCGGCATTGGCAAGGGTAATTTTACCCCAACGCAAAAACTTTATATCGCAAAGGAAGTTCTAAAGAATATTGAGGCTCAATTTGAGCAAAATGATGAGCAATATGTTGGTACCGATAAGTTTGTCGCAAAGAAAATATCCGACATCTTCCCGTCAATTATTAAACGCAAATATTTCTTGAAAGATGCGGAGTCTGATCAGGAATTTGGCGTTCCGCAATCTTATCCGAAGGATATCGAATATGCACTCAATTTGAAAGATAAAGACTGGTATGCTTATGACGAGAACTATGGAACTAGCGAAGAAAAATCGCTCGTGAAGGCATTTGATGGGCTTTTCGACGAACTTTCCGAGAAATGGGATGACATATATCTTATTCGTAATGAAAAAGCGATTACAATATACAGTTTCGATGGCGGTAAAGCCTTTGAGCCGGATTATTTACTGGTTGCTAACGATAAAAAACTTGGCAATGTTAGCTACCAAATTTTCATCGAGCCAAAGGGCGGACAATTACTACAATCCGACAAATGGAAAGAAGATTTCTTGAAAGAAATTACCGCTCGCAACCTCGCCGAAGTTCTCGCGGACGGTTTAGAAATGAGAATAATTGGACTGCCGTTCTATAACGAGGAATATACGCGAACTGAGTTTATTGATACACTCAGAGATTTAGAAAAATAAAAAATGTGCAATTTGCTAAATATTGTTACGAAAATATTAGAAGCAGATTACGTCTCAGAAGCGGGGCTAATAGCCTTGCTGGCTACTATCATTGCGTTGCTAATCCCGGTAGCTATTTTACTCATAGATCCAAACCAGACTAAATTTCCGATAGATAGAAATATCGTTTTTAAGAAAATATTTCTATATAAAAATTTTTTAGCCCTAATAATTCCCGTCGCAATCTCATATTTATTTCCAGCGATAAAATTACTGTCGACAGTCGCTACAATTTATTTAGCAATATTATCTATGATAGTATTGACAAAGATGTTTAAATGGCTATCGTCAAAAGATGATAATTTTGGCGGAGAAACTTTTAAACAAAAACAACGAATCGATTTTCTAAAAGAGCTAAATAGCGAATCAGAAATCATAGACGCTTGGGCGATCATTCTTAATGGTGATTATGACAAATTAAACCAACATGGCCTATTAGATGCGTTTATTGAAGATTCTAGAAAAATAAAGAATGGTGATGCCAATTGGAATAAAGAGGTATTTTGGGGTTTATTGAGAAATAATTTTGACAAAATAAAAGACGAAAATATTGATTCCTATAATAAACTCATAGGCACTACTTTGACTTATTACTCCGATAGAAACACATGGCGGTCTGGGCGCGATAGTAGAAATAAGCTAAAAGATAGGCCTCCAGAAGCACTGCGACAAATATCTCAGAAATTAATGAAACGCGCACTGTTAAGTCAAAGAAATTCGATAGAATCATATCTATATTTTGAAAATGTTGAAAAATATCTAGAAAATAAGTCCGAGGAACAGAAAAATAAATTCCTAGGTTCATATATAGATGACGTGTTGAATTGTTTTGTCGAAAATGACGTTGACGTATTTGATAAATGGACCGGTAATTTCTTCAAAATGTTGGCGATAAACGAATCTAATATAAATCAAAAGCAAAAGCGCGCAGTCGTAAACTCCTATTTGAATTGTGTGTTATATAAATATGTAAGCGATTTCGATAATCCGCCGAATGATATCGCAAATAGGATAAGCAGTATTACTGAGAAAATTTTCATCACAATAGATCCAATTATTTGGTTTAGAGTGGTTACATTTTTATTTTGGCCTTACGAATCCGACGAAGATACTCAAATAAGTTCAGATAAACGCGTCGAAAATTGGTGCAATAGATCTAGAAATTATGGCGTATTCGGCAGGCTTGATTGTCAATTATTTGCCGTCAATGATATCGATGAAGAAAAAAGACATAAACTAGCGTCAGAATATATAGAAAAAGAAGCAAAAAAGCAATCTAATGCAACTTTCGATATTTTGGTAAAAATATTTAATTTTAAAGATTTTGATTTCTCTTTATATCTCAATAGTATAGGCAGATTAAAAAAGAAGAACAATGAAAAAGAATTTGGCTTGAAGTTAGACACATTAGAAAAAACTCTTACCCAGCTTAAAAAATACACCGCACGTAATCCGCAAGCAAAGCAATAGCTTCTCTTATTCCGCACTCCGAGCAAATCTCCGTTTTATTATCTTCTCGCGATAACGCTGGATAACCATAATAATTTTTGCCACATTCAGGGCATTTTCGCGGGTTTCTATCGACTTTCGGTTCGGAGTGCGAAAGTCACCTTTTTTATATCTATGATAGTTTCCCTCGCGAAATTCTTCGCGAGTTTGCCCTTCCAGAAATGCCACAGGCATTTCTGGTGAGCCGGGAGGGACTAAGATTTTGCTATGCAAAAACTTTCCGTTCCTCCTCGTT
>Ga0181612_118550_pt1 | contig 10745 bp, 6 predicted proteins | sample HoacroProtozoa21_FD_119630 | JGI IMG/M metagenome (GOLD analysis project Ga0181612, IMG submission 119630) | Hoatzin crop microbial communities from Cojedes, Venezuel. Combined Assembly of Gp0051906, Gp0051904, Gp0051908 | reverse complement strand
TTGAGGATCCATAAACAGAGACAGAAGAGAATGGTAGGAACCTATATGTATCTACGGTCACAGAATGACTACACCAAGTGAGGACATGGTGAAAGAAGTCCTTTTTCTATCATAATGACAGTATGCATTTTTCAGATGTCAGTTTTTGTAGTATTCTTCGTGCTTTCTTTTTTAAATCTTGTATGAATTAAGTGCAATGAAGTTGCCCTCTTGCAAAAAAAAGAATGTAAAATGTAAAGAACTATTCTACAGTGCTAAAACAACATGCTAGAGACATTCTGTATAGCTTTGTTGAATATTGTTGACTTTAGCTGTCAAGCTGACTTCTTTATTATTTTGCCTCCCTAGGAAATTTATTATAGAAATAGACATTTTAAAGGTGAAAATTTAGTTCCAGTTTTGCCAATAAACGTATTTTTAGTGTAATAGATATGCAAGTGAAGGAAACTGTTCATATGTGTGCACAGCAGTTGAGAAATTAACATAAAGCTTTTTGTTCTTTGCTATTATCACAGATTTACCTGTGTTTTCATTTCAGCAAAACTGAAACTCCTGGTAAATGAAATACATGTCTGTCAAGGAAATACTTCAAAATTACAGCTTTACATCTATTTGGGGGAATTGCATTTTTTTCCTTCATTTTCCACAGATTGGAGGGTATACTGCACAAGCATTCAACACAATTAGCTGTGGCAACTGGCTTCATTTCACTTCTTCAGGCTTTCATTTACGCTAAAAGCTGAAGATTGCAAAACTTTTTCACACGACTAGTCTTTCAGTTTTCAGTGTCTGGCCAGTTTGTGTCCTTTCTCCTGGTGATAAGTGTCAGTAGTTCACGCGGTTTTCTTCACCTAGCTAGAACCCAAATCCATAATGTTGTCCTGGATGCAATTTGAACGATTTAAGAATATGTCGCAAGCACAAGGAGTTAATTCACTCTTTGTTGGGACTGGGATTTTAAACTCATGTTGGGGGGGGGGGGGGCAAGGTTTTGGGGTTTTGTAGAGGAGGGCATTAATTCTAGCAAAATCTAGTGACTGATAAAGAGAAAAATGAAAAAAAAATTAAGCTACATGACATCTTTTAGAAATGACTGTTTTCAGATACGTAGTTACAAAGTTTTAGTTTCTTTCCCTAAGGTTGTATGTCCCATAACTTTACTTGAAAACTTCTTGTGACAGGTTCTCTTTTCTAATCAATTTTACGCCTTTATAATATGAAACGTCTTGTGGTGTTTGTATGTTGGGTTGGTTGATTTTTTTATGAGGTGCATTGTATGTTAGTGAAGAGTTAATGTGTGGCTCTATTGGAATGCTTTACTCAGAATTTAGTAAGTATCATGTATTCAAGCTACAGTGATTACTGCCTTCATTTTGAGCAATAAAGTGTGGCCGTTCCATTGAATTAGGATTTACCCAGTCCTTTCTCATTAAACTTTCTTTCTTTTTCATCTGACGTCTTTCTTTGTATAACCTGAATTTTGCCTCAGAACCATTCTAAACGTGACTTAACTTCAGGAACAGAATTTCATATCTGAATTCATAAATTCTTTTCCTTCCCTTCTTTTTCTTCCTTTATTTCTTTTTTTGTTTTTGTTTTTCCTGTTTCTTCTTTAGCTATTATAGCAGTGAAAACAGCAAAATCACTTCATTGAAATATAAAGATTTCTAAAGCATTTTGCAAAACTTATAAACATAAACTGGCCAGCACATCCAGTCAATAAATACAATTATTTGAACTCTTGATGCATTTGGATGCAGAAATTTAACTTATGTGGTGGAGGATTTTCTCCACGTGAAAAACATTTATGGAAGTTGGTAATAACATGAAACTTACAAAACAGCTTGTTATGCAGCAACATAACAGCAGGGCCATAAACATTTTGTTCACTCATTAAATATCTTACATATAAATAAACAAAGAAGATTGAAAGAAAGGAAGCTTACTGGGGTTCAGTCATAGAGTAAGGAATGTTTTGTAATAACAAACAGTGAAACTAGAAGTCAAAGGAAGCAGAAAAAAGGCATTGTGAAAATGCTTCAAAATTGCTGTGAACTCTTAATAGTTGAGAGCTCTGGAATGTGGAATAAGATGGTTAATAACATTGAAAATATTCCGAACTGGCTATAGGTATGACGTTTTGATTTTCTCACTCTTTTGTAACTATTATCTCATGATAACAAAGGGAGATTTTTCTAAGTGATAAGAAATCAGAATTTTTGGAAACTGAGATTCCTGAATTGTTTCCTTTGCTTTAGTTTTGATACCTTCTGTGATGCATTTTTCAGTATTTTAGATATGTATTGCAAGGTGCTGTATAACATTTCAAGCACTTCTGAAGTAGATACAAAGACTGCTTATATAGTACTAGACAAGGTATACATATGGTTTTAGAGAATGTCCTGCTGTCTGCATGTGCATCTGCCACCTAGAAAACTCAAAGAACACCAAAATTACACTCATCAGTGCATCACCAACCTAATAATTATGGTTTGTTTCCTGTTAGAAACAGGAATGTCATTTTCATGAAATTATCTGTGTTTCTATGAAAGTAGTCTTGGTTTGCATAATCCATTTGTCACTGTTGTGATTGGTTTTGTCTCTTGTTTATAGTATATAACTCAGTTTGCAACTGGTTAGATTGAAAATAATAATTTTCTTTTGCTTTTATGTTTTCAAAGATAAAGAAGAATTTTATACTCTTATGAGTGTCACTCTGTTGTGGATAAAGAATTTCACAGGTAGTAGTAGTGTTAATTTGAGCCAATTTTGAGTTCATTGACCTTCCTTGGCACTAAGGTACCTCACTTAAATCACGAAAATCTAGCTCTCCTGCACATCTCATTTAGGACAGTCATTCTAGTATAAATCTTCATACAGTGATCAATCAGATGTGATGATCTACCAACAAGGAGGAGGAAAAGAGAGTTTCCTCAATCTTTCTGATATCATCCCATTATGTTATTTTAATTTATTTTCTTAGATAAAAAATAGTCAAATACAAGTTTAAGAAATGTTAATATTGAAAGCAGGAAAGTCTAAATGAAAATTATTATTCAGTTTAAAATGTGAGACTGTCATCCCTGTGGCTGCCTTGATTGGACAAGCACTTCCTGCTGCCTATATGGATGACTGTCAAAGGTAGTAATATACAACAGACGGGAAAGACCAGAAGAATATGGTAACAGCAAGGCCAGGCAGATCAAAGACATCGGTTTTACTATCCCTATACCAAACGTTTGGGAGTGGAGGGGTTATTGTTAGAAAGGATCCTAAAATCTTCAAACATAAACCACTTTGTAGTCTCTTTATGCCTGTTTAATAGGATCCTTCAAACATACGAATCAGCTTGAAGACCTTGGAAGTCACCCTATTCAGGAGGCCTTAATCTGAATTGTAGAAAATACTAGCTTTTGTTCAGGCTAGGTTCACGTTTACTTACTCAAAAGCTTATTTTCTGTAAATTTTTATCCTGAAGTAGGTTTCCTACAGCCATCCTACCCTGAACTTCCAAGTAATACAGTCCTCAAGCGGCAGAGAACTAAAGAATTTTGTTATACATCATTTCATCAAAGCAAAGTATTTAATCTACATCACAACTAAATCTTATTTTTTTTTTTTTTTTAAAGAACACATTCAGAAGAGATTACTTATTTAGATTTAAAACCAGGCTTGAGAACGGAGTTTTTATGCATGTGTGGACTTCTTCCATTCTTCAGGCTATGAAAAATAGCTTGAAATTTCAGACTGTACTATTTCTTCAGTCCTAAGGGACTTATCTAACAGCCTTCCTCAACATGTAAACAAAAACAGCTGCCATCTCTGCCAAAACTAAATCAGACTGAAAATCTGCTAGTATTTTACTAACAAAGCTAGTAGTTCATTTTACACTAGCAATATTCACTGCACAATGAATGGAACACTTACATGTAGGGTTTGTGTTTTTAGCCCAGAATCTGAGCTAAACTCCTAATTTACAAAAGAAAAGCAAGAAAATTAGTTCTTGACATGCAGTGAAGAAAAATGGGGTCTTTAATATTAATCATTTGATGAAAACAAAGTATTTAATCCATGCCAATATCAATTTATAAGCAGTTTTACATTCATTTAGTCATTATCAGTTAATTGTGTATTACATTATCTACTCCAACAACTGGGGACTTCAAATACAAGTGAGACCTGAAGTGATACTGATTTCATATGCGTATATAAGGAAGATGATATAAAATGATAAAAATATTTCTGTAGAAATTTCATTACATGAAATGCAAGGAGGACTGTGTCAGAGCCCAGAGGTTGTTGCACTAATCTTGGATGGTGTACGTTTGAAGAAAAGTTGGGTTTATTCTAACCTTTGATCTCTTTTTTTGCCTACCTATGACTGCTGTTTTTTCTCTGGCTTTATTGACTTCAGGTAAAGTCTGGCTTTGGCTTCCTGAAAGGGTGACTCAGCTAAATGCTTTGGGCTTAAATACCCATAATACCTACAAGTTTAATTAAGAAAAGTTTCAACAGTAAAATTTAAAAACGTGGTCTGCATATGGTTATTACTTCTATGCTAAGCCAGAACTCTGCTAAAAAAAATATTCCTTTGTGTAACTACAGAACAGGCATAATTACACTACACATTTATTTTTCTGTCTTCTCATTGGCAACATATGCTGACAGTCTTCTGGTTCAGACCAATGCCCTCATCTTTCCTCCCTCTCTGACATTTTTTTTCTCATCAATGTATGATATGCTTTCATACCACACATGCCACTAAAATACACATAAATGAATGTCTTTGCACAGGGAAATACTTCACTAAAAACATGTGCTTCAAATTTGTTCAAACGCCAGTTAATTTCTTGTAACAAACAGATTCTTGTTCCTTTTTTTTTCCACAGCTGAAATTTCCTAGTATATAAGGCATTTATTTATTTGACTTTTTTATTTTTTTTACTTTAAAACTAGATTGTTAGATATTTTTTTATTTCCTTTTTTTTTTTTTTTAGTTTATTAATGCCTTCATTTGCGTGACGGGAAAAATAATTTGGAAATGTGCAGATAAATCTTGCAGTTTTCAAAATGATATTTCTTTCTCTTTAAACTTTGCATTAAGATTTATGGACTTCACCAGTCCAGTTTTAAAAAAAATCTTATGTTTCAAGAGCTGCTGAGAAAATAAATTACTAATGTCTAAGTTCTGATAAACTGACAGTACAACCTTAAAAAGAGAATTTATACGACTGTGTTCTATGTTGCAAATTGCACAAGTACACTACTTTCCTAGCAGGTCATATGATAAAAGACTGAGAAATCATTGTCAGGATAAAATTGTAGGGGACAGTGTGTCCCACAGTATATTCAATTTATAGTTCATGCTCAGGTAGACTTCCAATGGGAAACTCAGAAGCTCAAAACATTACCAAAATATTCTGTCCATTATTTTCACACCATTTTTCCCAGGATTGAATGGCAAAGAATCTTTGCCACTCAGAACTCACAATTTTGACAGGATAGAAGACACAAATCCTTTTCTGAATTCTGAAGCATGTATCCTTCATCTCTAGTGCAGTGAAGCACATTTTTTTAAAAAATATGCTAAAAAAAAAAAGAGTAACCCTTTAAACCTCAACTTCACTTTCCCTTTTTAAGTCTTTATGAGTTCAGATGACTACGAAGACATATTTCTCACCTGATTTAGAAGGTGAAAGACAGAGAAGAAGAGCAATAACAAGTTCAAATAATCATTCAGAAAAAAACAACCACATTGTCTCAAGCTATGTCAAGGTAGCAGCCTACACTGTGAGTTAGCTCAGAGGTATGAAAACCATGGTGTAAAGAGCAAGCAGGAGAGGAGAATACCAACATATATATATATATTTTGAAGTACAACAGGAATAAAGCAAAGTTACTGCTATACTTAACGAAAATACGTGTTTCATTGTCTTGCAGAATTTGAGAAGAAAGAACTTCCAAGACAGCCTAGGGAAGATCTTTGAAGTGTAAGAACCAAAATCCAGCTGATGTGCAATAAGTGTTATAATGATGAAGAGAGACTTAGTTATTACCTTATCTCCAAAAATGGGTCACAACCTACAAAAAATCTAAAAGGTCAACATTGTTTTGAAAAAGGAAAAATGAAATATGGATGTGCAAGTTAGGGACAGCCCTGGGATGTGAAGGGCAACAAGAAGGGCTGACTTAAATACACCGACAGTAATCACTAAGCTACAGAAAATGTGGTTCTGCTGCTGAATAGTTCAGGGACCTTGTTGGCAAAGGACACAGAAAAGTCTTCATCGTGGTCTTTACTGGTAAGAAAGACTTACGTTCTCACTTTGGACACTTCCCATGATGGACCATCTACAACTTCTCTGGACAACCTGTGGCAGTGCCTCACCACACTCACTGTGAAGAATTTCTTCCATATGTCCAATCTAAACATATTCTTTTTCATAGAATTATAGTATCATTAAGGTTGGAAAAGAGTTCTAAGATCATGAAGTCCAACTGTTACCCCAACACCATCATGCCTATTAAACCATGTCTCGAAGTGCCAAACCTACCCACTTTTTGATCACCTTCAGGTATAGTGACTCAGTTTAAAACTGAAGAGGAGAGGAGAGGAGAAATCCCAAGACACACAAATACACTTTGGAATTTCCACAGAATTAAAAATCAAACAGATTTTACATAATAAGATTTGAATATTCTATATACCCATTTGGTACATAACTAATCAACATCTTGTAAATACATGCAGAGTTGTTTTGCTTTCTTCCTTAAGTGATTTTCTTTACCAGTAATAAAAAATCATTCCTTCAGTTGCCTTTTTATCTACAATGCATTCATTCACTTGACCCCTCACAATGACAGAAAAATGCATTTTGTCTCATCTTTAGTATTTTCACTATTAATAGTATCAGAAATGTGGTTTCAGAGGAATGGGAAGAAATTTTCTAATTTTCCTCCATGTATGTTGACAGAGACAAGAAATTTATTCCTTTGTGTGTTGCTTATTTACAAATGAATCTGCTATTCTGAATGTAAAAGTATTAAGAATGTAAAAAATATAGAATTCTATGTAAGACTTCATGTTATCAGGCATAATGATATGAAGAGTGGTTTGTTTAATAAAATGTGCTTGGGAAGAGGAAATGTGCGGCAGTATTAGCTAACCAAGTTCACTGTGGCACCTTTCTTCTTCTTCACTGCATTCATTCCTTGGTCAGTCTCTGACTTCGTCCGTTGCTAACGTTGTCAAACAGAATAGCGCACGAATATGAGACTGATGTCAAGCCATCATCTCTGTGAAATTCCCTTTAGTTTGTCATTGTCCCTTTAGTATTTCATAGGCCTATATATACCTGCTAAATTATTCAAACATGTTTGTTTTCCAGATTGCAGTATCTCTTTTATGCAGGTTATGTTAAAAGGACTGAAATGTGATCTACTACCAGAAACTTGATACTGCATAAACATTAGATGGAGATGGCAAATTTATTCAAAATACTAAGATAATCCTTGATTTTTAACCATTGCCAGGAACAGAATATTCTTGAGATAGTGAGGGTATATGCTTTCTTAAAAAAAAAAAAAAAGGTCATCACAGAACAATTTAAGAGCCTGAATTTCCTGTTATCCAAGTATGAAGATGTTTACTACATAGAATTCTGTTCCTTGTAATACTTCCTGTCTTTTCCTGCTGTGTCTTACCGATGTTGCATTAAAATTATGTCTGTTATGAAACACACTTTAAATTCTGCAGACAATCCTGTAAGACAAGATAATGCTTTCTGAGCTAGTAAAGTTTAGTCTGCTTTTGTTTTTCAGTAACATGATTTAACAGATAGTACAAAATAATCACACAGTGATAGGTGCTTTGAAGTTTTTTGTGCATGAAATTTAATGACCTCTTAGCACAAATCGTAGTTAACAGCTGACACAGACATGCCAACCAATAGAACATTTTATTTAGTTGATAAATCAGTTTTGTTGGGAAAACCTTAGATTTACCTATTAAAGATCTTGCCGAAGTAAACTCCAGGTAGTTCTATTGACTACAATGGACTTTGGAGCTGGTCCACAACAATTTGCACTTCCAAATGACTGCTATGAATAGAGGCAGATTAATTGCCAGGACTACAACTGGTACATTGATACTAAGTGTGCTTTGGTCTAGTGGAAAAAAAGCTTCTCTCTGAGGTACAGTAGAAGATTGCTGACAACACCAATCCTCTTTTCTATCTCACTAGAGCAGTACCCAGTTATTCCTACATCACGCAACACAGGTGTGTGGTGTTTTAGCCTGGCTGGATGCCAGGTGCCCACCGAAGCCACTCTGTCACTCCCCCTCCTCACCTGGACAGGTGAGAAAAAACATAAAAAAAGGCTCCTGGGTCCAGATAAGGACAGGCAGAAATCACTCATCAACTACCGTAACAGACAAAACAGGCTTGAGTTGGGGAAATTAATTTAATTTGTTACCAATAAAATCAGACTAGTGTAATGAGAAATTAAAAAAAATCTTAAAACCGCCTTCCCCTCACCCCTACCTTCTTCCCAGGCTCAATTTCCTCCCAATTTTCTCACACTCCTCCCCCTGAGCGGTGCAGGGGGATGGGGAATGGGGGTTGGGGTCGGTTCATCACACTTTGTCTCTGACGATCCTTCCTCCTCAACGGGGAAGACTCCTCACTCTCTTCCACTGCTCCATCATGGGGTCCCAACTGCTGGAGAGAGTTCTCCATGAACTTCTCCATCATGGATCTTTCCCACAGGCTGCAGTTCTTTACAAAGTGCTCCGTCATGGGTCGCTTCCATGGGGTGCACTCCTACAGGAGCAGGTTGCTCCTGGGTGGGTCCCCCATGGGGTCACAAGTTCTGCCAGCAAACCTGCTCCAGAGTGAGCTCCTCTCTGTTTGGGCTCACAGGTCCTGCCAGGAGCCCGCTCTCGCAGGATTCCACGAGGTCACATCCTCCTCCAGGCATCCGCCTGCTCTGGCGTGGGGTCCTCCTCCAGCTGCAGGTGGATATCTGCTCCACAGTGGACCTCCATGGGCTGCAGGGGCACAACCTGCCTCACCATGGTCTTCATCATGAGCTGCAGGGTGAAAATCTCTGCTCCGGCACCTGAAGCACCTCCTCCCCCTCCTTCTTCACAGACCTTGGTGTCTGCAGAGTTGTTTCTCTCACATAGTCTCACTCCTCTGTCTTGACTGGTGTTCCACAGCAGGTTTTTCCCCTTCTTAAATATGTCATCACAGAGGCGCTACCATCATCGCTGATGGGCTCAGCCTTGGCCAGCAGCGTGGTCCATCTTGGAGCTGGCTGGCACTGGTTCTAGCAGACATGGGGGAAGCTTCTGGCAGCTTCTCACAGAAGCCACCCCCTTGTAGCCCCCATGTTACCAAAACCTTGCTGTGCAAACCAAAAACATTTAACTGTTGAGGTGCTGGAAAAAACTTTTAAACTCTAACTGTTTTTTCCTATAAAGCAGATTATGAAGTTGTGCTACATGGGGGAAAAATGTCTGTATGATGCAAGGAATGTTGAAAAGGGCAAGCATGTACAGGATAAGCAAATAAGTAAACTCCAGCCATGCCAAATATAAAATGCCCTCTGTTTTCTTTTTTTAAAGCCAAAACAACAGAGAAGTTACATTCAGCAGAAAAATAGTAGTACTGTCTCCCAGGAGATAGAGTTGTGACAGCTAAAATGAGGACAATTTCATTCCCATGATGTGACTGGCACTCTGAGGTACAGTTCCTCTCTGCCATCGGATGATCAAAATATGATAAAGAACATGGTCAAAGCCAGTAAATCTTACTGCCTTTCATCCATATGATGATCCTTGCTAGTAGAAATGAAAAAGACAGAAGGCAGGAGATGTTCTGCACTATGCCTGAAAGTGCTCAAAGACTTCTCGCCTCCTGAGAGAGTTCCGTCTCCTGACACTGCTGTGTTATTGTACTGACTTTCATAGTGGGGTTTGGAACTGATCCAAAATTTATTCCTATTATAGGAGACTTTCTGTCAACTCAAGGTCCCTGCTTGTTGCCAGCCACTGCAATAAAATGAATGATAGTCCATAGGTGTGGAAAACCCACTGTATTCTTGGATTTTTTTCTTTCAATTATTTAGTTGTATGGTTTTAATGATTTCACACGCACGAACTTCTGCAACTTGCAACCTTAGATTTTTAGAAAATCACATAGGACCTGAATGTTAGAGGCTTTGATATTTTATATTTTTCATGATAGGATCCTTTTCCTGCAGTTGAAATGTATTTGTGATGCAGTATCATATACATATATAATGTGTAGGAATTACTATTTCCACAAGCGTTCTTTGAGGTGGGCTCACTTTAATATAACATGCAAAGTCCAAAGTGATGAAATTTTTATTTTAAACTTTAGCTTTACTTGTTCGAAAGAACATAATTCTCAGAGGTGGTGTTTTCACTTTCAGTAATAAGATCATGTCATTTTGGACCATATGGGAAGTGAGTTGCTTGTGTTTGAGACAGACAGCTACAGAGCCCAGCGTGGTCACAAAACACAATAGACTAAGCATGAAATTATCTCCACAGCCTTTCCCAGCATTGAAAGGATAGAGAACTGGCATAAATCCACCTCTTTTGAAGTAGTGTACCTTGAGAGTTGGCTGTTTGGAAGTTCCTTTGAGATTCTCTGTTCATAAAGCAAAAACTGTATTAGTCTCTGCTTGTGAAAGAGGTAGAGAATCTGCCCTGTGAT
>Ga0181612_143984_pt1 | contig 10746 bp, 6 predicted proteins | sample HoacroProtozoa21_FD_119630 | JGI IMG/M metagenome (GOLD analysis project Ga0181612, IMG submission 119630) | Hoatzin crop microbial communities from Cojedes, Venezuel. Combined Assembly of Gp0051906, Gp0051904, Gp0051908 | reverse complement strand
GATAAATATCGTTGTTGATTTTTCTGAGTTATTGACATGTTGAAAAAGTGGGGTAGGGGATGTCGAAAGAAAAATTAAAAAAAACAATAACTTTATTTTGGATTCTGAAATTGAAATTCTGATATCAAGTTTTTTTGATTGTCCAAATTTATTTATTGTTTTTTTTATCTTTTTTTTCACAGGCTTTCAACAATAATATCAACAAAAAACATCCTTATTTGTTGATAAGTTGTTAGATTTGCATTTGATATTGATTTTGGGGATTATTTTTGAAATAAAATTGATTCCCTTGTTTTGTTTAATTTAATATTCTGATATCATGTTTACATATAAGTATCCTCATCCGGCTGTCACTTCTGATTGTGTTCTGTTCGGCTATGATTCTAAAGACAAGCATCTTAAGTTATTGCTTATTCAGAGAGGCAATGATCCCTACAAAGGCAAATGGGCGTTTCCAGGAGGTTTCATCAATATTGATGAAACTGCTGAGCAATGTTGTGTGAGGGAATTGCAAGAGGAAACAGGTCTTTTTCTCGACATAAGCAAATTGGAACAGGTAGGAGCGTATTCCGAAGTTGACAGAGACCCGAGGGAGAGGGTCATCACCATAGCCTTTATGGCTATATTGGATGAAAAACCGGAGGTGAAGGGCGGCGACGATGCCATGAACGCAAAATGGTTTGACATCAGGCAACTGCCTAATCTGGCATTCGACCATAAGCAGATATATTTCGATGCCATGATCAGGCTCAATGCTTATTTCAATCAGGTAAAGGATAAAATGAAATGAGAAAACTGAAAAATATTGAACTCGGAAGATTGTCGGTGGAGGAATTCAAGGTAAGCGAGAAAATTCCTCTCGTTGTAGTTCTTGATAATGTTAGGAGCATGTATAATGTGGGTTCTGTATTCAGAACGTCTGACGCTTTCAAGGTGCAGGCGGTAGTTCTATGTGGAATAACGGCTGCTCCGCCGCATCAGGAGATTCACAAAACGGCTCTCGGGGCGGAGGATTCCGTGGAATGGAAATATTTTGAGAAGACTGAAGACGCTGTTCTCTCGCTGCAAAATAAGGGATACAAGGTTCTTGCAATCGAACAGGTGGAGAATTCCACTATGCTCCAGAACATCGTTATCGATAAGAATTGCAAGTATGCGGTGATTTTGGGCAATGAGGTAAAAGGGGTGCAGCAGTCTGTTGTTGACATGGCCGACGAGTGCATCGAAATTCCTCAGTATGGCACCAAGCATTCTCTCAATGTTTCGGTCACTGCTGGTATTGTAATTTGGGAATTAGCAAAGCATTTGATAATTGAATGAAAAAAAATTAGTAAATTGCGGCATAAATAAAAACAATAGGAAAAGTGCCAAAGAAAGATGAAGTGACTCCTATGATGCAGCAATTCTTCAATCTGAAGAAAAAGCATCCTGATGCTGTCTTGCTGTTCAGATGCGGGGATTTTTATGAGACATATTCTGATGATGCTGTCATAGCGTCTAAGATTCTCGGAATAACTCTTACCAAGAGAAACAACGGCCAAGGAATAAAAAACGAAAGCATTCCTATGGCTGGGTTCCCTTATCATGCGCTCGACACTTATCTGCCCAAACTCATAAGGGCAGGAAAGAGGGTGGCTATTTGTGACCAGTTGGAAGACCCTAAGACTACAAAAAAACTCGTTAAAAGGGGCATTACCGAAGTGGTCACTCCTGGAGTGTCGATGGATGATAATGTGTTGAGCAACAAGGAAAATAATTTCCTCGCTTCTATTCATTTCGGGAAAAACGCTTACGGCGTTTCCTTCCTAGATATCTCCACAGGCGAGTTCCTCGTTTATGAGGGAACGCCCGACCAAGTGGGCAAATTGCTCTCTAATCTATCGCCTAAGGAAATAGTTTTTGAAAGAGGCAAGAAAAAACTTTTCACATCTAATTACGGGGAAAATCATTTCACTTTCGAGCTCGACGATTGGGTCTTTGTCTTTGAATCGGCTTATAAGAAATTACTCAATCATTTCCAGGTGAAGAATATGAAGGCGTTTGGCGTTGAGCATTTGAAAAATGGCATTATCGCTGCCGGAGCGATCCTTTATTACTTGGAACAGACCCAGCACACTCATATCGACCACATCACCAATATCCAGAGAATTGAGGAAGAAAGGTTTATGCGTGTCGATAATTTCACCATCAGAAGCCTCGAACTCGTTGCGCCAATGAATGAGGGCGGAAAGAGTTTGCTCGACATTATCGACAAGACCATCACTCCTATGGGTGGACGCCTTATCAGGAAATGGGTGATGTTTCCTCTGAAGGAAATAAAGAATATCAACGACAGGCAAAATGTGGTTGAGTTCTTCTTCAGGCATATTGACTTCAGGGATGAACTCTCAGCGCAACTCCATTCAATGAGCGACCTCGAGCGATTGGTGTCCAAGGTTTCCACCGAGAGAATATCTCCGCGCGATATGGTGGCTCTTAAGATGTCGCTGATGGCGATTGAGAAAATCAAGAATGCTTGCCTTGGCGCCGACGACCAAAACATATCTGCCATAGGAAATCATTTGGATTCATGCAAGGACCTCTATGAGAAGATTGACAATATAGTCAAGGATGACGCTCCGGTGCTTGCCAGCAAGGGCAATTTCATCAAGAGGGGTGTCAGCGATGAATTGGATGAATTGAGGGATATTGCTTACAGCGGCAAGGATTATCTCTTGAAAATACAGCAGAGGGAAATAGAAAAGACAGGGATACAAAGCCTTAAAATAGGGTTTAACAATGTCTTCGGATATTACCTTGAGGTAAGAAACACTTTCAAGAATCTCGTGCCTAAGGAATGGATAAGAAAGCAAACCTTGGTGAGCGCCGAAAGATATATCACTGACGAACTTAAGGAATACGAGGAGAAAATATTGGGAGCTGAAACCAAAATAGAGATTTTGGAAAATGATATTTTTAAGCAATTGGTGAAATACGCTTCTGAATATATTATCAAGATTCAGAGGGATTCTCTGATGATTGCCGAATTGGATTGTCTGCTTTCTTTCGCTGAGGTGTCGAAGGAATACAGGTATATGCGTCCTGTGGTTGACGACAGTTTTGTGATTGACATAAAGCAGGGCAGGCATCCGGTCATTGAGCGTCAAATGGCGATAGGCGAGCAATATGTGGCTAATGACGTCTATATTGATTGCGACAAGCAGCAGATAATAATCCTCACTGGTCCCAACATGGCTGGTAAGTCGGCGCTGCTTAGGCAAACGGCTCTCATCACGTTGATGGCGCAAATAGGATGTTTTGTTCCGGCTGAGAGCGCAAGGATAGGAATGGTTGACAAAATCTTCACTCGTGTGGGGGCAAGCGACAATATTTCCTTGGGCGAATCCACTTTCATGGTTGAGATGACCGAGGCTTCTTATATATTGAACAACATATCTCCAAGGTCGTTGGTGCTGTTTGATGAGTTGGGTAGGGGAACTTCCACCTACGACGGCATTTCCATCGCATGGGCCATAGTGGAGTATTTGCATAATTCGTCTCACGGCCATCCGCGCACTTTCTTCGCCACTCATTATCATGAGCTTAACGAGATGGAGAGGCTGTTTCCGAGAATAAAGAATTTCAATATTTCTGTCAAGGACATAAACGGCAAAATCATTTTCTTGCGAAAGCTCGAACGTGGAGGGTCAAATCATTCTTATGGCATCCATGTTGCCAAGATTGCGGGAATGGTGCCGAGCGTGGTCAATAGGGCTAATGAGGTGCTCGAGCAATTGGAAGCCAACAATTCGCATGAGTCTATATCAAGCCCGAGAACTGCTGCCATAAATAGGGAAGGCGATGGAGTGCAATTGAGTTTCTTCCAGCTCGACGACCCTGTGCTGTGCCAGATTCGTGATGAAATGCTTAATCTCGACGTTGACAACCTCACTCCTAAAGAGGCTCTCGACAAACTCTATGAAATAAAGAAAATTGTGAGAGGAAAAAGTTAATAGCTCTAAGAATAAAAACATTGCCGAATGAAAAGAATGAGAGTAGCATATAGGGCTTTTATTTTCTTGATGTCTATCGTTGTTGCCACCACGGCTTCCGCGCAGCGTTATCAACCCACAGAGGAAAACCTGCAATCCAGAAAGGAATTCCAGGACGCCAAGTTCGGTGTTTTCATTCATTGGGGGCTGTATGCCATGCTCGCTTCCGGAGAATGGACAATGAACAACAATAACATTGACTATAAGGATTATGCTCAGCTCGCTGGCGGATTCTATCCTTCCAAATTCAACGCTGATGAATGGGTGAGCCAAATCAAGGCTTCGGGCGCCAAGTATATCTGCATCACCAGCAGGCATCACGACGGATTTTCTATGTGGAATACGAATGCGTCTGATTTCAATATTGTCAAGGCTACTCCTTTCAAGCGTGATGTTCTGAAAGAACTCGCCGACGCTTGCCAACGCCAAGGGATGAGATTGCATTTCTATTATTCCCATTTGGATTGGAGCCGCACTGATTATCCGGTTGGAAATACTGGAAAAGGCACCGGCAGACCTGCCGATGAGGTTAACTGGGACAGCTATTATGCGTTCATGAATTCTCAGTTGAAGGAATTGCTCACTGGCTATGGTAGGGTAGGAGCTATTTGGTTCGACGGACACTGGGACCAAAACAAGGATTTCGATTGGCAATTGGCGGAACAGTATAAGATGATTCATGATTTGCAGCCGCAATGCCTCATTGGCAATAATCATCACATCACTCCTATCGAAGGCGAGGATATTCAGATATTCGAAAGGGATATGCCTGGGGAAAACAAAGCCGGCTTCTCGGGCGAATCATCTGTAAGCGAATTGCCGCTCGAAACGTGTGAAACGATGAACGGCATGTGGGGATACGTCATCGCCGACAAAAACTATAAGTCTTCAAGCACTCTTATTCAATACCTTGTGAGAACAGCAGGAATGAATGCCAATCTGCTGTTGAATATAGGTCCTCAGCCCGATGGGCGGTTGCCGCAGATGGCTGTTGAAAGGCTCAAGAAAATAGGGGAGTGGATGAACGTTTATGGCGAGACTATTTACGGCACTCGCGGAGGACCTGTCGTTCCTCATGATTGGGGTGTGACCACTCAAAAGGAAAATAGGATTTTTGTCCATATAATGAATCTTCAAGACAATTCTCTCTTTGTCCCTCTTAAAGGCGTTAAGGTGAAAAAGGCTTTTGTCTTCAAAAACAAAAAGGCGGTGGAATTTAAAAATTCTCGTGATGGCATATTGCTGCAACTGCCTGAAAAAACCGACGATGTTGACTATGTGATTGAGTTGGCTGTGAAGAAATGATGCTGTAATTGAAGCAAAATCAACTTCACATCGCACTTTAAACTCTAATCACTGATTTAATTATTCTTCTGCATTGCAGCCTTTCGTTCTTCGAAAGTCCGCATGAATATATTATTGCAGCCAATGCAATGCTGTTAATCAAAAGCAGCAGCAAAAGTCCTATGATGCTTTCCCCAGTCATTTTGCTTAGCAAAAGGCACACTATGGCATCGGCTATTCCTGTAATCACGCATGGAATTAATATTTTTCTTATCATGTCAGCCGCTTTCAGTGATGTGGCTTCCAATGCGTAATGTATTCGTATCAAGCACGATATTATGTCCATCGCCACCACTGATATTATCATCAATGAAGGACTTCCTGTGGCTTTGCTTATCATATAGCTCACTGGCACCGACAACAAGTAAAAGGCATCGGGAATAATCATAAATCGCTTTATCCTTCCTGTTGCCAACACTGCTGTGCGGATTGGCTCGAATGCGGCGTAGGTGAGGCTTAGGAATATCACCGACTGCGAAAACACCACAGCGTATTCGGGAACATTGCCAAGCCATAGTTTCAGAATGTATTCGGCGCGAAACAGAAAAGGTATCATTATGAAGTAAATCAGAAACACCTCAAACTTGCTTCCGCTGTATGTGAGTTTCTCATATTTGTCGTGTTCTCCGTTGGCGTATGTCTTCGTTATCTGCGGAGATATGGCTTTCAGTATGTTGAATGAGAATGATTGCACTGAATTCTTCAACTGAAGCGCAATTGTATAGACAGCGTTCAATGCCACTCCGAACAATATGTTTATCACCATCACAATTCCTTGTGAAGAGGCTATTTGCAGTATGCCCGATGTTGTGGTCACTCCAGTAAATTTCAGTATCTGCGTTATTGTGTCTTTGTCTATGCGCGGACGGTAATGCGATTCTGGAAAATTCTTGTGGCAATACAATTGGTAAGATATCCTTACTATAATGCTTGCCAATGCTATCAGCATTGCGTAAATTAGCAGCCTTGAACCGCTGGCATATCCTGTCATCAATGCAGCAAGGAAGTTAAGTATCACTTGCAATATTGATATCATGGCATAAACGCTTATTTTCTCATGGGCAATTATCAAGGCGTTGTAAGGTATGCTCACTGTATTCACTATGCATACCAGCACCGACAACTGAAACACCCAGAATGCTGCATCGCGGTTAGTGTCGGGAATATTGGCTTTGTTGTTCAGAAACCATAGTCCGCAGGTTTCCATGAGCAAAATCATTATCACTGAGATTATCAATATCACATTGATTGATGAGCAAAACACCTTGTTGGGATTTCCTCCTTTGCGGCCCGTCTCGTAGGTGATGAATCGTTGCACTGCGTTTGTAACTCCGTTCGACAATATGGTGAAAAATCCCACTATGCTGCCCACAACACTGTAAACACCCATTTCGTCCAGTCCCAGATTGCGCAATACAAGACGTGTGGCATAGAGATTGAGCCATAGCGTAAACAGCATCCTGACGCAAAGCACCAGGGTGTTCTTCATTATCCTTTCCTTGCTGAATCTTGAATTTATCTCATTTTCCGCCACATCCATAAGCAGCCCAATAACTCCATTACAAAATTAATTCATTCTGATGTTCGAAAAAAATAATCATATTAAAAATAATGAGTGAAACGCCTTTTGCTTTGTTTCGTCTGTTTTCATAAATCAAAATTCCTTTTTCAGTGAATCTTGTTTTGCGGATTTCAGAAACAGAATGCCATGCCCAGTCTTAGTTCGAATGTGTTTGCTCTGACGTCTTCATAATATTTGTAATGGGTGTCTCTCATGAAGTAGCAGCTTGCCATTTCCGCTTTCAGCCTGTCGCTGAGAGGAAAGTCAAATTGCGATATGAGCACTGTCAGTTTGGCGTTTCCTTTGTCGCCCTGCGCGTTCAGGTAAAGCGGGTTTATTGTCTCAAGGTCTTTTCCTTCATATCCTTTCCATGTGAATATTCTGTAATGCTCTGCTATTAGCCTCACTGTGCATGTCTTGCGAAACGACAGCAACGTCTGCATCTTCACACTGTAACCGCTGCCCATATTGTAGTCTCTGTCTATGATGTTGTAGTAGTCGCTCTTTGTTCCCCCAAGAAGTATGCCGCTGATGAATGTTCTCTGTTCTAAAAACAACAGTGAACCTATGCTGTTGTATTTGAAGATGAATCCCGGCCCCACCGACGCTGCCTCTGATATGCGGAACGGGGTCTGGTCCGAACCGTCCTTCACTGGTTTGGAATCGTAGTAGTTGAAGTGTTGGTATATGCCGAACTCGCTGTCCATTTTCTTGTCTCTGATGGCTGTCGCGCTCCATATCTGGCCAAGTATATGAAGGTTGTTTATCAGCGGTTGGTTGCCTGTGAAACCGAATGTGGCGTTCAGGGTGAAGAAATCGTATGGGCGTTTGTTGTCTTCGTTTAGCGGGTCTCCGTATTCAAGGTCGAATGTGATGCATGGCTGATGCTCGCCTCTGAACATTGCTCCGTCGTCGGCTACGTATCTGTCGCCTGCCGTTATCGAGAAATTCAGGTTTGCGGGTCTTGGATAGGGCTCGGCTTCAGGGTCGGTGGTGAAGGCTCTGCCGCTTATCATCCTGTTGAATCCTTTCATCGGACTTATTAGCGTCGCTCCTGCTTCTCGCAAGAATCTTCTGAATCCTCTGTTGCGGTCGTTGAGTATGAGGTCGCTTATCCTGTGGGTAATCTCGCCTATGCAAATGCCGCCAAAGGTGGTGGCCATAAGGTCGTTGATGGCTGGAGGCTCTATCTCGCCCGCAAATTCCCACATCAGGCTGCCTGCCATAGCGTAGGGAGCTGACTCCCAGAAATTCAATCCGCAGGAACGGGCAGCATTGAAGTAAAGGTTCCCGTGATAGGGGTGGGCGAACAGGTTGGTTGAGAATTGGTCGTTGTCCCACACGAAGCCTTTCTTGAAGTTCTTGTGTATGGTGTGGAGGTTCACTTGCGCGAAGTCTTCATTCATTATAAACCTGTCGAAGCAATGCACCAGCAAGTTGATGCCTGTAGCTTCTGCCGCCGCCAGCCACGGGCGCTTGTAATCATACACGCAGCGTTCTTCAGCCTCTGTTTCCCTTCTTCTCGGTCTTTGCAGTGATAATCGTGATATATCCTTTGTTGGGGTGTTGTATTTGAATGTCAGTCCCAACTGTCCTACAAAGCCGTGTTTGTACAATTCATGGTGGGAATAGTAGTGGGTGTCGCCGTATCCCAATGATGAATAGATGCCCACCACAGGACTTATTTGGTAGTCGGCGTTTATGTGTGCCTGGAATGAGTAGAGGCGTTCGGGCTTTGAGTTTGAGTGTTGCTCGAAGGTCTCTATATGATAAAATCCTATGTCTCCGCTGACAGTCCATTTTGGGGCGAGGGTGAAGTATTGTCCTATCCTGTAGAACAGCGTGCCCGAGAATCGCTCGTCAAGTCCCATGTAATGAGTGCCTGCGCCTATTATGTTGTAGGTGCTCCGGTTTCTGAATCGCAATGCCATGTTGGTCTTCGACGTGTTGCCGAAAAACACCATCACGTCCATCCTCGTCTTTGGATTGATGTTCACAAGGCCTATCTTGTGGGCTATGGTGTCGAGGGTGTAGTTGAATATACCCACCTGCCAGCCCTTGGGATGGCTCAATGCTACGTTTATCAGTCCCACTTGCGATCCGTTCAACGTGTCGGCATAGTTGTATCCGCCTATTTGCGCTCCTCTCATGTAGGATGACGTCACATTGGTGAACGCTAGTTGCATTCCTCGTTCCACTCCCATCGACACATTGGATATGCCTGCCAATTGGATGCCCTTGAAGGGGGACAGCGACACGTTGTTGAACGATGAAATCTGAATGCCGTTCAGGTTGCTTGACAATGTGGATATTCCGGCTATTTGCAGGCCTTCCATTTCTTTTGCCACACTCAGCACTGGCGACATCTGCAAGCCTTCCATTTTGCCTGCGGCTGAATTCAGCAAGTTTAGCTGAAGTCCTTTCAGCGTGTCGGCTTGCCCTATTAGTCCTATATTGATATGGGAATTGCCTGCGGAAATGTTTGGGATATTGTTTTCCGTCGGACTGTTCTGTGCTGCTGTTGTAATACAGACAAATAAAAGAAGAAAGGTAGTTAAATGTTTCATGACAGCAAATTTAGCAAAAAAATCATATTTTCATTGCTAATGGAAAATGAAAGGGAGATATTGGCTATAAAAATGGTGAAAAAAAATCAGGACAAGCGGATTTCACAACGGGCTTGTCCTTTCATTAAATTAACTAATCAACCTATGTAATTTATTTATAACCTTGGAAAATCATGGCATTCGATTGTTGATTTATGAATGTGGTTATATGTATATGTGGATTATGAGAAATTTCATTTTTCCGTGCCTTGATGCTTTCTCAGCGTCAGCCTTATTGTCAGTCCGCCGCCTGGGGTGGCCTCCGCTCTTGCGTTTCCGCCGTGGAGTATCACCGCGTTCTTCACTATTGCCAGTCCCAGTCCTGTTCCGCCCAGTTTCCGGCTTCTTCCTTTATCCACTCTGTAGAATCGCTCAAACAGATGAGGCAGGTGCTTTCTTTCCACTCCTTGTCCATTGTCCGACACAGCAAACTCATAATGGTCTTCATCCTCAAAACAGATGATTTTCAGTTCTGTCGCTCCTGTGGCGTAATGCAAGGCGTTCTCCATCAGATTGCGGAATATGCCTTCTGTCAGATTGCTGTTTCCCTTTATCTTGCAGCCTTCTGGAATGTTGGTTACTATTCTGATGCCTTTGTCCTCAAACAGCAGCGAGAACTCATCCTCCAGATTGCTTATCATCGATGTTATGTCCACATCCTCGTTCATGTCGTAGGTTATGGCATCGTCAAGTTTGGTGAGCGTTGACATGTCGATCAGCAGTTTCGACATCCTCTCGCTCTGTGAGTAGCATCTTTCTATGAAATGCTGTTTCTTGCTTTCGTCTATGTCGGGGTTGCGCATCAGGGTCTCCAGATATCCGTGTATGCTGGCAGCGGGAGTCTTCAGCTCGTGTGCCGCGTTTTGGGTGAGCTGCCTTTTCAGTCTTATCTTGTCTTCCTCGCTGTTCTTCAGTTTCCAGTATAGCACAGTGATGGTTCTCGATATTTCGCCCAGTTCGTCATCTGGCAGCATCGCCAGGAGGTCTTCGTCGAGATGTTCGCCGCGCTCGGCTTTCATGGCGAAGTTCCTCAGATATTGTATATGCCTGCCCACTCTCCTTGTGTTTCTGTAGAGCACGAAACCCAGCAGCAAGGTGATAATCACCACATAGAAGATGTATTTGTTGTCGGCTTCCAGGCTGTTTGCCAGTTTTGTGTCGTAGGGCACCGAGGCTCTCACTATTATGTCCTCTTCGGGAAAGT
>Ga0181612_132964_pt1 | contig 10746 bp, 5 predicted proteins | sample HoacroProtozoa21_FD_119630 | JGI IMG/M metagenome (GOLD analysis project Ga0181612, IMG submission 119630) | Hoatzin crop microbial communities from Cojedes, Venezuel. Combined Assembly of Gp0051906, Gp0051904, Gp0051908 | reverse complement strand
GGGGAAGTGGTTGAGTCACCATCCTTGGTGATATTTAAAAGATGTGTAGATGTGGCATTTAGGGACATGGTTTAGTGGTGGACTTGGCAGTGTAAGGTTTACAGTTGGACTCGATTATCTTAAACCTAATCTTATCTTATCTTTTCCAACCTAAATGATTCTGTGATTCTCCCATCTGAACCCGGTTACCTATGGAATTAAGACCCTACAAAGTTCTGTTCTTAGGGAGTTCTGTGATGAAGGGCTGGTTGGTCAGGTGCATGACGGTGAATGCATTTTGGCTAAAGAGCACAGTCATTCTGGAAGGATGGGGAGGGTTGACCACCTGAACTGCTTTTGCCATGGGGCAGCTCTGCTGCTCCAGGTGGACATCATGTAATGTTTTGTCAGTCTCAGAAACAGTATTTTGACAATGTCTATTTCACTCATTCAGAAAGAACTTTGTATTCATGTACAACACTGTGGCACTTTGCGTTTTGTACTGAGAGATACTTCGATCAGAAGATGAACACATTGACCGTCTTTTCGCCACGGCAATTGTCATGAGTGGACTCATGGGCATTTCTGTGCAAGTGTGAGAGCTACCAGAGTTAGTGGCTGCATTTTCAAACTCATATGCTGCTGTCTTGAGTACAAGCTGCTTTTACCAGAGGAGGTGCAACACCACTTGAAAAAGTATTGGTTTCTTTAGTGATGTGCAGTGCTAACATCAAAAAGTCCCTCACTTGGGCTTGATGTGCTTTTCATTAAAGCTCCTTGGAGGTCAAACGGTGCCAGAGTGGGTCCCAGAGGCGCAGAGCAGAGAACAGAAGAACTCTATCAAGTTTACACGACACAGAAACACTTTCTGCACATGGCTTTGCACAGAATATTCACTTTGAAATATTTTTCCTCACATAAAAATCACCAGGGTTTTTTTTTCAAAGCGCAGTGACTTCTAAGGAGCTGTGTGATTTATTGTTTGTCCTGTACTTTTCCTTTGCTTTTTAGAATATTTAATTAGCAAAGGCCCTTCTGTTAATGCACCTTTTGAAACAAGTTCAGGATCCCTGTGACAGCTGCCATTTTTTATACCCTGATGCCTTTACCTGCAGCAAACCTCTGCTGCTCGAGCTTGCTTTTCTCTGGTAGTATTCAGTCACGAAAGGCGGTGGAGTCTCCCAGCCTATTCCTTGCCTTGTCTGCTTTTTTTTTTGAGGAAGCCAGATGGTGAGTGCCACATGTAATTTGTGTCAAAACTAGTTAAGACTGAACTGCTGCAGCTTTTTTTTATATATGGTGGATCTCGTCTCAGAGCGGTTGATGTATTTTACAGCTGTTTTGGTTAGAGGACAGAAAGCTCACTCTGAGCAAAAGAAGCAGGTATTTGGTCACGGAGACTCAATCCAATAAGACAGCTCTGTCTTATGCTATCACTATACAAACGGCGTTTACCTCAGTATGGGTAACATTAATTTCTTTCTGTAATACCAACATGGATCGTTTTCCTGAGAGCTGGAAGGAGACGCTACTTCTCTCCCCTTCTGGCACCTCAGTAGATGTTTTATATCTGCATTGTCATCTGGTTAGCAACAGCACAGGCATAAAAGAGATCTGTTTCCATTGAACAAAATCTATGAAATTAAGCGTTGTTTTCATTAAACCTATTATTTGGATCCATAGCATGATGGATGACAACTAATACCAGTGCAGCTGAAAAGATAATTTTAAAAGAGTCAACCACAATAAAGGCAAAAGCTTGTGTGGAATACGTGGTTGGCTTCGTGGCAGAACTTGCATAAAGGAATGGTATAGTCATACACGACAGCATCCTTTTCAGAGGCAAAAGGCAAGAAGATTAAATAGAGTGGATGTTATAAAACGTGTTTAATGTACTGAAGGAGATTCCTCACCTCAGTAACATGCTTTGATGAGAAGAATTTAAGATTATTTGAGATGATAGAAGGTGAAACGTTCATGGCAGAGACTACAAAGCAGCAACATTTCTTTTGCAGGTGCTTGAGCATCAGTGTTTATTAGTCATATATCACAGGAAAATCCATTTTGGTAACGTAAATAACTGACTGTATGTTCCCAAAAGCAGACTAAATTTATACAATCAAGATGCTGATTGTAGCATTGCTCTGTGGCACATCTAACATACTTTCCAGTCTGAATGGAGGTATTGACATCTTTTAGGGTCAGTCTTCTCTGCACTTTATTAGATGAAACACATTACAATTTTTTATGTGAAGTTACATCATCTCAATTATAGAAAAGATTAAGACCCCATACAGTTGTATTGGGCTGCTATATATTTAAAATGTTTTGCTACCAGTGTCTGTGTTATAAGCAAATACACTATGTTAAATTAATTGATCTTGCAAGATGCCAGTAATTTCTTCTCTCCAATTATTGAAAAATTGCTTTTTTTCCCTGCCTAATCTGTTCCAGAGAAAAACTGCCCACTTATACCTGTTCTGTGCAGTTGGCCAGAGAAGTTGTGCTGTGGTTAAAAAACTCAACACATGTGAGCCAATATGGTAGCCCTGTCTCACTGGTGGAATAGACTCTGGTCTCGTTCGGAAGGGGTTGGCAAGCTGCTGCCGTCCTGCTAAAACTTATTATTTAAAAAGCTGTGTTATTGGCCTATAAGAAGAAAAGAAATTCCTAGTGCTCATTGGTCATTAATGTTTATAAAAATAGGACCTTGAACAGTCAGAGTGTGTTTGACCTTTGACCTGCAGAAAATTCCTGGGAGCTTTGTCCAGCCAAAGGACTATTTACGCTGGATATATGATGAGTTCTGAGATTCAGCCGTGATACCATGGAATATCAGGAGTTGCCAACATACAGGATTCAAAGTCAGATGAAGTAAATGAACAAAACACTAAAGTAGCCTTTAATGTCTATGCACAAATCTGTAAAACCCTCCCTGGGCGGCAGGCAATTACACCTACATCTAATCGGCAGAACCTGTGGGTGCCTTTTGCAGATAGCTACCCTTATCGACGCAGATTTGTATAAAGTAGATATGTAGAAACCATATATACATACGTACGTATTTATTTGAAGAAATGAATTGAGAACATTTGTGAGGGATGAAATTAGATCTTGCTTCCAAAAAATCTGTTTTTAAATCTTGCAGCTTTGTTATGGTAGTATGTTTTATGTTACATGAATTACGTCCTTTAATGTGAATATCTGGAAGATACATTCACCATCGTATTTACTTGCACGTTGGAATGTCCACAGAAAAAGGATCAGCGGAGCAGTAATAAAAACCAGGCATTTAGTAAATTTCTTTCTGACACATCTGTGAGCAGTAAAGAGACACAGGGTTTTACCAGCCCCAAACATTCAATCAGAAGTGAAACTTTACAACTGTAGTAACAACAGCGCTGTGAAAACATTCACTGAACTGCCACAAACTCTCTACTTACTACTGAAATCCTTAGATAAATATTGAATGAAATTTCTTATTGCAAGGCATGGCAAAGGAAAACAAACACACTTTCGTATCACTTTTTCGCCTCAGAGGTACATCAGGTGACATGGAGGCATGCTAATTGAAGTTGATTTTTAAAGGCTTGATTTCCAGGCTCTGAGTTGCTACAGGTGCATCTCTCTTGTGGTTAATGGGAATGAAGTACTGAGGTGATCAACATAGCAAAAGAAAACATCATGAGTACACAAAATCTGCATATATGGCCACATACAGCTCCTGTATTTTTTTCTTTAGCTTAGCATCTCACAAACACTGACAAGTTAATTTAAAGATTGGGATCTGGTTTGTGTTTTGACAGTATTAGAAAAGGATGTTGGTAAGACAGGCATTAAAAGATGCAGACATTCCCTTAGTTTGTAAAGTTTCAGTTCTGCAGGCCTAGGTAAACAGGGCTTTCACTTTGCGGTGTGAGGAATGCTGTATTATCTTCGGGTGGATTTTATTTTGAGTTTTTTCTATTTAATCATGTTCTCTGAAAATATTTTAAGTATTTCAGATTTGCAGTAAATTTTTGCCTGATACAAGATGAAAATAACATTACAAAAAAGAAAAGCTTGTATTGCAATACCAATATGGAAAGATTTCCTGGTTTTTTGGTTACATTAATACCAATTGAACCTGCAGAATTGAATCTGGAGTGACTCTGCTTGCGGAATGGTTGCTGTGTTCTTCTGCTTCTGCCCTTGGGAAAGCCAAAGTATAAGAAAATTACCAGAATGTTGATTCTGTGCCCAGAACACTTAAATTCACTTAACGCCAGGAAAATCAAGTATGTGCATCGGCGGTTGGTCAGATGGTAAAACATTTAGCTGTTTTTACCAGTAAGATGCATGGCAGAGAGTGTGTTCTATGCAGATATCTTTGGACAATATCCATTCACATACAGTGGGTGAGCTCTGGGGCGGGCAGGATTTTCACACAGGTACTATTAGGCTGGAAGCAAGTCATATAATGGCAGAAAATAGGTCAGGTCAGAAATAGAAGAGCAATAAATGTTGTTCCTGTGCATTATGGCTTGGAATTTTTAAGAAGTCTAGGAGCTTAGCTTCTCAATGGCCACGGAACGTGGGATCACGTAGGAGGGACGAGGGTCTGAGCACTGCCTCACGGGCAGTCACAGTTATCTCCATTTCGCATGGGAAGTGCCACCTCTAGGTTCAGAATGAAGCACTGGCCTCCACAAAATCCAGCCTCCCCCAACACTGGGCAGAAAGCCTCTGGCACATGTCCACACTGGGCAAGCTTGAACAGATTGCAGAAGAGAAAGCTCTGCTTGTTCAGGTGTGCCCCAGCAAACTAATAACTGCTTGCAGCAAGGGCCTGAACTTGAAGTGACTGCTAAGTAGGAATGATAGAAACCGTGTCAGTCTCCTTTCTAAGAGAAGAGTATCTTGAGAAGAGATCCTTCAATATCTCTGGGTCCTTTCGAAGCTCCTGGCTTAGGACTTCAGAGTTCTAGACCTTGACAGTCAGCATTGTTTACTTCAAGAATAGACAAGTAATGTGTTTGCTAGAAACTGTCAAACAGATGCCTTTTCTGCAGTTAGCAGCAAGTGTTGCAAAGTGGCCAAAAACTACACACGTGCCTAAGAGCTGGCGTACATATGTGGGCAATGCATTCCAAAGCCATCCGCAATAATGGGCTCAGTGTTTATCGTCACAGCGGGGGCAGAGACCAGAGGTAGCATGGGTTGACAGAACCAAATGCCGCTAAATGAATTAGAAAGGCCCAGTGAACAGGCAAGGGTTGTTGTGCTCTTCTCACGCAAGGGTATGCTTTGGTTCTTTCATTTCTGTCCTCTTTGTCCTTCATCGTAGTCCTTAGTCTTCACACTCTTACCTTTCCTTAGAAAATGTGATTTTTCAGGGCTCTAGAATAAGTGAATTATGCAGCCTGTAGTTTCTCTGGTGTCCTACGTACCTGCAGCTTACACCAGATCAGGTTCTGAATGTAGGGTCCCCTGCCTCCTGGGTTGTTCCTGTTCATCCTGCACTCAAGGGATATAGCAGTCAATTGAGTAGAATTGTAATGATTTGAAAATGAATTTTACATTAACACTAAGGAAAAATGAAGGCGCTAAAGTGAGGTTATGTTTTGTTTAGTTTGGATAAAGACAGCAACTCTATAATGTATTTTTGCTACCATTTCCATATTAAGTCTGTCAGACTATCAGGCTAATTTTGAAGATTTGTAAGCAATTATGTGGTGATGAGAGGATAAGTAAAAAGTGTGACTAAACTTGTCTGGTCTATAAAAGGAGGAGGTGAACTCTTCTGTTTCGTTTCCAGGTTGGTCAGGGAGAAGTAATTGCTCTGTTGCTCAAATTAGAAATCGGAACAGTTGTTTTGCTGTGCTTAAGCTCAGCTACGCCCAGCATGTCCTCACAGTGACCTCCACATTTGCTGATGAATAATACCTCATGAAAGAGCCAACTGGCCACCATTTTATTCTGAATTCTTAAATATAGTGCACAATTAGTAACATCAAAGCGACCACTCAAGAAGCCAAGGCTAGCCCTGCCAGCCACAGGGAGAGGCTGTTTCAGCTGAATCTGCCTTCAGGTAACAATGCTAATGGTTTGCTCCACTGAGGGTCCTTCAGCTCACAACTTCTCTGACCGGCATAATCTTTCATTCTGAAAGATTTTTAATTTAGCTGAGTGATTCTTACATGTTACTGAAGAAAGTTATTTTTGTTCACTAATTTCCTAGCTTGACTCGGTTCACTTTCTTGCTTAAAATGGAAAAAAAGGTACATTATTCCATACTTTAAGGATCCTTGTTTTCTCTTCTTAAGGAAAAGCCCTGCTGTACAGCGGCTGAACATGTCTGGAAGGGTCTTCAGGTACTACTGAAATCAGCAAGGGCAGTTAGTCCTGTTGTTAACCTCGGATCATGAATAGTCAGTATAGGCTGTCATAGACGATGCACAGGCGTCAAAGTCCTGGGCAAACGTTTGTCTAGTCAGCAGGCAGCTCAGGTGCCACCTTACCACCCTTGGGCTGGCAGAGCATCAGAGAGGGCAACATCCGTGAAGCTGTATCCCAGCGCTGGCTCTGTGGGGGAGTCTCTAGGAGAATACCCTCCCATTTTTTTCAGTTTGCCTGGCTGTGCAACCAAGATAATGATACTTTCCTTGCTTTTTTAAAGTACTGTCAGATCTGCAAGTGGAAAGAGCTACCAAAAAAAGCTCAATACTTACTGTTGTTCATTCTTTTTAAGCTAGATTTAAAATTCTGCCACTACATTCATTAGCTGTTCAGAGCTTTTGAAGGCAAGGCCGTTTTATGTTATGGTAATAGTAAAGAGTGTTTTTGTGATGTGTGAATGAGTTTTATTTTTAGATTAAGAGTAGATGGGTGCTGATATCTGTCAGTGTTTACTGAGAACATAAAAATGAAAGAAACTAGATATTTTGTAGCACTGCACCTATATTTGGCAATAGCAAGCCCAAAAGAAATTTCCCAGCTGGTGTGTAACTCTCATCGAGTCCAGGCTGGTTTTAGACTTCTCTGAAGATCCGTCAGTCAGAGCTCTAGGAATATTCAGAGATACTCAGTATATGTTCTCAAAAAAATTTTAGATAAACTGGTAAGCATTAGAAGTCAGTGGCAAAAAGCAATAGCGGCAGTACTAGGAAACTACCATAGGCTACGTGGGTTTTCTAATGTGCAAGGAACCATGCTTTAGAAACTTGGACTTTAATAATGAGTAACAAAGCCATGCTCAGCCCTAGTTGATTGGACATCACTGGCAAAATTCCTGTTTAATTCAACTACCAAAAATAGGTATCAGAGCTGAACACATAAAAATGTAGCCATATTTTCGAAAAGCACTGTAAAAAGTACTTATTATAAAGTACTAACCGTGTATTTACTGATCTATCACTGTTTCTCTTTCAAATCTCTGTCTTCCTGGTTTTTCCACACTTTAGTGTCCCCAGGAACAAGAAAAATTGTAAAACCAGCTGATAAATATGTTAAAGCTGCACCTTTTTCCCTTGGCATGGTCATTTCTGGATTCCCTTGCCAATGCAGTTTGCTATTTGATGTGGGTACTTCTCCATGACCTAGACTTTCTGGTTTGGCAAACACTAAAAAGGAGGGAGAACCCATCAAAGTATGAAGATACACCAACTTTACCCGCTCATCTCAGGAACGTTCTCCCAGCCCAGCTGGTAGCTGGGGAGAGGAAAGGCTCCAAGCAGAAGGCCGAGACCCAGTGGTCCTCCAGCCTCTGGTGTGGACCTGGGAACTGAACCTTTGTATAACAAATTTTGCTACTTTTCTGAGAATTTGAATTTAAAAGGGGGTTTTTATAGAAAGGAACTTTCTTACTCTTTACCTGCAAATCCTTCCAGCTTCTCCTAGCAAAACTTTAAGGTAGAATGGAATGCCAGAAGACTGTGCTGGACACCAAACCAGTGCTTTCAAGTATATCAAGGAAAAACGAAAGGCACCTGGCTTGAAGGGAGAGGGGTGGGGCAAAAGGAGAGGTGGTAGGTTTACAAAGTAAATGCAGCCTTACATATGTGACCTAAATATGGACGAGCATTTCATATTCCCTTTTATAAACCTTATGAAGTTTTGAAAGTACCGAAATATTGAAGTGTTTCATTCTTTACACTGCTGTTTGCTTTTGAGCCCAGCCTATCCCTTTCTGTGCGGCGAGCCTGCGTGGAGGACAGCTGCCACCTTTGAGACGGTGCTTGGCCAAGGCAGCCCCTGCCCTGTAACTCTGAGCTGTCATTCCACCCAGGGGCCATAATCACAGGAAATAAAATCAACAGGAATGTTACACGAGTGTGTGTACGTACCAGTCCTCCAAGTGACTTGTTTATAGTCTGAGCCTTAATGTCTGTTCATTAAAATCTCGCGGAAGTTGTTGTCCCCCCACCCTTCAAGCTGTAACAGTCTATTTAATACACTCTCAGAAATCAGCAACTCTCCAGACCCCATTATACTGTGCAAGTTATGACAAAAGCTCAGCCTTGCGCTCCTGTAGCTTGAGCTTTGGCGTTATTAGTTTTCCCAGCATTGCTGCTGGGGATTGGGGTGCAGCTCGGGGGCCTTGTTTGTTTTCCATGTAAGAGAATACAGTAGCCTTTCATAAAACGGATTGAGCCGGGGCGGCGCAGCGACGGGTTGTTGGCCGAGCTGTGCAGCGCAGCAGCAGCGCAGGCTGGAGCATCGTTAGCCAAAGCACATAATATATCACTGTCCTCTTTCACAGCCAGTGAAACGTGAGGAGCAGAAGGGAAAGGATTTTAAAACGCTATACTTGATTTTGGGTTTCAGAAGGACTGGGAGGACAAAGAGGCAAAAGTGGCTCTTGATTCAGATTTTAAATTATCTGAGCAAGTAGCTCTTGTTCTTGTCGGACAGGTACTAAACAGTATTTAGGTACCTACATGCTGCTGAAGTCAGTGGGAGTGGAACACTTAAATATCTTTTAGAGGTTACTGCTAGAGTTCAAGAGAGGGCTTTTGGAGACACTGAACTTCGCTTCAGTAGAGCAAATGTATGGGAGGCTTTTGTCTCAAGGTCAGCTTTAGTGATGTGCCGCTTTCCTTCATCCAGGTATCGAGCTCCACGCCTGTACCTGGCACCTGCCAAGTCCGCACAGTCGGCGAGTCGGGAATGGAGACTGGGCTGGGGCTCCCTGTTGGGATCCCAAACTGGGGTGCTCCCTCAGGAACTTGCAGCCAGGATCTGTAATACCACGAAACACCATCACCTGCTACTTTGCCTGCTTTGAAGAAGCAGCATATACAGAATCACAGAATCACAGATTCAAATACAAAATGTTTTTTTGCGAAAACAGGCCAAAATGTTACTGCGTGCATAAAGAGAACTCAGTTTATGTATAGGGAGGGTTTTTCTTTGGCTCTCAGTTTATTAATAAAATTTCTTTTTTGGTAACACTGAGAAGGTCCTGCATTTCAAGTTGGACAAAAATATCCACAATGTTATCTCGGTGGCTCCCTTTTATGTTAGTTACAGTCCATACTTGAGCATTCCTCCAAGATTTTTCAAGCTTCTAAATGGCTGAAAGAGTTGCTATTAGTTTAGCATAGTGCTCTGCCAGCCATCTGTTGTGGTTTATATCATTAAATATCAGTAGGGGCTATGTATTACAGAACAGGGAGAAAAGCTCTGACATAGTAGTATTCGTCTCCCAGAGGAAACGACGGAGAGCCAGAGGCTACGTCTTTTTGGACATTTAAAACAGCTGAGACTGAAGTGTAGGAGCTTGTACCGCAGGGCGTTTTTGCAATCCTACCTATGAAACCACAGAGCTCTGAAGTCTTCGTGGTTCTTGGAGGGCCGAAATCAGGATAATGTCTGTAGACCTTTAAGAGTAAGCTACCTCTTTGTGACTTTAGAGGACAATATTTTCCCATAATAAATTTGCATTGCAAATGAAACAACTTGAAATATGTGTCTCCAGAAGAAGTAGAAGGAATATACCTTATATGTATTTGCATTTCAATAGCACCTAAAATATGTGGTGCAGGTCTTCTCTTTGCATCTGGCTCTCTTGGCTAATCAGAAGCCCAATGCCCAGAGGAATTGCTTTTGAAGGGAAGAGTTCACAGCTGGGTCATGAGATTATAACAGTTTCACAGGGACTGACTGATGGAAAAACTGCAGTCAGTTTGGGCTCGTGGAGTAGCACTGCATGTTTATGTCTCTGAATGGTCTGTTCTTTTCTGTTTCACCCAAAGGAATAACATCCCGATGGTTCTCTCTTAAAGAGCATTAGCATCTGACTTCGCAAATACCACTTCATTTCTTCCACTACATTGCATACGCGTGCTTTCCCTGGGTCCGTCCTGCCTTCCCAACTTCTTCAGCTGAAACAGGCATAGCAGGCAAAGGATGATTAACAGCGAAGTACAGTACAAAGCACCTTTAGCAATTTGCAGTGAAGCCGCAGTATTCACCAGTCCAGACTTTTGCATTCAGCTGTGACAGTGTGCTGCAGCAACAAAGGAGCAGCATAGCATCCAGGAGAGGGGGATCAAGGTACTAGCCTAGGAAATTACACTCCACCAGTTCACTGCAGTTCCTGAAGACATGTTGAGACAAAGAACCATGGATTGCCAGTGGGCACATTCATACACAAAGGTACAGAGCATTTTATTTGGGCATGCCTAAGCTCCTTCTGATAGTGACATATTTAAATCTAGTGAGTGTGCTCTATGCTCATATCACACATGGTATTTCATCTTCAGAAATGTTTTAGCTTGCATATTG
>Ga0181612_125878_pt1 | contig 10746 bp, 7 predicted proteins | sample HoacroProtozoa21_FD_119630 | JGI IMG/M metagenome (GOLD analysis project Ga0181612, IMG submission 119630) | Hoatzin crop microbial communities from Cojedes, Venezuel. Combined Assembly of Gp0051906, Gp0051904, Gp0051908 | reverse complement strand
GTTTGCAAAAATTTTTGAGATTTTTTTCCTTCGGAAGGGATGAAAACTACCTATTGTCAAAGGGGTCCCATAGTTTGGCATCCCCCTCCTGATAGAAGATGTTTTTGAAAGTGTACTTGGCTGCCTGCTTGGCGCTAAGCTGGTAGCTCCATTTCACGCGCTCCTTCTTGGATGCCGCTCCAGGGCCGTAGGACCCATATTCCGCATAGTAGGAATTCTTTTTGGTATCGGGTTTGCCGGGCTTTTCCCAATCGTGCCAGCCGGCGGGAACAATGTGCCTTCCCAGCTCGCAATCGATAAAAACGGTCTTTGCCCAAGAACGCCAGGGGCGACCCAGATAGCTCTTTGTAACATTCTCACTTGCAGTGAGTTTGCAGTTTTTGAACACATAGCCGTAGGGCTCTCCCTTGGGGGTGGAAGCGGCGGTTACATAGCTGTTGATTTTCTGGTGTATGGTGCAATCTTCAAAGAGCACTGTGCTGGGGCCGAAGATAAAATCGGTGGTACCTTCGATGTAGCAATCGAGGTAGTAGCTGCGCATCAGCCCGCCGTTCTGATTGTAGCGACCGAAGGTGTAGAGGGTGTCCTGATTGCCGATCAGGCGGCAGCGGTGGAAGAAGAGAAAATCCCCGTTTGTGAACAGGGCAACAGCCTGCCCAATCTGCTTGCCGCTGCCCGCATCATTCTCGATTGTAAGGTCCTCGAAGGTGCAGAAATCGGCATGCACATACATCGTAGCGCTGCCTGAGGTGCCGATTTTATGCTCGGTGCCGGGCCAGAACTGCTCGGCATATTTGCCATAAACGATGATAGTTTTGTCGGCACCATCGCCCTTAATGTGCAGCCTCTGCTTGTTTGCCGGAATCACCACTTCCTCGCGGTAGGTACCCGCCTTGATATGGATGGTGGTGATATTGGTATGCTCATAGTCGGGGCAGGCCGCAATCGCCTCGTTGATGCTGGTGAAATCCCCGCTGCCGTCGAGTGCAACGGTGTATAAATCCTTTGCCTGAAGCCCCCAGACCATTGCCAGAGCCCCAATTGCTGCTATAATTTTTCTCATTTTATGCTAAGATTTTGAACATCGCTGGTAATAGGTTCAGCCCCATTTTCGGAATGAACTTTAACATTCTCGAAGCTGATGTCGCGGGCATGATGAATCTCGATGCCCTCGCTGGCGCTGAAAACACAGTCCTTGAAGTCCATGCCGCTAACAGGCATTTCGGGCAGGCCGTTGATGAAAATTGCCGCATCTGCGCCGTTGCAGACCACATTGCTGACATGGATATCCCTGAATGAAGGGGTGGTCTCGTCAACGGGAGGAGCCGTTTCCTCGACCGCCATTCCGCCCTCTGCCTTCTGCTCGGAAACCGACTTGCCACCGTAGTAGAGGTTGAAAATCACCGCATTGGTGATGATGTCCTTCATGTAGATATTGTCAATCCAGATATCCTTTACAACGCCGCCTCTGCCGCGGGTGCTCTTGAACCTCAGGCCCACATCGGTGCCGAGGAAGGAGCAGTTGCTGACCTTGATATTTTCCACTCCACCGCTCATTTCGCTGCCCACAACAAAGCCGCCGTGGCCACTGTAGACGGTGCAATTGTCGATAATTAGGTTCTTGCAGGCAATGCCGTGAGCCCTGCCGTCGGCGTCCTTGCCGCTCTTGATGCAGATGGCGTCATCCCCAACATCGAAGGTGGAATTCACCAGCAGCACATTTTCGCAAGCGTCGATATCAATGCCGTCGCCGTTGGTACTCCAAGCGGTATTGCGCACTTTTACCCCGTCGATAATGATGTTTTTGCTCCACAGCGGATGCAGGTTCCAAGCGGGGGAATTTTGGAAGGTAACTCCCTGTAACAGAACATTTTCGCACTCCTTGATGCTAATCAGTACAGGGCGCAGAAAACGCTTGATTTCGTTCTCGTCGAGGCTGGCGTCGGGGTTGTTGAAATTGCCCGAAGTCTCGCGGGCCTTGGCATAGCCCTCGTCGGGGAACCACTTGTCGCCTTTCTCGTTCAGCACGCCGCCCTTGCCAATCTGCACTTTCCAGATTTTGGGAGGGGCATTCTGCTTCTTGAGCTCGCGCCATGCATCCCCACTGCCATCGATTGTACCCTCACCGGTGATGGAAATGTTCTTTACACCCACCGCCGAAATGGGGGAGGTGCACCTCCTCATGTCCAGACCCTCAAAATTGGTGGAAATGATGGGGTAGAGGTCGGGATTGGGGTCAAAAACCAGGGTAGCATTGGCCTCCAGGTGCAGGTCAATATTGTCCTTCAGGGCAATGGGGCCGGTGCGCCAGATGCCGGCAGGCACATTCAGATGCCCACCTCCCTTGGCTGCAAGGTCCTCAATGGCCTTTGCAAAGGCCTCTGTATTAAGCGCAACCCCATCTCCAACGGCGTTAAAGTCGCTAAGACTCACACTGCGAGCCGGAATCGAGGGGCTTGCAATTTTCTCCATTTTAAAGGGAAGGCCATTGTAATACTCTGAATAATTGCCGCTTTCCTTGCTGCCCTTGCTGCACGATAGGCACAGCGCCAGGCTCAAAAGCATCAGCAGGCTAGTTTTGTGCTGGATTTTCATCAATTGGGTGGTTTTAATTTCCACAAAGATAGAAATTTTTGCAAACTTGAGGGAGATTTGCTAATTTTATACCCACAAAAAGCAATAACACTAAAATGGAAAGAATAATCGAATGTGTACCCAACTTCAGCGAGGGTAGGAATCCCGAGACAATCAAGGGAATCGTGGATGCAATATCCACTTCTGATGTAAAGGTTTTAAATGTTGACCCCGGCGAGGCCACAAACCGCACCGTGGTGACCTTTGTGGGTAGCCCCGAGGAGGTGTGCGAAGCCGCCTTCAGAGGGGTAAAAAAGGCCGTAGAGCTGATTGATATGCGCTATCATCACGGGGAGCATCCCCGCAGCGGAGCCTGCGATGTGCTGCCGCTGGTGCCGGTTTCGGGAGTGACTCTAGAGGAATGTGCTGCCATGGCCAGGACCCTTGCAGAGAGGATTTATACCGAGCTGGGAGTGCCCTGCTACTGCTATGAGGCCGCTGCCTACAAGCCCGAGCGCAAGAATCTGGCGGTGTGCCGCGCAGGGGAGTACGAGGCCCTTCCCGAGAAGATAAAAGACCCTGCCCGCAAACCCGATTTTGGCCCTGCCGAATACAACGATTTAGTTGCCAAGGCTGGAGCGAGCAATGTAGGAGCCCGAAACTTCCTGCTCGCGGTCAATTTCAACCTGAACACCACCTCCAGCCGAAGGGCAAGCGCCGTGGCTTTCGATGTCCGCGAAAAGGGGCGCAAAGCTCGCGAAGGTGGGTCCCTTACCGGCAAGGTTCTGAAGGATGAAAACGGCAACGATATCTGGATTCCTGGCACCCTAAAGGGCTGTAAGGCAATAGGTTGGTACATCGAAGAATATGGCATCGCCCAGGTTTCAATGAATATCACCGACATCGAAGCAACTCCGCTGCATGTGGCATTTGAAGAGGTTTGCAGAGCCGCTCAGGCCCGCGGGATGAGGGTTACCGGCACCGAGGTGGTGGGCCTTCTGCCCAAGCAGGTGCTGATCGATGCCGGCAGGTACTTCCTCGCCAAGCAGCAGCGCTCCTGCGGTATCAGCGAATCCGAAATAATCAAGATAGCTGTAAAGTCCATGGGACTGGACGACCTCAAGCCCTTCGACCCCAAGGAGAAGGTGCTGGAATATCTGATGCAGGATGAGGCGGAACTGCTTGAAAAACACCATCTTATCAATATGAATCTGGCAGAATTCGCTGCCGAAACAGCCTCGGAATCTCCCGCTCCGGGTGGCGGTTCAATCTCTGCCTATATGGGTGCTCTGGGAGCCGCTCTGGGCACTATGGTAGCCAATCTTTCCGCTCATAAGAGGGGCTGGGATGACCGCTGGAAGGAATTCTCCGACCAAGCCGAGCAGGGGCAGGCCATTATGGCTGAACTTCTCGACCTTGTAGATGAGGATACGGCCTCATTTAACAGGATAATGGAGGTTTTTGCAATGCCCAACACCACCCCTGAAGAAAAGCAGGCTAGGAGTGAGGCGCTTGAGGCTGCCACCCTTTATGCTAGCCAGGTTCCTCTGAAGACGATGAAAGCTGCCTCCAAGGCTCTTCCGCTGGCACTTTCAATGGCAAAAACGGGCAATCCCGCTTCTGCTTCAGATGCCGGTGTGGGCGCCCTCGCTGCCCTTGCAGCAGTGCAGGGAGCAAGGCTGAATGTGCTCATCAACGCATCCTCACTCAAGGACAAAACCGCCGCTGAAGCCCTTGCAAAAGAGGCTGAACAGATAGAAAAGGACGCCGCCGCCCTCAAGGACGAGGTTCTCAAGGAAGTAATGCAAAACATTGGCTAGCTATGAACGATTTTCAAAAAGAAATATTGGCTGGAATTCCCGATGTGCTGCCCCAGCCCAAACCCTACGATACAAGCGTAAACCACGCTCCCAAGCGCAAGGATATCCTTACCCCCGAACAGAAGGTGCTGGCAATCAAGAATGCCCTGAGGTATTTCCCTGCCAAGCACCACGCCGTGCTGGCTCCCGAATTTGCCAAGGAGCTGGAAGACTACGGCAGAATCTATATGTACCGCTTCCGCCCCGATTATGAGATTTACGCCCGCCCGATTGAGGAGTATCCCGCTAAATGCAAGCAGGCTGCTGCCATTATGGGGATGATTCAGAACAATCTTGACCCCCGCGTGGCGCAGCACCCGCACGAACTTATAATATATGGTGGCAACGGCGCGATTTTCCAGAACTGGGCTCAGTACAGGCTAACCATGAAGTACCTTGCCGAAATGACTGAGAATCAGACACTTGCAATGTACTCAGGCTTTCCTCTAGGCCTCTTCCCTAGCAGCCCGAACGCTCCCAGGGTGGTAGTTACAAACGGTATGGTAATCCCCAATTATTCCAAGCCCGACGATTGGGAGAGAATGAACGCCCTTGGAGTTTCGCAGTATGGGCAAATGACCGCCGGTTCCTATATGTATATAGGCCCCCAGGGAATTGTTCACGGCACCACCATCACCGTAATGAACGCCGCTCGTAAACAGTTGTCTTCCAGAGGATTAAAGGCTGATGCCGAGAATATGAAGAGCCTGCTTTTCGTTACCGCCGGCCTCGGCGGAATGTCCGGCGCCCAGCCCAAGGCGGCCAATATCGCCGGAGTGGTGAGCATCTGCGCAGAAATCAACCCTCTGGCCGCTGAAAAGCGCTATAAGCAGGGTTGGGTGGATGAACTCCACTATGATTTAGACGAACTGCTCCAGCGGGTGCAAAAGGCTCGCGATAAGCACGAAGTTGTTTCTCTGGCCTATGTCGGGAATGTGGTTGACCTTTGGGAAAGGCTTGCAGATGAGGGAGTTAAGGTGGACTTAGGGTCCGACCAGACCTCTCTGCACAATCCTTGGTCTGGAGGTTATTATCCCGTCGGCTACAGCCTCGAAGAGTCCAAAAAAATGATGGCAGAGGACCCCGAACGCTTCAAGGAATGTGTACGGGAGTCGCTCCGCAGGCAGGTTGCCGCCATTAACCGCCTGGCCGATAGGGGAATGTATTTCTTCGATTATGGCAATGCCTTCCTGCTGGAATCTTCCCGCGCAGGAGCCGATATAATGGGCCCCAAGGGCTTCCGCTATCCTTCCTATGTGCAGGATATCATGGGTCCGCTCTACTTCGATTACGGCTTTGGCCCCTTCCGCTGGGTTTGCACTTCGCAGAATCCCGATGACCTTGCCAAGTCCGATGAAATCGCCGCAAGGGTGCTCACCGAAGAGCTAAAAACCGCCCCTGAGTGGATTCAGGGCCAGCTCTCCGACAATATCCATTGGATTGAGGAAGCCTCCCGCAATCATCTGGTAGTGGGGTCCCAGGCCCGCATCCTCTATGCCGATTGCGAGGGCCGCACAAAAATCGCCCTTGCCTTCAACGAAGCCATCAAGAATGGTGAAATTTCCGCTCCGATAGTGCTTGGGCGCGACCATCACGATGTCTCCGGCACCGATTCTCCCTTCAGGGAAACCTCAAATATCTATGACGGCTCGCAGTTCACTGCCGATATGGCCGTGCAGAATGTTATCGGCGATGCCTTCCGCGGCGCCACCTGGGTATCCATCCACAACGGCGGCGGAGTTGGCTGGGGCGAAGTGATAAATGGCGGCTTCGGCATGGTTGTAGATGGCTCAGAGGCCTCTGCACGCAATATTCAGAGCATGCTCTTCTGGGATGTAAACAACGGAATTGCCCGCCGCAGCTGGGCCCGGAACGAGGGTGCAATGCTCGCCGCCAAACGCGAAATGGAGCGCACCCCTTCGCTGCGCATTACCCTTCCCAACGAAGCCGATGAAAACCTTGTTAGAAATGCACTAAAACTTTAGCCATGTCACATAAAATTTCAACCAACCATCTTTATTTGTGGCGAATCAAGCAGATTCTGGAAAACGGCGAAAAGCTGGAACTTTCGCAAGAATCAGAAGAACTTATCGTTAAGTGCCGAAGGTACCTTGATAGTAAGATTGGCCAGACCGAAAGGCCAATCTACGGCATTACAACGGGCTTTGGCTCGCTCTACAACATTACCATCCCCGAGGATGACCTCTCCCAACTCCAGTATAATCTGGTGGTTTCGCACGCCTGCGGCTTTGGTGCCAGGGTGCGCCCCGAGATAGTCAAGCTGATGCTGCTACTCAAAATTCAATCCCTCTCCTACGGCCATTCTGGCGTGCAACTGCTTACTGTTCAGCGACTTATCGATATGTACAACAACGATGTACTACCCGTAGTTTACGAGCAGGGATCGCTGGGAGCATCGGGCGACCTTGCCCCTCTGGCGCACATGAGCCTGCCCCTCATCGGGCTGGGCGAGGTAGTATATAAAGGGGAGTGCCGGCCTTCTTCAGAGGTCTGGGCAGAACTAGGCTGGGAGCCCATCCGCCTGCAATCCAAGGAGGGCCTGGCCCTGCTCAATGGCACCCAGTTTATGAGCGCTCACGCCGTCTGGGCCCTGATTCAGTGCCACAGGATCTCCCGCTGGGCCGATATAATCGGTGCGATTTCGCTGGATGCCTACGATGGCAGAATCGAGCCTTTCCTGCCTCTGACCCACAAGCTTCGCACCCACAAAGGCCAGATTGATACCGCCGAAAATTTCCTGCAACTGCTTGAGGGAAGCGAACTTATCGCCCGCCCCAAGGAGCATGTACAGGACCCTTACTCCTTCCGCTGCATCCCCCAGGTGCACGGGGCGGTCAAGGACAATATCCGCTATGTCGAGAGCGTAATCGAGAACGAAATCAATAGCGCCACCGACAACCCCAATATCTTTCCCGATGAGGATATGATTATCTCCGCCGGCAACTTCCACGGTGAGCCCATCGCCATCCCTATGGATACCCTTGCAATCGCCATGTCGGAGCTTTCCAATATCTCTGAAAGGCGCATTTTCCGCCTGATTTCAGGCCAGAGGGGCCTACCCAAATTCCTGGTGGCCAATCCCGGCTTGAACAGCGGCTTTATGATTCCCCAGTACACCGCTGCCTCCATCGTCAGCCAGAACAAGATGTACTGCTGGCCAGCTTCCTGCGATTCGATACCCTCATCGCAGGGTCAGGAGGACCATGTCAGCATGGGATCGAACTCTGCTACCAAGTTGGTGAAGGTGATAGAAAATGTGGAGAGAGTGCTTGCAATCGAGCTTTTCAATGCCGCCCAGGCAATCGATTTCAGGCGCCCTGCCAAGACCTCTCCGCTGCTTGAAGGCGTACTCGCCGACTACCGCAGCAAGGTGCCCTTCGTCGACACCGACACCTACATGCATCCCTTGATGAAAGAATCCCTTGCCTTCATCCGCAAGGATAGCCATGTTCTTGACAAATGAGAACGGCGATAACAAATATATCCTCCCTCATTGGAATAGTGTCGGAGGGTATTCGGCGCAAGCAGGGGGCCGAAATGTCGGAGTGTACCAGCATCGAAAATGCCTATATCGAGTTCGATAACGGGCTGATAACCGGCTTTGGCAGCATGCAGGACTTTCAACCCGGCGGCTGCGAGCAGATTGATGCCCGCGGTGGCCTTGTGATGCCTGCTTTTTGCGATTCCCACACCCATATTGTCTATGCCGGCAGCCGCGAGGGGGAGTTTCTGGACAAGATAAACGGCCTTAGCTACGAGCAGATTGCTCAGCGTGGAGGTGGTATCCTGAATTCCGCTGATTTGTTGACGCAGTCCTCCGAGGATGAACTTTTTCACCAAGCTATCGGCAGGGTTCGGGAGATGATGGCAAAGGGCACTGCCGCCATCGAAATCAAGAGCGGCTACGGCCTGAATACCGAGGCTGAACTCAAGATCTTAAGAGTAATAAGAAGGATAAAAAAGAGCGTTCCAGCCCTGATTAGGGCTACCTTCTTGGGGGCGCACGCAGTAGCGCGGGCATTTACCGGTAGACAACAGGACTATGTAGATATGATTTGCTCCGAAATGCTGCCTGCAGTGGCCTCAGAGGGCCTTGCCGACTATATCGATGTCTTCTGCGACGAGGGCTTTTTCACCCCTGAACAGACGGACCAAATCCTTAAGGCCGGCATCTATTATGGTCTAAGGCCGAAGATACATGCAAACGAGCTCGCAGTGTCCGGCGGAGTGCAGGTCGGGGTGGCCAACAACGCCCTCTCCGTTGACCATCTGGAACGCACTACAGATGCCGAAATCGAGGCGCTGAAAAAGTGTGGCACCATGCCCACCATGCTGCCGGGTTCATCATTCTTCTTAGGTCTGCCGTATGCAAAAGCTAAAGAGTTTATAGACAATGGTTTAGGTATCGCTCTGGCGAGCGATTTCAACCCTGGGTCATCCCCTTCGGGAGATATGCGTTTTGTAATGGCTCTGGGCTGTATCCAGATGCGCCTGACCCCCGTTCAGGCCTTTAACGCCTGCACCCTAAATGCAGCCTACGCAATGGGTGTCAGCCGCCGAACCGGGTCCATCACCCTTGGCAAGCGAGCCGACCTCATCCTCACCAAGCCCGGCTTCACCCTCACCAAAATTCCCTACCTCTACCAAACCCCGTTCATCAACCGCGTTTTTATCGCTGGAAATAGTATTTAGATATGAAAAAGACCGCTATACTGCCGCTGGCATTGGCCGGCGCCTTGGCTTCCTGCTCGCAGCAGGACCAGCAGCCCAATGTAATCATCCTTATGGGCGATGATGTTGGCTTTGGAGACTTGAGTTTCAACGGCACCTCCGCAGTGCAAACTCCCAATGTGGACAGGCTCTGCTCCGAGGGCATCAACTTTACCAATGCCCATGCAACGGCCGCCACCAGCACGCCTTCGCGCTACTCCCTTTTGACCGGCGAATATGCCTGGCGTAAGCCTGGAACGGGGATTGCAGCCGGAAATGCTGGGATGATTATCCGCCCTGAGAGATACACCATTGCCGATATGTTCAAGTCGGCAGGCTATACCACTGCAGCCATCGGCAAATGGCATCTTGGGCTTGGTGACAAGACGGGAGAGCAGGACTGGAATACCACCGTCAGCCCCAATCCTTCTGATATTGGCTTCGATTATTCCTACATAATGGCAGCAACCGCCGACAGGACCCCCTGTATCTGGATTAAGAACGGTCTTGGAGTAAACCTGGACCCCGACGACCCCATTGAAGTCAGCTATACAGAACCTTTCCCCGGCGAGCCAACGGGTGAATCCAATCCCGAACTCCTAAGGCTAAAAACCACCCAGGGGCATCTCCAGAGCATAATCAACGGCATTTCCCGAATCGGCTATATGAAGGGTGGCAAGAAGGCTCTTTGGCGCGATGAGGACATTGCCGATACCATTACCGTGCAGGGCCTGGAATTCATCCGCAAATGCGCCGGCGAAGGCAAGCCTTTCTTCCTTTATCTGGCCACAAACGATGTGCATGTTCCCCGTGTTCCGCACGAGAGATTCCAAGGAAAAAGTGGCCTGGGAGCCCGTGGAGATGCGATTCTCTCCTTCGATTACACCGTTGGTGCAGTGATGGACGAGCTGGACCGTCTGGGCATTGCCAAGAATACCCTGATTATCCTTTCCAGTGATAATGGGGGAGTGCTCGACGATGGTTATGCCGACGATGCAATTGAACTTGCGCAGAAGGCAGGTCACAAGCACAATGGCATTTACAGAGCCGGAAAATACAGTATCTACGAAGGTGGAACCAGAATTCCATTTATAGTCCGCTGGAAGGGAAAAGTAAAGCCCGGCGCTTCCGACAAGCTGCTCAGCCAGATAGATATTTTTGCTTCGTTGGCATCCCTTGTTGGCGGGGAAATCCCCGAAGGAGCTGCTCCCGATAGCCGCAATTATATGCAGTCAATGCTGGATACAGACACTCCAGGCCGCGATTATGCGGTGGAGCAGAATCTTCAGAACAATCTGGCGGTGCTGCACGAAAACTGGAAGTGCATTCCTGCCGCTCCCGGTCCCGCAATAGAGTTCTGGACCAAGACCGAATTAGGCAACAATCCTGATGAAGCCCAGCTCTATGACCTAGCCTCCGACCCCTCCGAGCAGACCAACCTTGCAGCCAAAAATCCCACTCTGGTGCAACAGATGGGCGATAAGCTGGATGAAATAATTGCAGCAGGCGGAAAGGTAAATTAGTTGCTTTTTCTGATTTTTTTCTTATATTTGTGGCTCCGGCGCTCCGCCCCCACGGCGGC
>Ga0181612_157077_pt1 | contig 10747 bp, 5 predicted proteins | sample HoacroProtozoa21_FD_119630 | JGI IMG/M metagenome (GOLD analysis project Ga0181612, IMG submission 119630) | Hoatzin crop microbial communities from Cojedes, Venezuel. Combined Assembly of Gp0051906, Gp0051904, Gp0051908 | reverse complement strand
TCACGTATTGCCTAGCTGTTTTTCCACAGGGAAAAGCCGTTTTTGTTTACCTGACGTAGTAGTTCCTTTCCCTATGACTATTATTATTATGATGATGATACATTTCAGTAAATGTTAACTATCAGAAATAATTAATATCAAGCACAGTGGAAAGGGCCTGGGGGAAAATGAACTCTGAAATACTGTGCAGTGATTCTGTAACGTGATGGGTAAAGACCTCTCCTGGATAATGAACAGGAGAAAAGCAATTCATGCTGCATTATCCATGGGTTGTTCTTTCTTTTAGAAAAGTGGAAGATAAGGTTACCATGTCTTTGAGGTAACCGTTGAGTGGTTTTTGTGTTTCTTAATATAGCTGGTCAATCTTCCAGGAAAGCTCACTATTTAATGAGTCTTTTGTCTACAGAAAATATAACCTAACATATTCAAATAGAGTAACCCAATTTTTCCACATTTTCTGTACTAATCCAGTATTAGGAACATTTATAGGAAATGCTGACAAATACAGAGCAAAAAGTTAGGTAGTCTTGAAAGTAAAATTAGTTTATTTTAGATATGTTTCTATTCAATTCAGAGGACAGATGTCTGTTCCACAGCTGTAATTACTTGTGAAGAAATCTAGTGAGGCTATGGCCAGAGAAAATGTCTCCTTGCTGTGTAAGGTCCTGGTTTTGGTTTAGCAGTGACACCTCCCCAAAGAAGCCATTCAGCAAAAAATGAGGCCCTGCCTTTCACTCCACTTTGCAAGGGGCACCCAGTGAGGGTGGGTTTCATTCCTGTGAGGGAGGAACACACACGTTTATGGTGGTGATTTCGGCATCACCTTCTGAAGACATACCCCATCTACTCAAATCTCTCCCAAGCCCCCACTGTAGTCTGCAACTGGCATGTTCTCCTGCTTAAGAAGTAATTTGCCTGCTTAAAACCAAACCCAGCTTGTTATTCTTTCATTTTGCCTCTTTGCTGTGTCCACCAGGCAATAATGCGGAGGTGAACTGTGACGGCCATTTTGGTGTAAGAGCACGAGAAATTGCCATATACCAGGACCAAGGTAAAAATGGGCTTGGTGCAACCCCTTGCATGCCTCAACTGCTTGGGGGGATTGAAATAAGCGAGGCTGCTCCCAAGTGAGCAGTCGGACAACACAGAGAAAAACAGATAGAAGAAAGATATTCCTAGTCTACATAGGCTGTATTTTCCAGCTCAGCAAAGGAGATGATCACTTTTTCTGAACAGTACTTCAGTATTTAACACTGAGAGAGGCTAAGGCTATTAACAGCTCAGGGAACTGGAGCTGTTAATACTGGGAAAGCACTAATCCATCTGTTCAGGCAAACCGTTCTCCAAATAGAACTCTTTCGTTAGCTCTGTTTCATCTTGGATCGTGCATCCCCACGTTGCCCACACCTGCAATTCCTGACTGGTAGCTTCCAGCCATTTTCTCCTGCTTTCCCTTGCCTGCCCATAGTGTGGCAGAGATGCTCAAGGCACTGGCTGAGACACAGCGCTCGCAGCCTCAGGCCATCTCCACAGGCACAGAGGACAATTGATGTTGGCTGTAAGCTGCTGTAAGAAAACAGAATTGTCATCTTGCCCAAAGCCCAGTATGATATGTGACTGGGAACTTGGCAGTGGTCAGCAGGGCAATTTTATTATCATGTCTGCACTAAGTAAATGAGGTCCTGACAGTCTGTGCTATACAGCTCCCTGCACAACATAGCAGTGACTCATTTGCTTTGTATGAATAAGATGTAGGGACTCCTTAGCCCAGAAGAGATCACATAATTTATTTAGTGGAAGTCTCATGTGCCCCGTAAATGCACATATATCTGGACACAGGCACTGACACTGTGCTGGAGAGTTTTTTAATACATTCAGATGAAAACAGAGTTAAAGTTAAGAGGGCATACTGAGAACTGCTCTACCATACATAGCGTGGTCCATTTATTCTGCAGTTTTGGCTTGGTCTGGGGACTTACAGGAAACCCAGGAGTGCCATTGCAGCATATGGCCTAAAACCCAATAATTTTTATGCAGGTTGTGATTCTCTTTGCAGTAGCTCCGTAAAGCTCTCGCTCTGAGAAATACCAGCCAGGATAGCAAGGGACCAGAAACTGGGTTTATTCTCAGTCATATTAAACTTAGATCTGATTCTTTCAGCCACACAGCAGTGACACCCTTTATATGGAGGCCCTCTAATGTATATATGTGTATATAATGTATATATACTTAGGTCATCTTCTCCATCCTGATACCGCAGAGATACAGCCAGCACTGCAAGGTGCCTGATGAGAGAAGACAGGTTTCTGCTCACGGTGTATCCAGTTCTTAGAAATCCCTGTCAGTGCAGTAGCAAGGGATCATTTCCATAGCAAAAGGTAGTGTGACTGGTCTATAGGGGTGCTTGAAATCACAAAACCTTGGCATTATTATTTCCAGCAAATTAATTATCTTGAAAAGGACTGAAGCGTAAACGGTGGAACACAGTGCAGATGTGGTATCTTTTGCTGAGACTGGATTAACAAGAAAATTATGTATTTTTGCTTTTGAGAGTGTCGGTGTCTTCACCAGCCCAAGGGAAACCTGATGATCCTGAGGAACAGAGTCAGTTCACTGTTCCTTTCATCACACACGTGCAGCACTGATCGAGGTAGCTGGGACATCTACTTGCAGCAGTGGTGCCAAGAAGTTTCAGTGGAATCATCCCGCCAAACACATGGATGAGCCACTCTCAGAGAAACCTCATTTAAGTTTGGGAAAAATCAGTTAGCACTGTTAATCCATAGACAATTGTTTAGGGAAGCCTGATATTGTGATACTGTGAGTATGTGCTCTTACTTAGTCTGAATCTGTGCCTTGACAAATATTGGAATATTTGCAGTAGATGTGTTTCCATACAGAGTAAATGCTATAAACCCCCTTTTTTGCTAAAATATGGGACATGTAGGTTCGAATAAAGCCATTCATACTCTGAAATGGTATATTCTGTAAGTTTTTACTGCAATACTTACTTTTCCTGTCAATATTTCACTGGAAAAAAAAAGTCAGGCCCAAGGCAGAGTTTGGTTACTGTTGAATACTCTGATCAGCAACAGATTTGTGTTTCCTGTTAGCTTGGCTTCCTGGTTCACTGAGGTGGCTAAAACTGGTGTCTGAAAGCCACAGGGACCAGCTGCCTGCACTTTACCAGCTTCGCCAGCTGGAGCAGTAGCCTAGGCTTAATTTTATCAAACACGGAGATTTTGCGAGAGGCGAGGCAGTGAGACAGCAAGCAGGGAGGAAGCAGTAGAAGGCAGGAGGAACTGATGACCTTTGGGTGGGTAGTGCCACTGTTTCTGCATGCCGTTTGTTCTCTTTAGAGATCCAGGCACATGTAGTATTCCGGAAAGTGAGGAACAGTAATCAAACCTCCTGCTGATGTGAATGGGGTCAAGACTTTGCCTGCATGCCCTCAAGTGGAGGGCATGGTGTAGGTGATACTGGGGGCTCAGGGTACCCTATGTTCCCATGACCACACCATGGGACCTTCTTGGCCCCTAACAAACAAGGGCCTTACTTTCACAATGTCTCCAAAGGCCTGATGTCCCTATTAAGTGTGGGGGTGTTTCCCACTGTCCCTCCAGTGAGGTTTCCTGGTGGTCCCCACTGATTACAGCTCCTTGACCTCACAGTGTGGTGAAACCAGAGAGCGGGCTGGTACAATGGTGGAGCTGCAAGATGGTGGCACCACTCCAACCTTCTCTAAGAAACCCCGCTGGAGTCAACCCCCCACTCCCAGTCTCTAATTTATGTCCAGAAAAATCCCTAGACTGCTAAATTTCACTGGAGCAACAGTGACATCTTGTGGGTTAATTTTAAGTGTGCTCTGTAGGGAAATGTTCATTCCTATCTCCTCCGCCTTTGCTTGTGCGCAAACCTGCAGTCTGAATTCAAGCAGCATCCACAGCCATCTGCTCAGCACATCCCTAGACCTGACAGCAAAATAACTGATGGATGGTAGAACTGCTCATAAAGTCTTATGCCAAGAGCTTGCCTGGAAATTCAGTAAGCAGTATCATATTATTTGGAAATAGTATTTTAATTGGAAACTAATTGGTAAGTGGATTTTACGCATATTTCGTTGAGAAGATGCGTAGAAAGCTTAGTTCTACGTGGACAAAGGGAAATAGAAGTATTTGTTAACATGTGTGTTTTTGAAGATGTCCTAGATTTAATTTGCAAGAACATGATTAGATTAATGTTGCTTCAGGTCTCCATTTTCATTGTGGTAACACTCTATTTTATTTTGGTTTTCATCGCTGAGCATAACTTTTGCTACTGTGTTTGCCAATCTGTTTGCAAGGCGCTATTCAATTCAGATCTTTATTTTTTTATGCTGGCATATTGAATTTGTTGTTCCAGAGGATTTTTCATTCCAGCTGGGCTTCAGTTATTCTCTGATTCCCCCAGGGCTCCATTTTGAGTCCTACTGTGATTTGCATTTGTAGACTTTCGATGGGTAAACATTATAGCTTCTCAAACTCTGTACTGTCACATCCTTTCTGATGGCACTCAGCTCCTGCTGATCTTGTAAAAAAGTGTGATGCTTTGCATAATATTCTGCATGACATTCAATTATGGATATCTTCACATTTAAAAAACCCTGTAATCAAGAGAAGAGCAATCAGCTATTAATTAGCTGTCCAATGCACAGGACTCATGTTGATAGTAATGGTTCCCCTTGGTTCGGGTTTTATTAATCCATTGGAAAACATGCCATTAAAGATATTAAAAATTCATTTCAAAAGAATGCTGCCAGCTTGAAAAATGGAATTCACTCTTTTAATTTATTAATCTTTTACAAGAACAGTTTTAAATAACAAGGTCTAGATTTGTTTAAAATATTTCCAGTAAACTTGAAAATAACACCTTCGTATGTGTGTTAGCACGTATTTGTGCACACCAGCACTGGAAAGACTGCTTCAGAAATCTTTGAAATCTCTGTTATTGAGCATACTTACACAAACTTTAGGAATGGATGAAGTTTCTAAAGATGAACTTCCCAAGCTGATGGTTGAGGTCCTTTCCACCTATTTCTTCTCAATATGCACCTACCCTGACGTACACACACAATAACATGCCCACACATTTCTGCACATACATGTGAACTTCTCTAATGGATTTTTGAGAATAAATGTTCACAACACGTATCTTCTGATCACCTCTTCTTCCTCATCTCCTTGAATCATCGTTGTTTAAAATCCAGTTCCTCTCTTGCCAGAAATACATCATATTGGCCTGGATTAAGGACTGCCCTGGCACACTTACCCAAGGGAATCAAAACCTTGTACTGAGAGGCAGGCATTGCTTCCTCACAAGATTTCCATGGAGGCTGACCAATACACTACTTTTTTGCCCACGACGACAAAGAGAGAACTATGATTTTCATTATCACCACGCATCACCTTTCTTGTAAAAGCAGCAACATCTGCAAGGATTTTGTACTTGGAATCACAGCTTTAAAAGTGAATAAATAGGAATGAAAGCCCACGACCCAATAATCTACTAATCTTCTGAAGTGGTAATTCATCACAGTGCCATCTATTAGGAAATATTATAAATTGAATGCCTTCCCTGTACCTATAATGATGTCTACAGCAAAGTGATATTTTTTAATCTATTAAAAAGAAATTAAGGGAGATAATAATCCAGCAATCTATCAGTTTCAGAACTACATTCTGTTGGACATTAAACACTAATTAATAAAATAATACAGGTGAAATTTGTCAGTACTACAATATATTTTTTTAATGCAATCAATGTTTCCATTTTGTAAATTTCTAAGGATTGTGAGTTCTGTTCTTCTAGTGATATGTGCACATTAATGGGGATAGGAGATGCATGTCAGAGCAAAATATACTGCTATATTATCACTTAGAATTTATTCTACTTTCTTTGAAGGACAATTATTTTTACCATGATTCATTTTGCAGTACAATGCAACTACTGGGGTTTTTTTCCTAGGTTATTCTGGCCTGGTTAGTTTGTATTCACCTATTTTCGTACCTGCACTTTTCATGCTTACTAAATCAGATGCATAATTATATACATATGGTGTTTATTAGGTGTAGAAGTGCCCTTAATATGCTGGATGTTCTCCATGGGAAGGTGGTTACAGACTTATATGAGCTATACCCAGGAGTTACTGATTTCAACAAAAAATACATAAATACATTTATGCTCGTTAATACTCGTATGAGTTGTAAAGACAGAAGCAGTTCCTGAAAATTATTCTCTAAATGCTTTTAGATCTTGTACTTTCTTTGCTTGAATGGTTTAAGTAAGTATGTCGTTTACGAGAACTTTCTTCCAAGGGAGACGAAAGGCAGTTTCTTCAGAAATGCTGTCAGCATAGCAGTGGTCTTGCACGTAGCTCTGTCTGCACAGTAGGGGTCAAACTGGTCCTTTCTGTGGCATGAAGTTTTCTGTCTTCTTGACATTTCCTTCCTTTAAGCTGTGATCTAAGAAGTGTCTTTAATTAAATTCCAACAAAACTATGAGGAAGGATGTTGCCTGTTTCCTCACAGTTTATCTCAAAGGTCGGTCCAGCTGGCAAAATTTCCTTATGTTCGGGATGGTTAACAGCAGAGACTTGGAAATTTTAGTGATTTTTAATTACTTGGAAGTTGGAAAATTTGGATACAAATTTTCCTAAATTTAGGAGTTTCCAGTTGCACTGCTGTGATTCAAGCAAATTTCAAGTACGTTAATTTTCTTCAACAAATTTCACACTCTCACCTTCTCATGTTCTAAACGTTTGTCATACATGGTGCTAAGACACTTTTAACACATTTTACCCTGGCATTCACTTAAGTTTTGGAATTTTCTAGGTGCAGCTGAGAAAATAACAAACACCAGCATTGAAAATGCAGTGAATTAAAACAGCTCTTGATTTGAGAAAAAAAAAAAAATAGAGAGAGAGACTGACAGTTATGTCCTGAAGACCTTGTTAAGGCTTCTTAATAATTTGCCTGGTTTTTGAAAAAAGCAAAATGCTTGACAGCTAGTGAGGAATGACATTTAACAAAACAGTGATGGAAAGTGGTAGAGAACCTGAGAGTTTCTGAAACACAAATGGTGATTGCTTCTAACTACATGCTTGACGAAACCAGAGAAAGTCACTCTTTCCATGTCATTTTCTAAACTGTGACATTGATTTGAAATTTTAGACACAAAACTGAGTGACAGGATTTTCTTATTACAAACTTTAAGATGCTTTATTGCTTTTTGATTAAAGGCAATCCTAAACTGCTTTTGTTCCAAAATGCCAGCTCTACCGAGAGGGCAGTAGCAGCCAGATTTTCTTGAAGTTCAGCAACTTAGCTGAGAAGGTGATATGGCCTTGTGCACAATGCACAAAGATAGCTGAAAAAGAGGGAGAATAGCCACCCTTCCCCAATAAATTCTGTAGACACAAAATCTAGATAATTAGAAAATATTTTTCAGCAATAATGGCCGTAATCTTCTCTCAGAAGAAAATGCACATAGTTTTGCTGTGTTGGAAAGGAAATGACCGTGTCTGGCTGTAAGGTTTTTTTGGGCGTGAGAGCTGTAAGGTTTTTGGAGGGTGAGGTTGGGTTTTTTTTCTTTTTTAAATAAAGATGTGCCATTTAAATAATAGAAAGTATGAGGCATCACTGTGTACTTTTCCGTGTGTGCCAGCTGGTATCTGTTTCTGGGAGGGGAGTAGGAAATATGTTTCTTTAGTCTAGCATTGCATGCAGTGTTATAAACTGGGAGAAATACAGGCTCATTATAGCAATGAATGAAAGCAGACATTTACTGTACCTGTGAATGGTGGGTGTTCTCTCACTAACAGAAACAAGTGGCAATTTTTTCACAGTTGCCTCATCTTGTTTTTTGAAAGTGCTTTCTTGGGAAATTAAAAACGAAAAGCAGTCCAGATTGATGCATCTTTGGCATTTACAATAGAAAAGACACAGAGTGGGACAAATCCTGCACATCTTCCTTGGTGAATTATTCCTCTGCAGCTTGGCCTTGCATACAAAAATGACAAGATGGGTCCTGCTCCGTGAACATCCACTTGCACCATTTTCTTCTCCTAACAAGTCAGCAGGCATATGTGTTCATAGTTTAGGGCCCCAGAGCTGGCTTCTGTTAGAATAAGTGGCTGCATGTCCCTCTTTACTGAAAATTTATTCATTTTTCAGTTTGAATAGACAAAACCCAGTAATTCTTTCCTCATGGCCTGATGATCTTTAGCTTTTCAACGGTATTTGTTTTGTCCTCTTTTGCAGGTAAAAATTATTGAAAGGCAGGCATATAATTTACTGACAGAATTTCCTGTGTGATGAGTTCCTTCATATTTTCTGTAGGGGTTGAGTTTTGCTTACGGGAAAGGCAGAAGCACTTTAAAATGACCAAAAGGAAAGCTGAGGTCTCTTGAGTGTCACCTGAGATACTGTCTTTCCTCCTTTGGTGGTGGGACCACAGCAGTTAAGCGTGGTGCTGTTTGATGAGGATGGATAAAGATTGCTGCTTTGAAGGTCTGCAAGCAATCCTGCAGGTTTTGGTGGCACCGCTTGCAGGCTAGGGCAGAAATCAAAAAAAGGCTTTGAAGAGACGTGACAGTCAATGCTAGAGGAAATAGCTGTTGCTAGTTTATTCACATTTTCTGGAAGAGTTTTTGAATCCAGGTTATGCAGTCTAGGAAAGGAGGGGGAGAAATTGTGAATACAAGTGAAGAATCAAGGGGTTTATAAGGACAAAGACTGTGGAATATTTTAATTTTTTGTTTGTTTATTTTGCTAAAGAGGAAGAACTGATTCTGGGGAGAAAAAGTGAAACACTTTCCCAGAGGGTGCTTTATGGCCTGGTAGCTGAAGTACACAATAAAAACAGTAAGAAAAAAGGCTTATATTTGTCAAATACAGTGCTTTTGACACTACGTTCCTGATTTAAAGACACAAAAGAAACTAAAAGAGGTAGAGAAATAAGACCACTGATTCTAGTTCACGTGCAGCCTGATGCCATGCAGTCAGTGACCTACAGATGAAAGACACTGATGTGAGGTATGCAGAACCTTCATATGGAAATAACGAAGATCAGGCAATATTGCTGATGCTTGTAATCAACTCGTAGGAGTTGTCCAAAGACTTATTTTTTTTGTTCTTTGTAATTATTTTAGTTACTATATCTTCTACTAAGTATGGTTTAGTAATTGAATTCCCCCTACAACTCCATGCGGACATTTCACCAGGCAGTTTCTGAGTTTTCTGTAATGTTTCTTTTGCTCTCTTTTCCAGTGGTCACTTTTTATCATTTTCACTGCAATGCAGTATAATATAAATACAGATATAAAGATAATAGTGTACCAGTGGCACAAAACATTTCAAAAGAAATTGAGATGAACTTTATATACTTACAACTATGACTGCATGATACACTCCCTGGTTATTTTATTGTTGTGATTTCTTATTATAGAGGAAGTGCCAGTTAGCTGTGATGGCTTCCTATAACAACAATGAATTTGATGAGAGACCTTGCAAAGTGTACAGATAATCCAAGAGTCGCTCCTCATAGACAAATTTGTGTTAACAAGACTTCCCAGATTTTAAAAATCTATTGAAGCTGAAGTATTATGGTAAAGTTAGCATTACATAAGAGCCGTAATAGGAGCTAAAATCTTATCAAGTAAAATATCTATAGTTATATTCACATCTGATACATTTCCCTTCATAAACTTCACATATAATATAAATTTAGATCAATATCTTTCAACTTCCTTATCTGCAGATAAGGCAGACAGAAAATGGTTATCATGGTTTTTTTTGGCAAGGATGCAATCCTCCTTACCAATTTTTCTCCGCCTAATTCTCATTGTTCATTCTTTATTTAAGAATCAATAATAAAGTGTATAATTTGTGCTAATCTTCAGACCTTTTTGATGCATTCAAGTTTAGAAGACATCATGCCTGCAAAAATGAACTTGAATACATGAATACAGTTCTAAAAACCTATTTTCCTCCATGAACATCCTCTCTTCCCTATGTCTTCATATTAAACATCTAATTCCAAAGTGAATATATTTTAGAATACTGAAGCAAGGGGTGTTGGGAAAAGGATATTTGTGAGGCCAAAGATTTCTTGGGCAATATTTTTCTGTAAGACGACATAAAATCAAAATACTTGGTCACACCTAATCTGCCATTCTGGGTGAAGTTGTGATGCTTTTGACATATTTAAGATGTATCTCTTTCTATAATTCGAAGAGATTTATTGATTTATTTATTATGATGTTATGATTACTGAAGAACTGTCTGGGATTTTCATGTTTGACCCTAACTGCAGCAATATTGAATATATAATACTGAAGGCGAAAGGCTCTGGAGCAGGGGCTCGTGCCGAGGGACCCTTTCTGCAGTGGCAAAACCGCAGCGGCGAGGCGGCAAAAGCACCGAGAGAGACCCCAGCCCCACCCCCGTCCCGAGTGGGAAAGGGGGAGTTGCCGACGAGCGGCAGCTCTGACTAAGCGGAGGCGGAGTCGAGTGCGACAGCAGCCAAACCCCCTCACGTATAAGAGGAGCCCCCAGGGAGCGCGAGCGAACCGAGCTGGCAAACAGAGCCGGCAAACAAACAGAGGTGGCACAGCAGCCCGGGAGCGGAGCAGCAGCAGTTTGCGCGGCAGTTCGCGAGGGCAGGGCAAGCGGGGAAGGCGTGCGGGCAGGGTGCAGCACCCCATCCTGGC